>JAEEGJ010008923.1_pt1 | contig 27297 bp, 26 predicted proteins | sample 8958761 | NCBI WGS metagenome assembly JAEEGJ01 (sample SAMN16246546, study PRJNA631951) | gut metagenome | biome: gut microbiome; feature: rumen; material: RS-attached | host: Bos | place: Iran: Karaj | collected 2018-10 | reverse complement strand
CACTAACGGTCAACCCGTTATTGGGGCAGGCGTCATTGAGGAGGGTACTACTAGTAATGGTACTGTGACAGGCGCCGACGGTTCCTTCACATTGTCCATTAACAGAGGTGCCAAGATTCGAATCTCTTATGTCGGCTACAAGACGGTGACGATGACACCGGTAGCTGGTCGGACGGCAAACATCACACTCGAAGAAGAGTCTGAGCTCCTCAACGATGTGGTGGTTGTGGGTTATGGTACCCAGCGCAAGAAGCTGGTGACCGGTTCTACGGCCCACGTGACCTCTGAGAACATCGAGGCCGTGAATGCGGTGGATGCCTTCGGTGCCCTGCAGAGTCTGGCTTCAGGTATGAACATCGTGATGAACTCCGGACAGCCGGGTGAGGGTTACAAAGTCACCATCCGTGGTATGGGTACCGCCGGTTCCAATACCCCGTTGTACGTTGTCGACGGTGTGCCCGGTGCCAATATCGACGACCTCTCGCCGAACGACATCGAGAGCATCGACATCCTGAAGGATGCTGCCTCCAGCGCCATCTACGGTGCCCGTGCTTCTAACGGTGTCATCCTCGTGACCACCAAGAAGGGCAAGGCCGGCAGCGGACGCGTCAATGTATCGTTCGACGGTTATATCGGTTGGCAGAATGTCAACACCAACGACGTGACCCCGCTGAACGCCACACAGTATATGGAGATTATCAACAAGGCCCGCGAGATACAGGGTGTGGAGCCCTATGTCTGGGAGAACTATATCCCCAAGCAGTTACCGCTGATTCAGAGTGGTGCCTGGAACGGTACCAACTGGCTCGACGAGACCACCATCAACAATGCGCCGATGCACAATGCCTCTGTCACAATCTCTGGTGGCAACGACCTGTCGCGCTTTGCCCTCGGTTTCACCAAGTATCACCAGACGGGTACGCTGGGTGCACCTGCCGATCCGAAATTCGACCGTTATACCGTTCGCCTGAACTCCGACTATTCACTGATCAGGAGCAAGGGTCGCGACGTGCTGAAGATTGGTGAGAACGTCACCTTCTCGGCTACCGACAAGCGTGGTGTCAGCGTAGGTGGTATCTATGGCAACAGCATCCGCACGCTGCTGGCTATGACCCCGCTGCTGCCCGCCTACAATGCCGATGGCAGCTACTATGAGTATAAGGACATCCTGGCCGACAACTGGAACTTCCTCGATGAGGCTGCCAACCCGTTGGCTTCGATGCTCTACGACAATAGCATGGGTTACAACAAGGGCTGGCGCCTGCAGACCAACTTCTTCCTGGAGTTCGCTCCTATCAAGGGTCTCACTTGGCGCACCAGTGCCGGTTGGCTCTATCGCCACAGAGAGGGCCGCAGCTACGTGCCCGTCTATGAGCTCAGCGCCAAGAAGTCGAATCCTAACGACGATGTCCGTCAGAACCAGTCGTATAGCATCCGCTGGTCGTTGGAGAACACCATCAACTGGGTGAAGTCATTCGACAACCATAATATCGATGTCCTGCTCGGACAGTCTGTCGAGAAATGGGGTTATGGCAATGGTGTCAACGTCACCAATTCCAACTCCCTCTTCCCGGGCTCCTTCGACCATGCTTATATCGCCAATGCCAATGTGGTCGATCCCGCCTATACCTCTATCGGTGGCAGTCCTGAAGGTCAGGGCTCCATCGCATCGTTCTTCGGACGTGCCAATTACAACTATGCTGAGACCTATCTGCTCTCACTCGTGCTCCGCGCCGATGGTTCTTCCAACTTCGCACGCGGCAAGCGTTGGGGTTACTTCCCCTCAGTATCCGCAGGTTGGGTGATCACCAACGAGAGCTTCATGGAGAAGACGAAGTCTTGGCTCGACTTCCTGAAGTTCCGCGCCAGCTGGGGACAGAACGGTAACTGTAATATCAACAACTTCCAGTATCTGGCCACCATCGCCTTCGACGATCCTTACTATTTCGACAGCAAGGATAATCCCGGCCTGGGTGCCTATCCTAACATCCTGCCTAATGAGGACGTGAAGTGGGAGACCTCTGAGCAGCTCGACTTAGGTTTCGATGCCCGCTTCCTCAACAATCGTCTGGGCTTGACCTTCGACTGGTATAAGAAGACCACCAAAGACTGGCTGGTTGTGGCTCCGATGCTGCTCTCTTACGGAACAGGTGCCCCGTACATCAACGGTGGTGACATCGAGAACAAGGGTTTCGAGATCCAGCTGAGCTGGAACGACAAGATTGGCAAGGACTTCCGTTATAACGTCACAGCCAACTTCTCGCACAACAAGAACGAGGTGACCCGTCTGGCCAACTCCGAGGGTATCATCCACGGCGGTTCGAATGCCATCGCTCAGAACACCGCTGAGCTCTATCGTCTGCAGGTGGGCTATCCCATCGGTTATTTCTGGGGCTATGAGATGGAAGGTATCATTCAGAACGAGCAGGAACTGCAGGCCTACCTCGATCGTAACTGCAGTGGCAACAAGGCCAACTCGCTGCAGGGTGAGTCGTTGCAGCCTGGCGACGTGATGTTCGTCGATGTCAACGGCAACGGTAAGATCGACAAGGACGACTCTGATAAGACCATGATTGGCGACCCGAATCCTGATTATACCCTTGGTCTGAACATCAATATCGCCTACAAGGGCTTCGACCTGGGTATCAACGGTTACGGCTCTTTCGGCCAGCAGGTGGCTAAGAGTTATCGTCAGTTCTCCGACCATCCCGACGACAACTACTGTACCGACGTCTACTCCAAGTACTGGACGGGCGAGGGTAGCACCAACGAGTATCCACGCTTCTCTGATGGTAAGACAGCCAACATGTCTGAAATCTCACGTGTCTGGATCGAGGATGCCGACTTCTTCAAGATCTCACGCATCTCCCTGGGCTACGATTTCAAGCGCCTCTATTCCAAGCTTCCCGTACAGAAGTGCCGCCTCTATGTGTCACTCAGCAACTTCATTACCTTCACCGGCTACTCAGGTATGGATCCTGAGGTGGGCTTCGGCAATGGTGCTAGCTGGGCATCTGGTATCGACTGTGGCTACTATCCCTCGTCACGTTCTGTCCAGGTGGGTCTGAATGTAAACTTTTAAGAACTGATAATTTATGAAGATTATGAAAAAGAATCTATTATATATGATCTGCGCAATCTGCGTGGTCTGTGGCTTCTGTGCCTGTGAGGACTTCCTCGACACAGACAACCTCACGATGAAGGATACCTCCAACTTCCCTGTCAACGAGACCGATGCCATCCAGATGGTGAATGGTATCTATTCGGTGATGAACCGCAACCTGGCCGATCCGGAGGAGGACCCCTTCTTCATCTTTGATATCGCTTCCGACGACCGTCTGGGTGGCGGTAGCCAGAGTAACATTGGCGCCCAGGGCGTCGACCGTCTGATGAATGCCTATGTCGACTGGATGAAACCTCTTTGGCAGCAGCGCTATGCTGGTATCAATCGTGCCAACAACGCTTTGGAGACCATCGACAAGGTGACCGAATGGAGTTCTTCCTATAAGAAAAACCAGTTGCTGAGCGAAATCTATTTCCTCCGCGCCTTCTATTACTTCAACCTCGCTCAGGTGTTTAATGGTGTGCCCCTGGTGCTGTCTACCACACCTCAGAATCTGCCCAAGTCATCGCCTGATGAGATTTATGCCCAGATTGGTTCCGACCTGAAGAACGCCATCGAACTGGCCCCGTCGCTCAAGTATCCTGAGTTTGGCGAAGGCCGCGTGTCGAAGTGGGCTGCCGAGGGTATGATGGCCCGCGTATGGCTGTTCTATACCGGCTTCTATGGCAAGTCTGAACTGCCCCTCGCCGAGGGTGGAAGCATCTCCAAGTCGCAGGTGGCTGCCTGGCTCGAGGATTGTATCCAGAACAGCGGCTTCGGCCTCATCAGCGACCAGCGCAACCTCTGGCCCTACACCAATCCCTACACCGCTAAGGATTACAAATACGACCAGGACAATGGTCTGAACTGGGTGGGCGACGAGAACATCGAGAATATGTTTGCCATCAAGATGTCGAACAAGCCCGGTTGGAGTGCTGAATCTCAGCTGCGCCACAACCGTATCATCGAGTTCTACAATCCCCGTAAGACCACCGAGGCTGCCTTCCCGTTCTCCGTACAGGGCTACAGCAATGGTCCCGTGTGCTGGAAATTGTGGACAGATTGGGCTGAGGATCCCGACTACGCAGGCGACTACCGTCGTGTAGGTTCTATCTGTAAGCGTGCCGACGAAATCCCCGATTATAAGGGAGATGCCGCCAAGGAGGTTGAGAATACCGACCTGTTGGCTAAGAAATATCTCGGCGTTGAGGCTTACAACGAGGATCATAGCGGCCGTTATCTGAGTTTCGCCTACTACTATGGCAGTGAGAACAACCGTCAGACGGGTCTCACCCAGTCGCTCGTATGGCTGCGTTTCGCCGACGTGCTCCTCATGCACTCCGAGCTTACCGATGGTAAGGCCATCTACAATGGCAAGAGTGGTCTGAATGCCGTCCGTGAGCGTGCCGGTCTGCCCGACATCGGCTATAGCCTCGCCAACCTGAAGAAGGAGCGTCGTTATGAGCTCTGCTTCGAGGCCCTGCGCTGGAACGACCTGCGCCGTTGGGGCGATGTCGAGGAGAAGGTGAAGAACCAGGTGGGCAACCCCATCCTCAATCAGGGCATTCCTGGTGAGTATGCCTTCACCAACGACTTCATGCAGCGCTATCGCGATACCCAGGGTGGCTTCTTCAAGATTCCTGAGGATCAGGTCACCTTGTCAGAGGGCGTCCTCGAGCAGAACCCGGGTTGGGGCGATGGCACCACCTGGACCAAGGGCGATCTGCCTTACAAGTTCAAGTAGTTTCAGGCCAAGAAACAAAATCACATAAAAATCCCTCCTCTGTCATCCTGCAGAGGAGGGTTTTTAATTTCATTTTACGCGCTTCATGCTGAAGGTAGCGATATAGGTGGTGCCATCGGCATTCTGTCGAAGAGCCGTCCAGTTCATCACGTCGTCCTCGATGGATGCAATCTCCCAGCTTTCGCGGTTCTCCTTGTCATTACCGACGTTCTTCCAGCGTGAGCAAAGCAGCGTACCGTCTACGAAGTATTCGGACATGGTGTTTACATCAGCCACCCACTCACCGTTGTCGTTCTGACGATAATAGACAAAAGTGCCGTCGGCTTTGTATTCCCATCGATGCGGTAGTCCGTCGCTATGCACGTCCTGCTCACTGGTGCGGATGCCCTCCCAGGTGCCGATGACATCGGTGCTGTAGTCGTGCTTCACACGGATCTTGCGCTCATTCGGATAGCTTGTGGCTCTGTAGGGCTGGCCATCGATATGCGTCTCGTTGTTGGCATTGAGACGCATTTCGTCGTCATTGATGAAAATGATGGTGGGTTGTTGCTTAAACATGATGTTGGTACCAGCCACAGTTACCGTTTGCAAACACGTATTGCTGCCGGTGATCGTGTAACTGCCTTCACAATGATCGACCCATACATTCAGGTCAGAGATGGCATTGATCGACAGACTGTAATAGAACTTGTTGCCAGGTCCATAGGTCAGCACCTGCTTAGAGTCAGTCGGCACAGGCTTGCCATCTACTTCGTCCATCATCCATTTGCCTATGATCTTCTCGGCCAGATTGTCAACGACGGGTTTATCGATAGGATTGTCGTTGCTAAAACATGAAGTCAGCACATTTGCACCGCAGAATAGGATGACGGTCAACATCCATAAAGCATTCTTTTTCATTGTATATTGTTTTTATTTATGTTTTACAAAAAAGTCCTTCGGGCCTGTGGTGTAGAGGTTGCCGAAGTGGGTATAGTTGTAGATGCCTACGTGTGAACCCAGCGTATGTCGGGCGCAGTAGAGATAGAGGTCGCGGTAGGTGCCGTCGGGAGATTCTGTAGCGTGGCCGATGAGGTTTCGGCTGAAGCGGTCGCACATCCACACACCCAGCTCGTTACTCCAAGCGTCGGCAAACGACTGCTCGTAGGCGCCTGCCGAACAGATGGCCAGCACACCGGGGATGCCCTCAAGCGCCTGCCCCATGTTGGCCGAATAGCACGGCTCCAGGCAGACGAGCATTTGGCGGAACTGCTTCTGGTCGGCCATAGCCTGCAGCGTCTCGGCCAGCATCGTGGCGGTCACGCCTTGTCCGGTGGGATTGTTGCGCCACAAGCGGTCAGGCTGCCGAGGACCATCAGGCCCCCGAACAGCATGCTCATTAACTTTAGATTCTTCATTTATATAGTTATTTTTAAATTCATTTTGCGCCGGTCATCCGACAATTCACATTTAGTAGTTAATGCAATTAAAGCACAAATTTAATGTTTTTATCTGGAAAGTCAATAGACATTAGTGCTGAATCGTCTCCCCATTAACTTTTTTTATGTTTGTTTGCGTAAACAAACACCCGGGGTCAAACACCCGGGGACGGTTCTTCCTGTTTGACCCGCTGCGCCGTCAGCGGAATCAGTCAAACAGAAAAGAACCGTCCCCGAGTGTTTGACTATCGGCAGTCGAAGAGAATCTTCCTGCGATTATCCTTCGGCCTTACCGCGAGGTGAACCCAATAGGTCGATCCGCATTTCTCAAGGATTAACTCATCGAAGTCGCGCTTCGTACCATCGGCGATATCCAGCAGAATTCCCGCCATCCTGATCATGTGTCCCGGGCCATAGCAGCGGATATCCACCGCACAGCCCGTCAGGTGATTCGAGCCCTTGGCGCCACCACACAACCTGTTCACCTCCTCGCTCCGATACCCGCTATTAATAATTACTGGAGTCTCCCCATCCCCATACAGTTTTCCATAACTATAGCGGAGATCCTCCAGCCAATTTTCGCAGATATTTTTCAGATTCTCAATCGCGACACGCGAAGGGATGTTCTTATCCAGCGTGTCATAACTTGTTTTCGTCAACTCCCCGAGCGTAAAATGCTCGGAGAGTTTGGTTTGTTTGTTGATTGTCACTTCATTCATTTCTTTGAAAATTTTAGTTTATAAGATTCTGTTTTACAATAACGACCGCTGACATCGTCATAAGCAATGTACCCGCGTGCCGCCCACGTTCTCAGTGTAGATTCGCCATCGCCCTTACGTCCCAAGCTACCGCGCATCTGCCGATATTGGTCTCGGGAGAATTCATCGGGCAATAGCTCCAGCAGATTCTGGGGACCCGACTGATGCTGAATCTCAACCTCTTCGCGTAATTCCTTTTCCAGCTGCTGACCGAAATAGAGCATCTTACACCAGAGGTTATACTGCTGCGACCAGCGTACGAACTCCGCAATCTCCTTACTCCAGCAATAACCGTGAGCCACGAAGAGCAGCATTCCTTTCAGCCAGGCAATCACATTGGCACGATACGACAATACCCTGTAGGCATCGCTCTCATAGAGACGGGCGATATCACTATTCTGTTGCTTGATCTCCAATGCCAGTTTCTTGGCCTGAGGACATTCTATCAGCCCGTTAGCAGCATCCAGACGGTCAATATAAGGCTTCAGCTCCTCAGCGAAGGTGTGATCATAGATACCCAATATAGGGTCGGAATCATCATCCTTATCGCGAATGATAGTGGCAATATCCAATCGGCTTACGGTTCCATCGTTCACCATCCTCGCAAAAAAGCGACGGGCGTTGGGCGGCGTTGTCGACGCGTTGAAGTTCCACCTTAAGGGCGCAATTCCTGACACCGAATCGGCACCAACGCGCTCCTGACCAGCGAGTGCGTTGTCAAACGCCTTGCGAATCAGCAAACCCACCTCATCGACAGATCCCTTCGACGTCACCTTCTTCAACGCTTCGATCTCATCCACACGGGTGAAGATAAATCGTTCACCATTATTATTGGCGTCAATTATACGCTGATTGAAGACTGCGTCAGTCAGATTGTCTATCAACATTTGGATACAAATATCCATTGGTCTGGGATCCTTTTTCGACTTATTGGGCGGGTTCTTCTGCTTCCAATCCGCCTCACGCTGACGGTTCGGGATATCCCTCAATCGGATATCTTCCATGATATACTCGATGGGCTTTCCGATGGAACCCTTGCCGATGCTCTGTCCACCTATCAGGATGTTCATAAATGTCGGCTCGTGGTCCACATTATCCCAATAACGGAACTTCACCCCATGCATATGCGCCCCCAATGCCGGAAACACGGCACTCGCCACAGCCGGCTTATAGAGCGGAGGTACATTTCTTGTCAGCAGCTTGATCAGCGGCGGCAACTTCTTAGGCAGAGGTGGCGGCGTGGTCATCGTACCGCCACAGGCCTGCACAACTGTTGTCGATTTCAAGGCAGCCAATGTCTGCTTCAAGCGATAGGCTATTCCTTTACGAGGCTCTTTCAATGCGTTCTCAATGGTCTTGCGCCATTCCTCTTCATTAGCCTTACGAACCTCTTCAGGATCATTCTCATTATTCCAATAGTTTGGAATCACAGACAGCAATTTCTCCAATGAATAGCCACAGATACTGCGCAAGGTCATTGCCAATTCGAAAGTCAACGCATTACGGTCGCCCTCAACAGGCTTCTTCCCATCGTTAAACATCTCCCAATACTTCTGTATGATGTCACTATAAAGGATACCGTTATACGTGGCTTCAGGATCATAAGTCGCACATGGGGACTGGCTCATCTGTGATGTCGCTTGCGATGTCACAGAGGTGCCTGTCCCCTGTGTGCGACCATCCTTTACCTTACGCCCTTCATCCTCCCACGGCCTATAGTGCTTATTCGCTTTCTTCGCGCCGGCAGGCACCTCCTCCAACCCTCTCGCCTCGCGCTCCTTCAGTAGTTCATACTCCTTCTCACACTCCTCAGCGCTCATAGTTTCCTCGAAGATAGCATCGTCCAGATAAATCAGGTCTTCTTCCGATCCGCTGGTGGAATACACCACCCGCTGCAAGTCGTGGGCTGAGGTGTCCATTTCGAGCTTCAACTCAAGCGATATCCTCACCTGGTTCTCCAGAATCGTAGTGCCCGGCACACGCCTGCACACCAGATGGTAACCGCCACTGGGCGATTGTTCGAGCATCAGAAGTCCGATCGCGTCCTTCTTCGAGAGTATCAGGTCCTTGAGGGCTGCCGACTGTTCCTTGTCATAACAGTCAACATCATGAAAGAAATTGCTGCCGATGCTTTTACAGCCAGCCAAGGGGCCATCAACATATCCTAAATTATAAGCCAGCTGCAGCAACTTAGCCTTCGCCTTGGCGTCACCCTTGCGGGCTTTCTCCAGCGAGTCTATGTTCTTTTTGGCGTTCCTCAACGCCAGCAGCGCCTTGCGGTCTTTCACCGGGTGGGCAAGCTTTTTCTTTTGCCTGCCCTCTCCCACATATTCTATTCTGTAAATCATAGGCTGAATCCTTTCTTTATCAGATGCTTGATCACCGCCTTAATGCCCTTCGTCAGTATCTTGGGCAGATCCCTACGCATCTCCGACGGCACCACGAATATTACGCGGTCGTTACCATCTGCACCGAACGACAAACTCACATAGTCAGTCTTCAGTTCGGGTTTCCTCTTGACCCTATGCCTACGCACAAAGTCGAACGTTCCATTACTCAGCATCTGGCCATAGCCCCTGCCATGAAACGGCTCCACCAGTCCCACACTCGGATTCTCAGGCATCACCTGAACATAATCCATACCATTCTCAGTCTTGCTGACGGCCACCTGGGCACTCAGCGTAATAGTCTTATTCTTATTCATAATCAAGCAAATTTGTGAGTGAAGGTGTGTCGGAATATTTGGTACCATTTTAATTTCACATCGATGACTTCCTTCACCAGTCCTTCGCCCGATTAATAAGTCTCTAATTCTTGATCTTTACTTCCTGATCAGTTCCGTTGCGACGATATCCATGTAGTTCTGACCGTTGTACTCACGGCCCTGAAAACGCATCGTGGCAAACACGAGCTCACCCTCAGAGAATTCCATCGTGGCCGTATCACCAAGAGCCGTCACCACGTAGGTCGGTTCATACTTACCACCTAGTTCCTGCAGAACCAGCTGGCGTTTGTTCAATTGGCCGCCTTCGGCCTTCTCAGACTTCACGGAGAACATATCCCCGCAACTGACAACTTTCAATAACATTGTTTGCATAAAAAATTATAAATTAAAATTGTTAATAATTATGGCTCTACATAGATGGAGCCGTTTCTTTCTTCAAAATCTTTCCGTATCTGCTCGATGCTCTTGTGTGGGAACTGACTCAGTCCCAACTGATCTGCCAGCTTTTCATCCTCCCTCACCTCTAAGACATATTTCAGATACGCCTTCTTCTTCACCTTTCCTCTGCCCGACCCTGCAGCCTCCATCTGCTCGCTCATCTCCCACTGCTTGCAGTGCGATCTTGGCTTCACGCTCTTTTGGTGCTTCAGGCAGAACCTTGCAGTCATCAGCCGCGTCAGGTCCTTGAACTTGCAACTGGCACAACAACGATTAATCAATATGCCGTAACTGTTTCTGTATATCATTCTATTTATGACACAATATCAAACATTAAATAATCTTTGCTATCAAACTCTATATCATCGTCCCATACCATCAGTTCTTTTTTCAGGACAATGTCTGCCTCCTTCTCGAGCGCTTCAAAGAAACAACGCACGCTATTCATCAGTTCTTTAGGACTGTGAAAAGCATCGAGTTCCGCCAGGCACACACGACCATTAGCAATGATCGAATAATATAAACAATCCTCTTTTAGCACCTGATCAACGTACTCGTGTACACGTACCTTTAATTCAACTACCTCGTGCTTCCAATCGATGCCCTTACGTTTCAGCTTTTTGATCGTATCTGAGAGCGATTTCTTGCAATCGATTGGATAAGACTGATGCACGCTGCCCAACAAACCGGCCAGCGTTTCCGACTCTAACAGCTCATCCTCCAAACAAAGCAGGTGTATACTACTGCTTTCCATACAGAACTCATCCAGATAATCTTGGAGAGTCATTGTTTCCGAACCTTGATCGATCACCACCCAATGAGCGTGACCGTCTTCGTCTAAACCTGCGAACATGCAGCGAAGCAATTCGCCGCCATCAGTTTTGTAAAAATATGCTTTTGTCATAATCTAAAAATTTTAATTATTAATAATAATGTGAATAAACTCTCGAAATAAAATCCACTCTATTCTCTCGAACCGAGTGGTTGTTGCGGTCCGCTGACCGCTAGAAACACAAATTCCAAAAACAATCTTTGAAATAATAACTAAAAAACCTAACCTATGACACAATTGAAAATTGTAAATCTAATCCCGGGGCCTACCCCAGTGAATCTTTGTATCAACAAGTCAAAAAACACCAGAGAAATCTTATCGAAATCTCTGGTGCAAAGATTCTAAATAACCTGCCACATTTGCAAGTTATTCAGCAAGTAATTCAGCGCGTAACAATCTGATTGTCAACACATCCTAAATTACTTATATTTTACTTTTAAGTAATTCAGGCTTTCGAGGTGTTTTTCATGAGTTCTTCGACAATCCCGAAGAGGATCTGAGCTTCATTGGTATCAATTTTAGAGCTCAATTTGGAGGTTGCAGAAGTACCTTTACCGTACACCTTCTCCATAACAAATTTCAGGTCAGACTTCTGTAACTTCGGATCACTATAAAGATGCGTATCCAAAACAAATCCAATAAAAGGGCACACGTATTTCATAGAACCGGCAGCCTCAGCTCTAGCCCCTTTAAGATAATCTTCAATCTGAGGGGTATAGTCTTTTACTAGCAGGTCCATTATCCTACAGAAGCCCTTTCCATCAACCTCATACTTATATGTCCCGCCGTTCCCTCTGGCCGTCAGTTTCATCTCTTGGCCATTCTTTTTTTCAGCCAAAAGCATTATACTTTTGACCTGATCCACAAAAACTTCTATAGGTGTCTTTTCTTCAAATTGTGGTGTCTGTTTTTCTTGACACTCGGCGTCTTTCACCTCCTCATATTCCGCCTCTTCTACATTTTGTTTTTCTACATCTGGATAGATTTTTATCTCCTCATAATTCAGATCTCCATACACATTGACTATGGGCTTATCCGTAATCTGCACATTGGCACCTGGTTCTATCTTGATGTTCATGTTTTATTGGGGTATTCGTAAATAACTATTAGTAATGCCTTGTTCTGTTATCTGAGCAGTTGCACCAGGCTGTACATTGACTTGAACCTTTGGATTCTTTGCCAATGTTTCTATAGCCTTAATGAGATTGTTCTCCTTACTTTCAATAAAAGCGGCAAGGACAGCTTCTTCCTTCTTAAGTCCCATTATACTGAGTACTTGTCTGACGTAATCTGCATTACCACGCTGAATTCGGAAAAGATTCATGGTTACCTCAAGCAGAAGTTTCATAAAACTCTCAAGAGTCGGACGACTTTTCAATACTTTAATTTCAGCTTCCAATTCCATGATTCTGAGATCTCGTTCATTCAGTTCATTTTGATAAGACACCAATCCCCACCATCCATCTCCCTTTTCTTTCAACGGATAGAATAGCTTGGGATTAGTATACAAGCAACGACGTATATTTGCCTTTATATCGTTACTTTTGTGGTCGTCAATAATATCTATAGCAATCATATAGATATACTTTAGTTCACCTTTTCCGCCCAATATTTTTAAGGCTCTTACAACTGCTTCTATTTGAGTCATACCTATCAATTAATATCCGCTGCAAAGATACAAAAAAAGCCGATCACAATGTGACCGGCTGATCATTGGGGATCCACTTTTGATCTTATTTAACTATTCAAGATCATTTTAGCATCCCCAGTATTGTTTCTGGTGAGAAACTGAGCGGAGTAATGGCACATAAGCCAACACCCATATCTTTTATACTGGCACCAAGTAAATAGGCGGTATCGTCGATAATGAGAAAACGGTCATGATGCTTATGACGCAACTGCATGAATTCGATAATAGGATACTGATTGTTATGTTTTTCCAAATCCGTCAGAAACTGTTCAGTGTAGCGCGTATGTATGATAGCGTTAACACCATCTGTACGTTTAGACAACAATGATAGTACACGGTCATCCACGAAGTTGTCAATCAGCACTATCCTCTGTTGGGCACTTCTTACCAATTCTGACACATACGACCAGGCATCCCATACACAACCTGTCTGGAAGATCTGTTCGGGCAGCAACTTGGGCGACATCTCGTCCATCTTATCGAGAATTTTGTCAATCTTCTCGTCTGTCTCAATCTGATGACGTTCCAAGTGAGTGATACGCATTAAAATGCCTGCATTCTGAATCATAAAACGACGCATAGCAACAAAAGCATCAATTATTCGAATACTTGTTTCTATTGCTTTCTGAGTACTCATAACTGAAGGTAGCATAGATACTCCATGTTCTGTATATGCATAGGGTTCAGTCGTTGAATGTTTTAATGTTTTGAACCGGTCACAATTTGTGACCAGTTCTAACATTTCTTCTTTTGTTAACTGAAATCTATATCTGTCAGGGAATCGCCTGATATTTCTTTTAGCTGCCTGATTAACGGCCTTTGTTTCTACACCATAAATCCTTGCTAAGTCCTTGTCTATAATCACTTGTTCACCCCTGACCGTAATGATAAGATTCTCGATATCATGTTGGGTAAACGATATGTCGCCCTTTTCAAGGTGGTCACATTTTGCGACTACTTTATCGGACTGGTCGCAATTTGCGACCAGTTCATGGACCTCTTCATTCACCTTCTTCTTGCTACTTTTCTGAGCTTTGTTCTTGTTTGCCATAGTTTCAAATTTGATGGTTAGAAATTAATCTGCTGCAAAGATATGAATAATAATCGAAACCTCCAAATCTTTAAGCCATTATTTATCATCCAAAGATGCTATGAAATCAGAATAAGCCGCCAGCTCCTCATTCCTCGCAGCTATGATTCTTGCATCCATCTCCTGCTCCTGATCCATCGTTATCAGGTCTCTTTCCAACATGGCAAACTCCATATCATCCTCAGCCTGCTGGCGATCATATTCCTGCTGTTCCCTATCAAAGTCTATCGATTCCATATCCATCTGATACCTTTCCCTCACATCTTCTTTCTGACGTTTTCTAGCTTCGTAATGCTCTTCCAAGATCTGACGTATCTCCGCTTTAGTATAGATGCCACTATCCTTGATATACTTATCTTCACGATCCCAGTATTCATCTATCTCCTGAAGTTTGCTTCTGTACATATCGCACACTTCCTCTGCCTGTATGGACAAATCATCTATTCGACCATGATAATCATCCAGGAACTCATCGTATTCTTCTAACTCGTCATACATAACTATCATCTTTTTAGTTAATCCCACCCTTCTTCGTCATTATTCTCCATGTAGCGACTCATGCCATTGTCTGGCATATCATCCTCAGATACAGGATCGAAGCCCCGCATGTTATCATATTCAGGCTCATCATCATCCCTCGATGAAGATGAGTAAGAACCGGAAGATCTTGATATAGATAAAGATTGATTATTCTTCTCTGTCTCTACTTCTTCCTTGGTTTTCTGTAATATTTCCCCACTAACAGAATCAGCCTTTTCCCGATCATATATCTCCTCCATCCCATCATCGTCGACAATAGAGGGCTTAGACTTCCGACTCTCGGTGCAGCCCACCAACAACAAACACATTATTATATATATATGCTTCATTTTATAATTCTTCAGCGCAAAGATACTTATTTTCTTTGCCAACCATTTTTTATCTATTTTCTTATCGCTTTAACGGCATGATATCACTCAAACGCATTTATCACCTCTTCGTATTTCTTGATCCAATAGGCTCCACGCTGTTCCTGCATATTAAGGAGCAGTGACTTGTTGAAAGCCTTCCCTTTTAGTTCATCCAATGGCTTTTCCAGATGTATAAGCCAGTAAGATCTGTCACGCGTAGGTTTATAGTTAGAAGTATGAGAAGCCATCTCAGTTACTTGTTCACGAGTCTTCACTTGGGGTTTTACTGATGAAATTCTGCAGAGCTGCGCCCTTTTCGAATCTTTTCCAAGAAATGCTAAAACATACTCTGCACCAAGTAGTTTCGGCATAGATAGAACCTTGCTGATTGGCAAGATATATGTATGAGACTTTTCGAACCATTCCCACTGTTCCTCAGAACCAATTCTACCCACAAGTACATGATGCGGTTTTTCAGCCTGGATGGCGCCATTAAAGTCCACCAACACCATTTCCTTATATACTTGTCTTACCTCCTCGTTTTCCAGTTCCTCTCGACGTTTCAATGCCAATTCAAGATACCCCAAATCCATATCTATACCCAAATACTTCCTCCCAAGCAGAGAGGCAGCGACACCAGTAGTACCACTTCCGTTAAAGGGGTCGAGAATCCAATCACCTTCCTTTGTTGACGCCATAATGATCCGTGACAACAGGCTCAAAGGCTTTTGAGTAGGATGTTTCCCACACGACTTTTCCCATTTTGCCACTGCCGGCATACGCCATACATCTGTCATTTGCTTACCATCGTTTAGCTGGCACATCAATTCGTAATTATAGCGATGATGAGCTCGTTTTGATTTCTTGGCCCAAATGATGTATTCAGCCGAGTGCTTGAACACACGATGGGATACATTATCAGGCGGATCTGTCTTGTTCCATGTTACTACATTCAGAATCTTGAAACCCAATTCCGACAGCTGATCTGCCACAGAGAAGATGTTGTGATGAGTTCCACTTATCCAGATGGTTCCATTGTCTTTCAGTTTATCCTTGCAAGCAGTAAGCCATCGGCGATTAAACTCATCAATGTATTCTGTCGAAGGAGCTTTGTCCCATCCTCCTTTATCCACACAAACCACCTTGCCGCTGCTAACACTAATGCCTCCATTACTCAGGAAATAAGGAGGGTCAGCAAATATCATGTCGAACTTGAAATCAAATGATTCAAGTACCGACACGCAATCACCATTTACGAGGGTAAAGTCCTTGTTCGGAGATTTATATATGGGGGTAATCATTATCATCATTCAATGAAGTAGCATTTTTACTCATCTGAGCACGTCAATTTTATCATTTGAATTTGCATATAATCCTTCTCACATCTAATCCTTGTTTTCCCTTGGAAAAAAATGAATTGATCATCGTAAGACTCGACTTTTATATGTGGGTAAATGCTACATGAGCCGTCATTATAAAAAATATCAATACTAACATACACATCTATTGAATATTCTGAGTGTATGAGATACGACAATTCCATTTCTTTCGAATGTGGTAAATAGTTAACTCTTACAATATTGAACCTTAAGAATGCTTCTTTATTACGCAAAGCTTTTACTCTCTGCATTAGAAAATCATTTTTTTCATCCAAGGTATAAGAATCCCATAGAAATTCATCTATGGTTTTCTTTGACATATATGCCTGTAATTTTAATATAACATCATTCTTCTCATATAATTCTTCGTCTAAACCCAAAAAGTCATATATATCGTAATAATCACATAAATAGAATAATTTGTCAGTTATTTCAAGGAGTTTAAAATCTCTTAATGAAATATCTTTATATTCCAAAAATGCCACAAGATCCTGCCTTTTAGTAAGAGTAGAAAATATATCATCGTCTGATGTTTCTATTTCAGCCAGACAGTCACCATCATAATCATCAATTTCAACAGGAACATAACAAATATAATCGCCAAAAAAGAGGTTAATACATTTTGCAACAATACCATATTTCTTTAACGAAATCATATAGTCCAATCCATTAATACCAAACCATTTGTATCCATGAGCAGATCTTGAAATTCTATCAGAAACAATTGATCTTCGAAAAATCTCATTTGGGTCATATTTAACAATATCTCTTTCGAAATTGTAAATAAATGGGATGGATGGTGATATATAGTTAGACGACAATCCAAAAGACACCATTCCATTACACCCATAATTTATTGAAGCCATCATGGTTAATTCATCAAAGTAAAAATGGGGGGTATCATAAAAAGACGGACTTTTAGAATAATTAATGACGTTATTCTCTAATATTACTTCAATTTGCTTCTTTGACTTATTCTTATCATCTTTTATTCCTTCTTTAAGGTCATCTGATAAACAATCTTTATATTCATCAGACAAACGAACGCGTTTATTATTTCCATGTTTGCGTTTCTTCTTTTTTTTCTGCGTTTTTTGATTCTTAATAGTATTTGTTTTTGTTATCTTTGTATCAAACTGATTAGGCAAGGTATCAGTTTTTTCTATGGCTTTAGGCAACTCATTTTCATTCCCAATCTCATTCTTCTTATGTTTGTAAATCGAAATAACATCGTTGTATATCTCACCAAACTTGTCGAAAAAAAACGCAAGTTCCTGTCTCTCGCCTTCATTACAGCGCAAAAATTCGTTAATGCTTTTTTCCCTCCTAATAAAAAATAGAGCTTGGGTATAATTAGGGCAATTGTTCTTTATTGTTTTTTGGACAAATGTAGTTTCTGTTTGAAGAATTAAATTATATGTTTTTTTAAAATAATTATCTAATTTTTCTTCTACGATTATTGAAGAGGAAGACAAATCTTGTATAGCGATATTCTTCCATTCATTAATTTGTTCTTTTACATAGATAGTAAATAGCTTATTAGAGAAATCAAATAATTCTTCCATAACATCATCTGATGAAGTGAAAGAATTAAAAGAATATGGACCATGATCATGAAAAACCATTAATCTGGAAAAGTCAGAAAAATGACCAGAAATAATCATCCTTGCCTGTAATGACAATGATTTAATTTCCTGCTCATACCTTTTCTGGACAATTTCCTTTAATGTCATAATCAAATAAATACGCCCCTAACTTTCAAATAATCAATTATTTCCTCACACCACCCAAGAAGAGATTCACTTCTCCTATTAAGTACAGATAACGCATACTCTGGATACTCGTTGTAAGCAAGTTCATGAGCATATTCTTTTGAATCTTCATGATTAGCAAATAATCGGAAAGCAAAAATCTTTCCAATAAAGGGGTTGATTATGACTTGTCTATACACTTTTTCCTTTATATTCTTATGAGACTTAAAGATTTCATTACCTATTTCTGTTGCACACATTTTATTATCTAACAGATTCAAATAATGACATGCGCCTAAATAATAATCTGCTTGTCGCAAATCAAATTGACAAAACTCTGCAATATCTTGCTTAGTACAATTTGTTTTAGACAAGGTATAGACAAATACATTGATTACCTTTTCTAAATCATTTGCTTGTGGTAATAGTTTCTTCATTTTCGTCCTCTTTTATAAACAAATACTTCAGAATATTTGTGCCTGGATTCTTGTGTTCCTCCGATAGTCCGATTGACATCAAAATATACAACCTTATATCCTTTATATAAATCCTTAATAAACGAAGTTCCCGAATTGCTTACTCCAACTGTCACTCCCTTTTCAACAAGTTGGTCACATAGCACTTTAAGCGAAATCTGATCTTCTCTGCCAAAAACGGTTTGATTATATTCAACAAATGAACTTTGTCCCTCATCTTTATCATAAGGGGGATCAAAATATACTATATCGCCTTGGACTGCCATTTTTACAGAATCTTTGAAATCTGCAACAGAGAAATCAACATCACATCGAACGAAATAATTATGAGCCGCCATTATGGAATCTTTTGGTAGAATCGTGGGATGTTCATTTTTCCCGAAGGGAACATTGTTTTGGCCTTGTTTATTAACTCTCCAGATACCGTTATAACATGTTTTGTTAAGATATAAGAAGCGAGCCGCTCTTTGAATTGACGTATATCTCGTACAATAATCTATTTGCCGATCCCACCCACGTATTTCATAAAAGAATTGTTCATTATGATTAGGGATGAAGTTGTTATTGATTTCCTCTATTAACTCCATGGGATGTTTTTTCACCACCTGATACAAATTTATTAATTCTGCATTCACATCAGAGCAAAAAGCCTTTTGGGGTTGCATTTGTAATAAAACAGCCCCACTTCCGACAAAGGGTTCGAAATAATTATTGCATTTTTGACCCAAAACATCTACAATCTTGCTGGCAAACTTCTGTTTTCCACCAGCCCACTTAATAAATGGCTTCATTTTATGAATCCTCCAGAAAGCAATAGTGAATAATAACGTTTCAATATGACCAACCTGTCATTTTTCTCTGGCTGTTCCAAATTGATCTCTAGACATTTTACAAAAATCGGAAACCCACCATTTGCATATGATTCAAATATCTTGTACTTTTCATTGTCTTTCAGTACATTTTGAGACTTTTTATGTGCATATGCTATTAGATCCATCAGATCGTAATGTCTTTGTGTAAAGAACTGCATGAGAACACCGTCTTGTGTATTCTTGTCAAATTCTACATAAGCTGTATTATTGAATCCTATTAACGCACAGGCAACAAGTAACTCGCTCATCGATTGCACAATTTTCAGATCTTGCACTATATATCTCATGTTGTCATCGTATTCCTCGTTGCGTTTAATACGATATTTTGTATCTACATATACCGACATAATTCAAAGTGTTTTAATTGTTGAGTAACCTTCATTTTCATTCTTTTCAAAAAGCGCTCTAGAGCCAACATACGGATCAATAAACTCATTAACTCCTCTAAGGCTTTCACTAGATATCATCAGTATAATTTGTTCTGAAAATTCATGAATATTCTGAGCTGGTTTTGTTAAGTTCTCATCCGACAATTCTGTAAATGGTGAATCTATAATGAATGGATAATTCTTGGTTCTAGAAATACTTTCATCTACTCTCTCTTTACTAGAAAAATCGAGAATGGATTTGGCAAATGCGAGAGAATTAACTTTGCTCTGTCCTGTTGAATTTGGCTCTGCAACTTTTATTTTGATTTCCTCATCAATTTGCGCATCGCTTTTCCCGGTTGCAGATCTCGCCACATATTCTCCTTTGTTTACCCATTCTGTCTTCATTCGCTTAAAATTGTTCTCGTAGTATGAAATTAACATATACTTACGTTTCTTGTCAAACTGAACAACATATAGCTTTCTTTCTCTTATAGCGTCCTCACTTAAAGCAGAATATGCATCATTGATGTTTGCATTGATTTCCAACAGGGATTGCTGTTTGTTATACTCATCAATTGCCTTTATAAGTTTTATACACTTGTCAACAAAAGCGTCCTTCTCAGTTAAACGCGAGATGGCCTCACTGGCTTGAGAGACTTGGTTGCGTTGCCTCTTATATGTTTCCAGTTTCTTGGAATGGCTAGAGATCTCTTCCTCAAGTTGTCTTTTTCTTACACTAGCTTCTGCAATAAGATCTTTGAGCTCAGTATTTCTAGTTTCCAACCCTGCGGCTGATTCAGAACTGCTTGAAGTTATTTGAGAAGATATTTGGGCAATGCTTTCTCTTGTATCTTTAATGTCAGTTTCAATTGTCCGAATTTCTTCGTAGCTCCGGCTTATTTTATCATTTGAGCCAGAACTAGCCAGGTCCATTTGTCTGGCCATTTCACTAATGGTACTATTTATATTGTCAGGTGGCAATGTGTGAAGCAACTCTTTAAGAGTATCCTTTATTTCTTGGGTCAATTCAGTCCCGCAGATACAATGTGTACGTTTCATGATACTCTGCACGGCTTCTACAGTCAATCCTGCCGGGATGTCAACTTCACTAAGATTGTTTTGTACTATTGACACAAGATTACTAACATCTAACAAGTATCCTTCTGAAAGATCTTTGTAAAAAGTATCTACAGCAGTCTTTAATTCCTGTTCCTTTTTAGCCAATTCCTTTGTTAACCTTGCTCTTTCCTGTTCATATTGTCTTACCTCTTTTAGTTCTTCAAGTTTACGATGTATTTCTCCCTGTTCTTTCGAATTTTCTTCTATACTTTTGTTTATGGCTTCCAATTCTATATTGTCAGTATTAATCTCGTCTTCGAAAGTCTGAATTGTACTCTGGATCTGCTCAAATCTAGCATTATTCTGTTTCTTACCTAGTTTTGAGAATTCGGTTCTAAAATCGCTCTTTATTGAATCTAAATCACCTTTAATTAAGGTGAATAGTTCTTCGTTTGTTATTTCCTTAATAACTGCTTCTACAGCGATTTGTGCATCAGTGGTAATCGAACTCAGTTGCTTCATTCGCTCACCATCGAATATGATTCCATGAAGAACATTTTGTGGAATAACACGTAGTAAGATCTTTTCAACCTTTTTGGGGTCTGTGATTGGAAGAACTTTTACGTTATTCTCCTTGTACGAGAGCTCAACATTTTGCTCTGTGGTGATCTTACCTCCTTTTTGGAAAAAGGTTTCACTTCTTTTCATTTTGTAGAATATACCATTCTCTTCAAAATCAAGCTCTACTTGGCAAGTTTCCGACATATTGCTTTTCGAATTTGCAAGTGTCTGGTGTAAAGCGCTATTTAATGAATATGGTGTTTGAGTCTTGCCACTTAGTTTGCTAAAATCAAAATCATATAATACCCACCAAAATGAAAATAACATTTCAGTCTTACCTGAGCCGTTAGGTCCTACAAGAAGGGCAATATTCCTTGATGCATTCGTTTCAAAAACTACCTCAGCATCCAAGAAGCAACGGTAATTCCTATATTTGATACGATTAATCTTCATTTCCTACAAGTATGTCTATTTGGTTTTTTATATAATTTTTTAAACTATCCTTAGCAGTGGTAGTTTGCGTAGCCCTTGCGTATTTAAGGATATCCCAAAACGTTTTTGCTTCTTCATCGTTAAAGCCTTGCTCTAACATGATGTCATCAATCGGATTCTTCTTCATCATTATCAAAGTCCTCCTCTGTTATGTTATACTGTTCTAAAATTGTTTTAAATTGATTGCTGTTATAGTCTTTATTGTTTGCCAATCGATTATATTCTAAAACTCGCCTGAATTCATTCAAAACCAATGATTTTGCACCCATTTCTGTTGTCGATACAAAATCTGGTGGTATTGCAATCATATCATAAATGTAGGCGATAGTTTTGTTTGTCTCTGCACATTTTCTAAGCACCCTACCTCGTCTTTGCACGGTTTGCCTTAAAGAGGTGTCGCTTGCCATGATATATATTTTATCAAGTTTCGGGACATCTACACCTTCGTCAAAACAACGGATTGCCACTAACGTATCATAATAGCCTGTTTCGAATGCATATAATACACCGGGCCTATTCTGTGTTTTACTTGTGAAAGTTGAGATATCTAAGCCGGCATCGTTCAGAATTTTCGTAACCTTATCTATAATGGATTCTTCCTCGACCTTCCCTTGTCCACAATAAACTACAGAGTTTACAAAATCATAATCTTGCATTGTCATTTCCCGCAGTCTTGACAACTTGTTGTTTGCCTTTTTTACTATAAGGCTCCGTTCCCTACGTAATCTTTCCAGATTTTCAAAATCGCGATCTTTCTCTTTCTTCGCCATCTCAGATGCTATGGCTTTAGTTTTGGCTTTGTATGAATCAAATTCATCAAGAGTAAGATTTACGTAAATTGGATAATACTCATATTGTGACAAAAATTTATTCTCTATAGCATCCTCAATTCCATAATAAAAAGGTACTTCACCTTTCAAAAGGAAATAGTCCAGAATTTGTTGGGTTTCTGATTTACTATGACGTTGTATAGTGGCACTTAATCCAAGTCTGAATTTTGGATGCGGCATCTTATTTAGTTGTTGTGGATTTAAATTATGCGCCTCGTCTACGACAATGAACATATTGCCTACTCGGCTACATCTTTTATAGACTTTTTCAAAAAAAGTGTCATAAACAGAAATACACAGCACATTCTTTTCACCATTAAAATACTCAATGACAGAATCGGAAATGGCAGCTTCGGTATCATCTGAGATTCCTCCCATCAAATATACTTTGTCAAAGCCTTCATTCTTAAGTGCATCTAACCATTGTTTTTGAAGATCTATTTGAGGAACCAAAATCATAGTATATATTTTATCATCCTCTTCGTCAAGTAACTTCTCAATGGTTTTAATTGAAGTAAATGTTTTGCCCGTCCCTGTTGCCATTTCATAAAAAGAATGTCCTCCCCTTTCAAAGAATTGACTTATTGCCTGCGCTTGGAAATCATATAGCTGTTTCTTTGCTTTAAGGTTAGAAGAGGAACGAATACATTTCTGAATGGCACTTTCAAGACTATCACTTCTTTTGTAATTATCAAATATCTTATTCTTAACAGCATCAGGGAAATCCATCACTTCCAATTGAGGGACTTTATTGTTCCAAAGCCCTTCAAAGGTAGATTCTGCGTCTTGGATTTCCCCCATCTGGTCGAACCAGGAAAAAGTAACGTGAAAACTTTCGTAATTGTGAATGTTTGCTTGGACAGTAGCATTATTCGAACCACAGAAATACACCTTATCACCTTCTATATCCGTAAACACACCAACTTTTTCATGATAAATGCCACCTGGCATATATGCTATCTTAATTGTCAATCGACCTAAAGAAATAAGATTGCAGATAACATCAAGCTTATCTAATTGAGGTTCGGTCATATCAATGTTCTCGACATCAATCTGTTTAATAAATTTACTAATAATTGTATCTTTCAAATTAATACTGACGTCGATCAATGCTATGTCTTCTGCACTAAGCTGAGGATTGCATATCAGACGAATATAACCACCATTTTTTATAAATTTAAGCAATCCGTCAAATGAAAGTAATAGTGATTTTAAAGAAAAGAAGCCAGAACCACGATCCAACTTGATGCTTTCTCTATAGCACGGAGAAAGGAAATCATTATCAAAGTCATCAGCAAAACTTCGATATGTTGGTTTTAGGTTCGTTATATTTCTCAGCATCAGTCTTTAGAGTCTTCTATTCTGACTGATACCCATGAGCCAGAGGGTTCTTAGCTACATATTGACGGCATATACGAAAAAACGGGGTATCCTCATCTGCCGTTCCCCATTTAGGCCGTCGGAAGCCCTCTCAAAAGAACGAACAGAGTCTGAATACCCACGCTGGTCAATATACAATGCGCCCAAAAGTGTGCGTGAGGGTAAAGGCTACCCTCGCAGCACACTCCGGGATGTATATACAACCCGTTAGCATTCACCTCCGCATTTGTCTTGATTTGAGATTTGAATTTCCGACGTTCAAATGGTCAAAACAAAGCATCAATGACGCTTAATCCGTAATGTCGTGTCTCAACCCACCACCCTAAAGCGTGGGTACTGACGGTGCAAAGATACAAAAAGTTTCTGAGATTAACGTGAAATGCTTCAGATTTTTCACAAATTTAATGGTAACAGCGTGCCTAGTTTAGTGTTATCTTTACTTGCATGGGTTCAATCAGCTCCTTCTCGCAGCCCATGAAGCCGAGAGAAAGCAGGAGGAACGAAAGACACAAAAGAAGGGGAATCCGCCTTAGGCTACAGGAGGATATAGTGGGGGTGGTAATTCCTTGTAAATCAGCGAGTTACATATATTTCGCAGTATATTCATACTTCTTGGTTTGTATTAATGTTCTGCAAAGATAGTGCAAATCGAGCAAAATGCAAAATAAATTGGGATTTATTTTCATTTTCGAGATGCAGCCTTATTTTATGTTCAGATTTTATCTTCGGCTGCAAAGATATTCATTTTCTGTTCAACCAAAGCGGACAGAACGACTTTTTGGAGCTATCGGGCACCTTTTTCTTTCGTTTTTATTTGTTCATATCATTTTTTCTTGTTACCTTTGCAGTCCTCATATTAATAAGGTTAGTCTCTCGTGAGAGAGAGCTTTAAGGTTTTTAAGTTGAAATAAGAAACGGGGCGCAGCGGCGCCCTTTATTTTTACACAACAGGGACTTTCTTCGAGAGTGTGGCGTTCTCTGCAAGCAGAGTGTGGCCTTGTCCGTCTTTTCGTATAGAAAACTACGTTATAATTTTTGCCATCAGCGGCAGTAGTTAAGAATTCCTTAACAACTGAATCTTTATATAATTCTCTCTCTTTCAATATATTAGCTATATGCATACTGATATTTGGTTTCGAGGTGGCAAAAAGTTCGGCCATCTGCTGCTGGTTCAACCATATCTTTCCGTTATCAGATGCAGCGACATAACCAATATGTCTTGCTTTCCATATGGATTGCACGTGCAAATATACGAAAAGATTTCGATAATGGGTCTGTTTTTCCTGTTTTTTCGAAAAAACGCTCAAAAATTTGGAAGTTAATAAAAAAATCCCTATCTTTGCACCGTCAGAACGTATGTTTTGGCTACGCCGCTGAGTGCGGGGAGCAAGCCTTGATCGACACTACTCCATTTAAAAGTCACTTTCGAGTGGCTTTTATTTTTCATATAGCTTTCTGAAGATGCGGTTGAAACATGGATTGCAAGCTAAACCGCGATTGACGGTGATGGTCTTATTTCCCTTATGAATCAGTGCGCTATGTTTTTCCTACCATTCTGAATATAGACACCCTTGTGGGGTTGGGGCATTGCACGTCCGTCGAGTGCATACATGTTGGTGGTGGCGTGCTTATGGGCAACGTCATGGCGATGAGGGACCGTAACGGCATGTATGTCGGTAGAGCCACTGAGCGTAGCGACGACGGTGACGACCGAGCGGGCGGGAATCTCCAGGCTGGAAGCGTCGTTGAGCTTCGACTGAAGCTTCAGGCTATAGTTCTTGTCGGTGAGATAGGTCTTGACGCTCTCTATGGCGTTATCGGTAACGGTGATGGATGTCTTCTGGCTGTTCTGATCCATATTGACGAACACGGTGACCAGCGTCTTTTCATCGGGCGAAAGCCACGACGATGCCATCAGGCCATTCTGATTGTCGGCACCCGTCACAGCCACACGTTTGTAGCCGGGGCGGATGAAACGGCTGTAGTTGCCTAACACCCAGAGGTTCTTGTCGACGGTCAGTCGCCCACCCTTCTTGATGTCGCCATAGCTCTCGTCGCCGGAGTCGCCAGCGGCATTCATGCGGATGAGGTAGAAGCGGTTCTTCTGGGCATAGCGCTCCGTTGCAAATGCCGTCCAATAGGACCATCCCGTCATATTGCCATAGCACAGGTCGCTATGGATAATCTTGGCCATATAGAGGGCAATATCCATCTTGGTGGCAGCCTCGTAGCTGGCAGGGAAAGCGGCACTGGTCTCGGGCGCAGCGTCGAGCATAGACCACTCGGTCTGCATGACTTCGACATAATACTTGGCAGCTTCGTTGCGTACTTTCTCACGAATGCTCTTCAGGTCGGTGTTGGTGCGGAAAGTCCAATAGCTGTGACCAGCTACGACCTTTGCCAACGACGGCAGGTTGCCGATGTAGTTGGCACTCTTCCTGCTAAAAAACTCGTAGATCTGATTCGACGCACGACCCGTACCGCTATACAGCAGGTCAAGGGAACTGGCTTCGGGAACGAGAATCTTCGTAGAGAGGTTGCGGCTGCTGATGCTCTTGTCCAACTCCTTGGCCAACTGTGCGATATTGCTGTTTTCCCACGGCGAACCTTCCTGTCCGTCCTTCCAATCGAAGCGAGGCTCATTGACCGGGTCGATATAGGTGACGTTATACCCTTCTTCCGTGAAGTGCTGCGTGACGGTAGCCAGAAACTCAGCAAAGTCATCGTAACAGTCGTCCTTCAGGTTGCACGAAATCATCTGATTGTTGGCATTGGCCTTACCGTTCTTGGTCATGTGGACAGGAGCAGAATTAGAGAACAACAGGAAGTGATTGACGCCATACTCCTTGGCCTTCTTCATGAACCACTGCTGACCGTTGCAGCGTGTCCAGTCGTAGGTGAGGTCTGACTTCTGATAGCAAGCGGCACGGCGTGTCTCGTCCTCGATATTGCTGTCAGCACCCTGTTCATCAGAACCGGCACCGAGATTCACGCGCCAACAACTCAAGCCAATGCCCTCGGGATTGCCGTTGCTGTCGAAACCCTGGCTGAACAGCCACTTGGCTGCCTTCTCCTTTTCTGCGGAACTGAAATAGTCGGAGACGTATTCAGCCGTCCAACAGTCGCTGGCGCCGAAGTCCTGAATGGTCTGATACGTCCTTGTCAAGTCAACAACAGTCTGGGCATAGCAGCCCAGACTGATTGTTGCTAAGATTATTGTTGTTAGCTTCTTCATCATAGCTTAATACAAATAGATTTTATAGTTCTTGACACTGCCCGGAGCGCCCTGTTCGGCACGTGGCAGGTATTCGAGGGCAGAGACGGTCTGAACGGAGCCGAGGTCGATGACGAGCAGATGGGGAACGGAAGCCGACTTCTCGGTCTGCCAGTAGGTAGATTCCTGCAGGTCGAAGACCTTGTCGCCGGTATGGTTGCCAT
>JAEEGJ010008921.1_pt1 | contig 27298 bp, 21 predicted proteins | sample 8958761 | NCBI WGS metagenome assembly JAEEGJ01 (sample SAMN16246546, study PRJNA631951) | gut metagenome | biome: gut microbiome; feature: rumen; material: RS-attached | host: Bos | place: Iran: Karaj | collected 2018-10 | reverse complement strand
TATCGCCGGAAGTCGCGACAAGGACATTCAGGCGCTCTCCAGAGCGGAAATGCCCCAGCAGACGGGCCATGAAACGGGCACCCACATCCTTGAAGGCCAGAGTGGGTCCATGGAACAGTTCCAAGGCCCAGATCCCCTCTTCCACCCGCACCACAGGGCAGTCGAAAGCCAACGTCTCACAGACAATGGAATGGAGGATGTCACGGTCCACGTCCTCACCGAAAAACGCATCAGCGACGGTACAGGCAACCTCGTGAAAATCCATCTTCTGGATTGTATCGAAGAACGTGTCCGGAAGACGGTCGATCCTTTCCGGCATATACAGGCCGCGATCCTCGGCCAGTCCTTTCACGACGGCCTTTTCCAGCGAAGCAAGCGGCGCTTTTCCGTTGGTACTGTAGTATCTCATTGGGCCAGCAGTTTGGCACCTTTGTTCGTGACCTTCACGACATACACTTCGCAGGAGATGCCCCGGGAATCGAAGTGCTCCTTCATGATCTCGCCGGCGCGGTGGGCAACCTCCCGCTTGTCGGAGAGCGAGAATACGGAAGGTCCTGATCCTGAGATGTTCATCGCCATGGAACCGGAGGCGAGGATCTTCTCCCGGAGTTCGTCGAAGCCGGGGATGAACTGCTTCCGGTAGGGTTCGGCCACAGCATCGCGCATCGCACGGCCCATCAGACCGATATTGCCGGAATAGAGGCCGGCGATGAGACCGCCGACATTCCCCCACTGGCTGATGGCGTCGTGCATCGGAACCGCCTTGGGAAGGATACTCCGGGCCGCCTTGGTGGAAACCATGATCCGGGGATGGACCACGGCGCAGTAGAAATTGCCGGGAATCGGAAGCTGGATGAGATCCAGCGGCTCGTATCCCCGGATGAGGATGATGCCGCCCAACAGGGCCGGGGCGGCGTTGTCGGCATGGTAGCCGCCACTGGCCAGGTTCTCCCCTTCCATTGCACAGATGACCATTTCCTCGTCGGAAAGCGGACAGTCGAACAGCTCGTTCATGCCATATGCGGCCGCCGCACTGGAGGCGGCGCTGGAGCCGATGCCTGATCCAGGATAGATCTTCTGGCACACGGTAACGTCAATCTGTGCCTTTTGCCCGGTCATTTCCAGGAACTTACGGATGACCGGAGTGATGACATTCTCCTCGATGTCTTCCGGAAGGGGTACGTCCGTCCGGTTGGTGATGGTGATGCCATCGCCTTCGGAGGCGGTCATCTCCAGGATGTCCCCCACCTCGTCCAGGGCGAGGCCCATGATATCATAGCCGCATCCGAGATTGGCAATGGATGCCGGCGCGAAAACCCTGACCTTTTTCATCTGCCTATACGTTGGCGACGCTCATGATGTCAGCGAAGACACCGGCTGCCGTGACGCTGGCACCGGCTCCGTATCCCTGGATGAGCATCGGATGTTTATTGTATCGCTCCGTGGTAAGGAGTATGATATTGTTGGAGCCCTCAAGTTCGTATAAAGAGGACTTCCGGTCGATGGTGCAGAGCGAGACGGTATACTTCCCGTTCTCCATCCGGGCCACGACGCGCCAGTGCTTGTCCTGCGCAGCCAGTTCCCGGCGCCGCTCCTCGAAGCCGGCATCCAGTCCGGGCAGTTTCTGCCAGAACTCCTGAAGCGGACAGTCAAAGAACGATGCGGGAATAAGTTCCTCTGCCACAACGTCTTCCTGATTGACCTCATACCCGGCTTCCCGGGAAAGGATGACGAGCTTGCGGATAACGTCCTTACCCGACAGGTCGATGCGCGGATCCGGCTCGGAGAAACCCTGCTCCTTGGCCATCCGGACCGTCTCGCTGAAGGGAACGGTCTCGGAAAGCGTATTGAAGATGAAATTGAGGGTGCCGCTCAGGACCGCCTCGATCTTCAGGATCTTGTCACCGCTCTTGCGGAGTGCATTGATGGTGTTGATGATCGGGAGACCGGCTCCCACATTCGTTTCGAAGAGGAATTTGACGCCGCGCTTGAGCGCCAGGGCCTTGAGGGCGGCATAATTGTCATAATCGGAAGAGGCTGCCACCTTGTTGGCCGCAACCACGGAAATGCCGTGTTCGAAGAAATCCTTATACAGGCCTGCGACTTCCGAACTGGCCGTGCAGTCCACGAACACGGAATTGAAGATGTTCATGCCGATGATCTCTTCCTTGAGGCGCTGCGGGTCGATCTCGATGCCGTCCTGCGCCAGGGCGTCCTGCCAGCGGGACAGGTCGATGCCGGCGCGGTCGAAGACGGCGCGGGTGCTGCGTGCGATGCCCACGATGTTGATCTTGAGGCCGCGGTCGCGCTTGAGCGTCTCCTGCTGCCGGGCGATCTGGGCGATCAGGCGGCCGCCCACGGTGCCGATGCCGCAGACGAAGAGGTTGAGCTCCTGGTACTCCGACAGGAAGAAGTTGTCGTGGATGACGTTGAGCGACTTGCGCAGCTGCCGGCGGTCCACGATGAAGGAGATGTTGGACTCGGCGGCGCCCTGCGCGAGGGCGATCACGCTGATGCCGTTGCGGCCCAGGGTGGTGAAGAGCTTGCCGGCGATGCCGGCGTGCTGCTTCATGTTCTCGCCGATCACGGCCACGGCGGCGAGCTCGTCGCGCACCTCGACCGGGTTGATCGCTCCGCTTTCTATTTCGCGCGCGAAGGACTCGGAGAGGACTTCCTGCGCGCGGGCGGCGTCGCCCTTGCTCACGCCGATGGAGATGCCCGTCTCGGAAGCCGACTGGCTGACGAGGAAGGCGCTGATCTGCTCCTGCGCGAGGGCGGCGAAGATGCGGCTGTCCACACCCACGATGCCGACCATGGACGTGCCGGAAAGCGTGATAAGTGCGATGTCGTCGATGGACGAAATACCTTTGATGGAAGTGGTCCCGGGAGCGACGGTTTTCTTCACGATCGTCCCTTTTGCTTTCAAATTGAAAGTATTCTTGATGAGAATCGGAATGCCCTTCGCACAGACCGGGTAGAGGGTCGGCGGATAGATGACTTTCGCGCCGAAATTGCAGAGCTCCATCGCCTCTTCGTAGGTCATCTCGTCGATGACGTAGGAAGTCTTGATGATGCGCGGGTCGGCGGTCATGAAACCGTCCACATCTGTCCATATTTCAAGCAGTTCGGCGTCGAGCGCCGCTGCGATGAGGCTGGCGGTGTAGTCCGAACCGCCGCGGCCGAGCGTGGTGATCTCGCCGGAGACGGCGTCGGAGGCGATGAAACCGGGCACGACGGCCGTGGCGCCGGCCGAGCTCCAGCCTTGGAAAGTCTTTTGTATCAGGTCGAAAGTGAGACCCTGGTCCACTTCGTTGAGCAGGCCGTGGCGGCGCGTCTTGATGAAGTCGACGGCGTCGTAGCGGAGCGCGCAGGGAAGGGCGGCGGTGACGATGCGCGAAGAGAGGCGCTCGCCGAAACTCTGCACCTCGCTGGCCGTCTTGGGCGGCAGGACCTGGAGCAGGTAGATGCCTTCGCAGATGCGCTCCAGCTGGTCCAGAAGGCCGTCCATTTCGGCTTCTACGGACTTGCAGCGGGTCTTGTCCACCACCGCTTCGCAGACGCTGTGGTGGCGCGCACGCAGCTGCGCGACCTCGTCGCGGAACGCGGTGTCGCCCGACGCGGCGAGGCGCGAGGCCCGGATCAGCTGGTCCGTGACCCCGCCCAGGGCGGATACGACGACGATGGAGGGTTCCTGGCGGGAACTGACGATTTCTTTTACTCTGAGGATGCTCTCCGGTGTGCCCACCGAAGAACCGCCGAATTTCAGGATCTTCATAACTAACTAACGCGTTTGTTCCACCCCAAAGTAAAGCATTTTTAAGATTTTTTCAAAATATTTTTCACCTTTCCTTGCTTTTTCCACAAAAATTGCCGAGCTTCGTAACCGGTAGTGGGGGAACTATACCCCGTAGTTAGTTATGAATTATCGTAGTAGTGTAACCTTCGAAGGCCGTAGAATGGCCGGAGCCCGCGCGCTGTGGATGGCGGACGGGATGAAGCGGAGCCAGTTCGGCAAGCCGGTCATCGCCATTGCCAATTCCTTCACGCAGTTCGTTCCCGGGCACACCCACCTCCACGAGGCGGGACAGATCGTCAAGGCCGAGATCGAGAAGCTCGGCTGTTTCGCTGCCGAATTCAACACGATCGCGGTGGACGACGGCATCGCCATGGGCCACGACGGCATGTTGTATTCTCTCCCTTCCCGCGACATCATCGCGGACAGCGTAGAATATATGGTTAACGCGCACAAGGCGGACGCCCTCGTGTGCATCAGCAACTGCGACAAGATTACGCCGGGTATGCTCATCGCCGCGATGCGGCTCAACATCCCCACCATCTTCGTGTCCGGCGGCCCGATGGAGGCCGGCGTGCTGGGCGAGTCCAAGCTGGACCTGATCGATGCGATGGTCAAGTCCGCCGACCCGTCCGTGAGCGACGCCGACGTGGCCGAGATCGAGGCCCACGCCTGCCCGACCTGCGGAAGCTGCTCGGGCATGTTCACGGCCAACTCGATGAACTGCCTGACCGAAGCCCTCGGCATGGCCCTCCCCGGCAACGGCACCATCCTCGCCACGCACGCGATGCGCGCGGAGCTCTTCCGCAAGGCGGCGCGCCAGATCGTGGAGAATGCCTATAAGTATTATAAGGACGGCGACGAGTCCGTGCTGCCCCGCAGCATCGCCTCGCGCGCGGCGTTCCTCAACGCCATGACGCTCGACATCGCGATGGGCGGCTCCACTAACACGGTGCTGCACCTGCTGGCCGTGGCCAACGAGGCCGGCGCCGACTTCAAGATGGCCGACATCGACGCGTTGTCCCGCAAGGTCCCCTGCATCTGCAAGGTGGCCCCCAACACCGCCAAGTACCACATCCAGGATGTGGGCCGGGCGGGCGGCATCGTGGCGATCCTCGCCGAGCTCGCCGCCGCGGGCCTGGTGGACACCTCGCTGCGCCGCGTGGACGGCCTGACCCTCGCCGAGGAGCTCGACCGCTATTCCATCCTCTCGCCGAACTGCACGGACGAGGCGCGCGAGATCTACCGCGTGGCGCCCTGCGGCCGCTTCAACATCCAGCTCGGCTCGCAGAGCACGTTCTACGACAGTTTCGACACCGACCGCGCCGCGGGCTGCATCCGCGACGTGGCGCACGCCTATACGCGCGACGGCGGCCTCGCCGTCCTCTTCGGCAACATCGCCCAGGACGGCTGCATCGTCAAGACGGCCGGCGTGGACGAGAGCATCTTCCATTTCGAGGGCCCGGCCCGTGTGTTCGACTCCCAGGAGGCGGCCTGCGAGGGCATCCTCGGCGGCAAGGTAGGCAGCGGCGACGTCGTCGTCATCACCTACGAAGGCCCGAAGGGCGGTCCCGGCATGCAGGAAATGCTCTATCCGACTTCGTACATCAAATCGATGCATCTGGGCAAGGCCTGCGCCTTGCTGACGGACGGCCGCTTCAGCGGCGGCACCTCCGGCCTGAGCATCGGCCATATTTCCCCCGAAGCGGCTTCCGGCGGCAACATCGCGCTGGTCCGCGACGGAGACATCATCACGATCGACATCCCTTCCCGCAGCATCAGCGTGGCCCTGTCCAACGAGGAGCTCGCCGCCCGGCGCCGCGAAGAGGAGGCCCGGGGCCGCAAGGCCTTCACGCCTCCCTTCCGCCAGCGCACGGTGTCCAAGAGCCTCAAGGCCTACGCCGCGATGGTGAGCAGTGCAGACAAGGGTGCCATCAGAATTATTGAAGATTAGCTTATGGGGCAGCGTCTGACAGGAGCGGAAATCCTTTTGGAATCCCTCATCGCCGAAGGCGTGGATACGGTTTTCGGCTATCCGGGCGGATCGATCATCACCGTCTACGACAAGTTGTATGATTATTCCGACCGGCTCAAACACATTCTGGTCCGCCACGAGCAGGGCGCGATCCACGCCGCGCAGGGCTATGCCCGTGCGACGGGGAAGCCCGGCGTGGTGATCGTGACCTCGGGTCCGGGCGCCACCAACGTCATCACCGGCGTGGCCGACGCGATGGTGGACTCCACGCCCGTGATCGTGATCGCCGGCCAGGTGGGCAACGCCTCCCTGGGCACCGACGCCTTCCAGGAGACCGACGTGGTCGGCATGACCGGCCCGATCGACAAGTGGACCTGCCAGATCCGCAAGCCCGAAGAAGTGGCTCCTGCGGTGGCCAAGGCCTTCCACATCGCCTCCACGGGCCGTCCGGGTCCGGTCGTGCTCGACTTCACGCGCGACGCGCAGGTCGGTGTGGGCTGGTATGAATACCAGAAATGCACGCACATCCGCAGCTACGCCCTGCCGGCGCCCGCCGACGAGGCGGCGCTCGACGCGGCCGCGCAGCTGATCGACGAGGCGGAGCGCCCGTTCGTGGTCTTCGGCCAGGGCGTGGTGATCTCCGGCGCCGAGGAGCAGCTCAAGGCTTTCCTGAAGAAGGGCGGCATCCCCGCCGCATCCACGATGCTGGGCCTGAGCGCCCTGCCGTCCGACTTCCCTTACTATGTCGGCATGGCCGGCATGCACGGCAACATAGCCTCCAACCTGATGACGCAGCAGTGCGACGTGCTCATCGCCATCGGCATGCGGTTCAGCGACCGCGTGACCGGCGTCCCTTCCCATTATGCGCCCAAGGCGAAGGTGATCCACATCGACGTGGACCGCACGGAGATCGGCAAGATCATCCCCGCCGAGGTGGGTATCCTGGGCGACGCCGCCGAGGTGCTGGAGCGCCTGACCGCCAAGATCAAGTTCTCCTTCCACGACGAGTGGGCCGCGCTCGCGCGCCGCTATGACCGCGTGGAGATGGAGAAGGTCGCCGCGCCCGAGACCGAGCCGAAGGAAGGCCCGATTAACATGGGCGAGGTGGTGTCCCGTGTGGCGGAGATTTCCGGCCGCAAGGCCATCATCGTCACCGACGTGGGCCAGAACCAGCTGATGGGCGCGCGCTATTCGCGCTTCGCGCAGACGCGCAGCTTCATCTCTTCCGGCGGCCTCGGTACGATGGGCTTCGGCCTCCCGGCCGCGATCGGCGCCAAGATGGGCGCGCCGGACCGCGAGGTCGTCCTGTTCGTGGGCGACGGCGGCATCCAGATGACGCTCCAGGAGCTGGGCACGATCATGCAGGAGGGGACGGCCGTCAAGGTGGTCCTGCTCAACAACAACTGGCTCGGCAACGTCCGCCAGTGGCAGGAGCTCTTCTACGGCGAGCGCTACTCCCAGACGCGCCTGCTCAATCCCGACTATGCGCTGATCGCGCAGGCTTACGGCGTCCGCTACCGCTGCGTGGAGCAGCGCGCGGAGCTGGAGGACGCCGTGCGCGAGATGCTCGAAAGCAAGGAGGCCTACATCCTCGACGCACACGTGTGCGAGAAGGGCATGGTCTACCCGATGGTCCCCGGCGGACGCCGGCTGGACGAGATCCTGTTGAACAAAGATGAATGGTATCGCGATGGAGAATAGCAGCATGTATATCATCTCGGTGTACTCCGAGAACCAGGTGGGTCTGTTGAGTTCGATCTCCAACATCTTCACCCGCCGCGGCATCAACATCGAGAGCCTGACGGTGTTCCCGTCGGAGTTCCCGGGCATCCACCACTTCACTTTCCGCGCCATCACCACCGAGCGCGCCGCGCAGCAGGTGGTCGGCTTCATCGAGAAGAAGGTGGAGGTGGTCCGCGCGTTCTGCTTCCCCGACAACGCGACGAGCGCCGCGGAACACGGGGTCATGGAAGAATATCTGAAAAATAGAAACCAATAAAAAACAAAGAAAAGTATGGCAAAGATGAATTTCGGCGGAGTGGTCGAGAACGTCGTCACCCGCGATGAGTTTACGATTGAAAAAGCCCGTGAAGTCCTTAAGAACGAGGTTGTCGCCGTGATCGGCTATGGCGTCCAGGGCCCCGGACAGTCCCTGAACCTCAAGGACAACGGCATCAACGTCATCGTTGGCCAGCGCCCCGGCAAGACCTACGACAAGGCTGTCGCGGACGGCTGGGTGCCCGGCAAGACCCTCTTCAGCATCGAGGAGGCCTGCGAGAAGGCGACCGTGATCGAATACCTCCTTTCCGACGCCGCCCAGATCGCGCAGTGGCCCGTGGTCAAGAAGCACCTGACCGCCGGCAAGGCGCTCTACTTCTCCCACGGCTTCGGCATCACCTTCAACGACCGCACCGGCATCGTCCCGCCGAAGGACGTCGACGTGATCATGGTGGCCCCGAAGGGCTCCGGCACCTCCGTGCGCCGTCTGTTCCTGCAGGGCCGTGGCATCAATTCTTCTTTCGCCGTCTACCAGGACGCCACCGGCCGTGCGCTCGAGCGCACCCTGGCCCTCGGTATCGCCATCGGTTCCGGCTACCTCTTCGAGACCGACTTCAAGCGTGAGGTCTACTCCGACCTGACCGGCGAGCGCGGCACCCTGATGGGCGCCATCCAGGGCATCCTGTCCGCCCAGTACGAGGTGCTCCGCGAGCACGGCCATTCCCCGTCGGAGGCCTTCAACGAGACCGTCGAGGAGCTGACCCAGTCCCTGATGCCGCTCTTCGCGGAGAAGGGTATGGACTGGATGTACGCCAACACCTCCACCACCGCCCAGCGCGGTGCGCTCGACTGGATGGGTCCTTTCCACGACGCCACCAAGCCCGTCTTCGAGAAACTGTACAACGAAGTCGCCTGCGGCAACGAGGCCCAGCGCTCCATCGACGCCAATTCCAAGCCTGATTACCGCGAAGGTCTGGAGAAGGAGCTCAAGGCCCTGCGCGAGAGCGAGCTCTGGCGCACCGGCGCCGCCGTCCGCGAACTCCGTCCCGAGAACAAATAGCTTCTAAGAATTTATGGACAGCAACCGGATCTATATTTTTGACACCACCCTGCGCGACGGCGAACAGGTCCCCGGATGCCAGCTCAACACCGTGGAGAAAATCCAGGTGGCGAAGGCGCTGGAGGAGCTCGGCGTGGACGTGATCGAGGCCGGCTTCCCGGTCTCCAGCCCCGGCGACTTCAACTCCGTCGTGGAGATCTCCAAGGCCGTGACCTGGCCGACGGTCTGCGCGCTGTCGCGGGCGGTGCAGAAAGACATCGATGCGGCCGTGGAGGCGCTCCGGTATGCCAAGCACAAGCGCATCCACACCGGCATCGGTACTTCCGACTCGCACATCCGCTACAAGTTCAACTCCACGCGTGAGGAGATCCTGGAGCGGGCCGTGCGCGCCGTCAAGTACGCCCGGCAGTACGTCGACGACGTGGAGTTCTACGCCGAAGACGCCGGCCGGACCGACAACGAATTCCTGGCGAAGGTGGTCGAGGCCGTGATCAAGGCCGGCGCCACCGTCGTCAACATCCCGGACACCACGGGCTACTGCCTGCCCGCGGAGTACGGCGCCAAGATCAAGTATCTGGTGGACCACGTCGACGGCATCGACAAGGCCATCATTTCCACCCACTGCCACAACGACCTCGGTATGGCCACGGCCAACACGATGGCCGGCCTGCTCAACGGCGCGCGGCAGTGCGAGGTGACCATCAACGGCGTAGGGGAGCGGGCCGGCAACACGGCGCTCGAAGAGATCGCGATGATCCTGAAGAGCCACTCCGACATCCCCCTGGTGACCAACGTCAACACCACGCGCATCTACCCGGTGAGCCGGATGGTGTCCAGCCTGATGAACATGCCCGTCCAGGCCAACAAGGCCATCGTGGGCCGCAATGCGTTCGCGCATTCTTCCGGCATCCACCAGGACGGCGTGCTCAAGGAGGCCACCACCTACGAGATCATCAACCCCAAGGACATCGGCCTGGACGACAACAACATCGTCCTGACGGCCCGCAGCGGCCACGCCGCCCTGCGCTACCGCCTGGAGACCCTGGGCATCAAGCTCTCCGACGAGAAGCTGGACGCCTTCTATCAGGAGTTCCTCAAGCTGGCCGACAAGAAGAAGCAGGTCAACGACGACGACCTGCTGGTCCTGGCGGGCGCCGAGCGCGCCGCCGTCGCCCACATCAAGCTGGACTACCTCCAGGTCACGAGCGGCAAGGGCCTCAAGCCCGTCGCCAGCATCGGCCTGGACATCGCCGGCGAGAAGTTCGAGGGCGCGGCCCAGGGCAACGGCCCGGTGGACGCCGCCATCAATGCGCTCAAGACGATCGTCCACCGCCAGATGGTGATCAAGGAATTCACGATCCAGAACATCACCAAGGGCTCCGACGACGTAGCCAAGGTACACATGCAGGTCGAGCACGAAGGGCACGTCTATTACGGTTTCGGTGCCAACACCGACATCGTGACGGGTTCCGTCGAGGCTTATATCGACTGTATCAACAAATTCCAGAACTAGGGATGAACACGCTTTTCGACAAAATCTGGGATGCGCACGTGGTCTCGCTCATCGAGGACGGGCCCACCCAGCTCTATATCGACCGGCTCTATTGCCACGAGGTCACGAGCCCGCAGGCCTTCGACGGCCTGCGCGCCCGCGGGATCAAGTGCCTGCGCCCGCAGCAGATATTCTGCATGCCGGACCACAACACGCCCACCCACGACCAGGACAAGCCGATCGAGGACCCCGTGTCCAAGACGCAGGTGGACGCGCTGGCGCGCAACGCCGCCGAATTCGGCCTGACGCACTACGGGATGATGAGCCCGGACAACGGCATCATCCACGTGGTCGGCCCTGAGAAGGGCCTCTCGCTGCCCGGCATGACCATCGTCTGCGGCGACTCGCACACCTCCACGCACGGCGCTGTCGGTGCCGTCGCCTTCGGCATCGGCACGAGCGAGGTGGAGATGGTGCTGGCCTCCCAGTGCATCCTGCAGCAGAAACCCAAGTCGATGAGCATCCGCATCGACGGAGAGCTCGGTCCCGGCGTGACCGCCAAGGACGTGGCGCTCTACCTGATGATGAAGCTTACCACGAGCGGCGCCACGGGCTATTTCGTGGAGTACCGCGGCAGCGCCGTGCGCTCGCTCTCGATGGAGGGCCGCCTGACGCTGTGCAACCTCTCCATCGAGATGGGCGCGCGCGGCGGCTTCGTGGCCCCGGACGAGACCACCTTCGCCTACCTGAAGGGACGTGAATACGCCCCGAAGGGTGCCGACTGGGACAAGGCCGTGGCCGCGTGGAGCGAGCTGCGCAGCGGCGAGGACGCCGTCTTCGACCGCGAAGTGGTCTTCGACGCGGCGGACATCCAGCCGATGATCACCTACGGCACCAACCCGGGCATGGGTATTCCCGTGACCGGAAGCATTCCTGCAGATGCCGCTCCCAAGTCGCTGAATTATATGGGATTCTCCGCCGGGCAGAAGCTCCTCGGACATCCCGTCGACTATGTCTTCCTGGGCGCCTGCACCAACGGGCGCATCGAGGACTTCCGCGCCTTCGCCTCCCTGGTGAAGGGCCGCCGCAAGGCCGCGGGCGTGACCGCCTGGCTGGTGCCCGGCTCCTGGGCCGTCAAGCGCCAGATCGAGGCGGAGGGCCTGGACAAGGTGCTTGCCGAAGCGGGCTTCGAGGTCCGGCAGCCCGGCTGCTCGGCCTGCCTGGCGATGAACGACGACAAGATCCCGGCAGGGAAGTATGCCGTCAGCACCAGCAACCGCAATTTCGAGGGCCGTCAGGGCCCGGGTTCCCGCACGCTGCTCGCGAGTCCGCTGACCGCGGCCGCCGCTGCCGTGACGGGTGTAGTAACTGATCCGAGAGTGCTGCTATGAAACAGAAATTCGACATCATCGAGAGCACCTGCGTGCCGCTCCCGCTGGAGAACGTAGATACGGACCAGATCATCCCGGCCCGTTTCCTCAAGGCCACGACGCGCGACGAGAAGTTCTTCGGGGACAACCTCTTCCGCGACTGGCGCTACAACGCCGACGGCAGCCCGAAGCGCGACTTCGTGCTGAACGACCCGCGCTACGGCGGCTGCATCCTCGTGGCGGGCAAGAACTTCGGCTCGGGCTCCAGCCGCGAGCATGCCGCCTGGGCCATCGCCGGCTACGGCTTCCGCGTGGTGATCTCCAGCTTCTTCGCCGACATCCACAAGAACAACGAGCTCAACAACTTCGTGCTGCCTGTGGTGGTCTCGGAGGCGTTCCTGGCCGAGCTTTTCGACAGCATCGCCGCCGACCCTGCGATGAAGGTGCGCGTGGACGTGCCCGCGCAGACGGTGACCAACCTGGCCACGGGCCGCAGCGAGCGCTTCGAGCTCAATGCCTACAAGAAGTATTGTTTAACGAATGCTCTGGACGATATCGACTATCTCCTGGAGCAGAAGGATAAAATCGAAGCCTTTGAAAGAAAGAGAAAATAGGGTCGAGGTCATGGATACGACCTTGCGCGACGGCGAGCAGACCGCCGGCGTCTCGTTCAATGCGCACGAGAAGCTGGCGATCGCGCAACTCCTGCTGGAGGAGCTGAAAGTCGACCGCGTGGAGGTGGCGTCCGCTCGCGTGTCCGAGGGCGAAAGCGAGGCCTTCCGGCGCATCTGCGCCTGGGCGGCCGGCGCCGGCTGCCTGGACCGCGTGGAAGCCCTCGGGTTCGTCGACGGAGGCGTCTCCGTGGACTGGATCGCCGACGCCGGCGGCCGCGTGGTCAACATCCTGGCCAAGGGCTCGCTGCGCCATCTGGAGAAGCAGCTGGGCAAGACCCCGGAGCAGCACGCCGAGGACATCATCCGCGTGATCGGCCATGCCGGCACGCGCGGCCTCTCGGTCAACCTCTATCTCGAGGACTGGTCCAACGGGATGGCGGACTCGCCGGAGTACATCTTCGGCCTGCTGGAGCGCCTGCGCTTCCAGCCGATCCGTCACGTCATGCTGCCCGACACCCTGGGCGTGCTCAACCCCTGGCAGGTGGAGACCTACATCGCGCAGATGCGCGAGCGTTTCCCGTCCCTTTGTTTCGACTTCCACGCCCACAACGACTACGGTCTCGCGGTGGCCAACACCCTGGCCGCGGTGCGTGCCGGCGTGCGCGGCGTCCACACGACCGTCAACGGCCTGGGCGAGCGCTGCGGCAACGCCCCGATGGCGGCCATCGTGGCCGCCCTCAAGGACCAGCTCGGCTGCGAGGTGGCGGTGCAGGAGGGGAGTCTCACGCACGTGTGCAAATACGTGGAAAGCATCTCCGGCATCCGCATCCCGGACAACGAGCCGGTGGTTGGGGAGAACGTCTTCACGCAGAGCAGCGGCGTGCACGCCGACGGCGACAACAAGGCCGACCTCTACGCCAACCGCCTGCTCCCGCAGCGGTTCGGCCGCGAGCGCACCTACGCCCTGGGCAAGATGAGCGGCAAGGCCAACATCGTCAAGAATCTCGACAAGCTCGGCATCCGCCTCACGCCCGACCAGGTCAAGCTGGTCACGCAGCGCGTCGTGGAGCTGGGCGACAAGAAGGAGGCGCTGGCCGCGGAGGACCTTCCGTTCATCGTGGCCGACGTCCTGAAGACGGCCAACAACGCCACCCAGGACAACATCCATATCGTCAACTATTCGCTCCAGCTCGCGCGCGGCATGCGGCCCGCGGCGGTCGTCAAGGTCAGCATCCACGGCGAGGAGTACGAAGCCGCATCGCCCGGCGACGGCCAGTACGACGCCTTCATGAAGGCCCTCTGGATCATCTACGACAAGCTGGGCAAGAAGCACCCCGTGCTGACGGACTACCAGGTCACCATCCCGCCGGGAGGCAAGACCGACGCCCTCGTGTCCGCGATCATCTCGTGGAAGAAGGGCGACTACGAATTCAAGACCCGCGGCATCGACTCCGACCAGACGGAAGCCGCCATCAAGGCCACGGTCAAGATGCTGAACATCATCGAAAACATGGATTTGAACCAACTGAAATAATGAAATTGAACATTGCCCTTTTGCCCGGGGACGGCATCGGCCCCGAAGTCATCGACCAGGCGGTCAAGTGCGTGGACGCGGTCGCCCGCAAATTCGGACACGAAGTGTCCTACAAGTTCGCCTATGTGGGCGCGTGCGCCATCGACCGTTTCGGCGACGCGTTCCCCGAGGAGACCTACCAGACCTGTCTGGGGGCCGATGCGGTGCTTTTCGGCGCCGTGGGCGATCCGAAATACGACAACGACCCCAAGGCGCCCGTGCGCCCCGAACAGGGCCTGCTCGCGATGCGCAAGCAGCTCGGCCTGTATGCCAACCTGCGGCCCGTGGAGACCTTCAAATCCCTGGTCCACAAGTCCCCGCTCAAGGAGGACCTGGTGGACGGCGCCGATTTCCTCTGCATCCGCGAGCTGACCGGCGGCATGTATTTCGGCGAGAAAGGAAGACTGGACGGTGGCGACACCGCCTATGATACCAATATCTACCACCGTTTTGAAATCGAGCGCATCCTGCGCCAGGCGTTCGAGTTCGCGCGCCGGCGCCGCAAGCACCTCACCGTGGTGGACAAGGCCAACGTGCTGGAGTCCTCCCGCCTGTGGCGCCAGGTCGCGCAGGAAATGGCGCCGCAGTATCCCGACGTGACCACGGACTACATGTACGTGGACAACGCCGCGATGAAGCTCATCACCGGCCCGAAGTGGTTCGACGTCATCGTCACGGAGAACACCTTCGGCGACATCCTCACCGACGAGGCGAGCGTGGTGTCCGGCTCGATGGGCCTGCTGGCTTCCGCCTCCATCGGCGAGAAGACCGGCGTCTACGAGCCGATCCACGGATCCTATCCGCAGGCGGCCGGAAAGAACATCGCCAACCCGCTTGCGGCCATCCTTTCGGCCGCGATGATGTTCGAATATGCCTTCGGTCTGATGGAAGAAGGGAAGGCAATTCGTAAAGCGGTGGCTGACAGCATAGAAAACAATTTTGTCACCGAAGATTTGGCCGCTTCCGGCACCGCATATTCGACCTCGGAAGTGGGAGATTGGGTGGCTTCGCACATCTAAAATACGGTAATATAAGCTAAAATTATGGCACAGATTGATTGGGATTCTTTAGGCTTTGACGCCTATCGTACACGCACCGTGGTCCTGGCTCATTACCGGGATGGTGCCTGGTCTGACATCCAGACCACCGAGACTTTCTCGCTCACCATCGACCCCTTCACGCAGGGTCTGCATTATGCCATCTCCTGCTTCGAAGGCCTGAAGGTCTTCCGGCAGAAGGACGGCAGCATCATCATGTTCCGTCCGGAGAAGAACGCCGCCCGCATGGCCCGTTCGGCCCGTTTCCTGGGCCTCCCGGAGCCGTCCGAGGAGATGTTCATCAAGATGTGCGAGCTGTGCGTCAAGAACAACATGGAGTTCCTGCCGCCCTACGGGCACCAGGCTTCCCTGTATCTCCGTCCGCTGCTGTTCGCCCCGCATCCGCAGATGCAGCTCGTCCCGTATCCGGAGGTGACGCTGGCCGTGATGTGCGCCCCGGCGGGCTCCTACTACGGCGCCCACCTGCGCTCCGCCGCCGCGGTGATCCCGGGCGACTACGACCGCGCCGCGCCGAAGGGCACGGGCAGCTACAAGCTCAGCGCCAACTACGCCGGCACCTTCGTGCCCTACAAGATCGCCCATGAGCAGGGCTATGCGGAGCTGCTTTACCTCAATTCCGCGACCCGTCAGTTCGTCGATGAGTTCGGTTCATCCAACTTCTTCGGCATCAAGGGAGGAAACACTTATGTAACCCCTCTTTCCGACAGCGTTCTGCCCTCCATTACCAACATGACGCTGCAGGAATGCGCCGCCGACTTCGGCCTCAAGGTCGAGAAGCGCCCGGTGCCCCTCGAGGAGCTCGCCGAGTTCGACGAGGCAGGCGGCTGCGGCACCGCCGTGGTCATCACCCCGATGTCCCATATCGACATGAAACCGGTCCTTGCGGAGCCGACCGTGTCCCGCTCCTTCCGCTATGAGGAAGACGGCGCCGTGGGCCCGTGGTGCACCAAACTCTACAAACGTATTACCGGTATCCAGTTCGGCGAGATCGAAGACATCCACGGCTGGTGCCACAAGATCTAGCGATGAACATTTTCAGCGAAGCGCTGGTCGCCGAGGCCTGCCGCGTCAACAACATAGCGGACCTGTCCACCGCCACGATCGGAGAGATCCTCCTGGCGGCGTCGTATCTCGAGCAGAAGACGGGGATCCCCTTCGTCCGGATGGACCAGGGATCTCCGGGCCTGCCCGTCAACCGCTATGGCGTGGAGGCGGAGAAGAAGGCGCTGGAAGCCGGCGTCGGCTCGCAGTACCCGCCCGCGGCGGGCGTTCCCGAGCTCAAAAAGGCCGCTTCCGCCTTCATCAAGGCGTTTATCGACGTGGATGTCGACCCGCGCGGCTGCGTGCCCACGACGGGCTCCGTAGCGGCTTCGTTCGGCGCGTTCATCGGCTGCACCCAGCGCATTCCCGGCAAGGACAAGGTGCTCTTCATCGATCCGGGCTTCCCGATCCAGAAGTCGCAGCTGCGCGTGCTCGGGATCGGCTGGCGCGAATTCGACATCTATGCCTGGCGCGGCGCCGCCCGGCTTCGCGAGAAGCTGGAGCAGGAGCTCGCGGCGGGCGACATCGCCGTCATCGTCTATTCCAACCCCAACAATCCCGCGTGGATCTGCCTGGAGGAGGAAGAGCTGCAGGTGATCGGCGAGCTGGCCACCAAATGGGATGTCGTGGTGATGGAGGACCTGGCGTATTTCTGCATGGACTACCGCCGGGAGCTCGGCCGCCCCTACGAGGCGCCGTTCCTGCCCACCGTGGCCCGCTATACGGACAATTACATCCTGATGCTGTCCGCCTCCAAGATCTTCAGCTATGCCGGCCAGCGCATCGCGCTCTGCTGCATCGGCGACCGGCTCTATGAGCGGCAGTATCCCGCCCTGGCGGCGCGCTACCAGGACGCCGGCGTGTTCGGCGTCACGCTCACCGCGTCGATCCTGTACATGATCACGAGCGGCTGCACCGCCACCACGCAGTACGGTTATGCCGAGATGCTGCGCCTGAGCTGCGAGGGCAAGATCGACTTCGTGGAGGACACGCGCGAGTATGCGCGGCGCGCCCACCGGATGAAGGAGATCTTCACCCGCCACGGCTTCACGGTGGTCTACGACCGCGACGTGACGCGCGAGGTGGGCGACGGCTTCTTCTTCACCCTGGGCTACGAAGGCCTGAGCGGCGACGAACTGGTGGTGGAGCTGATGAAATATGGCGTCAGCAGCATCTCCCTGTCCACGACGGGCAGCCACCGCGAAGGCGTGCGCGGCTGCACCAGCCGGATGCGCGAGGAGCTCTATCCGGTGCTGGAGGAGCGGATGGCGGAGTTTGAGAAGGATCATCCGAAGAAATAATTGAGATGAGATACAATAAGCTTGTCATAGACAAACCCTTCCAGTTTGAAGCAGGCGGTCGGCTCGACCACCTGGAGCTGGTGTACCATACCTCGGACCGGGAATACCGGGAGGGGGAGACGGTGGTGTGGATCTGCCACGCCCTGACCGGCAACTCCAATCCCGAGGACTGGTGGCCGCAGCTGGTGGGCAAGGGCAAGCTGTTCGATCCGGACCGCTATTTCGTCGTCTGCGTGTCGATGCTCTGCTCGCCCTACGGCGAGACGGGCCCGGCCTCGGTCAACCCGGCGACGGGCCGGCCGTATCTGTTCGACTTCCCGCGCACGACGGTGCGCGACATCGTGAATGCCGAGATCCTGGTGCGCAAGCACCTCGGCATCCGGCGCATCGACCTGATGCTGGGACCGTCGATCGGCGGTTTCCAGGCCCTGGAATGGGTGATCATGGAGCCGGAGGTGGTGCGGGACGTGGTGTTCCTCGCCACGGCCACGCGCGTGAACCCGTTCATGACCGCGTTCAACGAGTCGCAGCGCCTGGCGCTCGAGGCCGATCCGACCTTCCGCGAAGCGAAGGACCTCAAGGGCGGCAGCGCCGGCCTCGCCTGCGCGCGTTCGATCGCCCTGATCTCCTACCGCACCTATTCCGGCTACAACCTCACGCAGGCGGAGCCGGAGGAGGACACCCTGTTCGCCGACCGCGCGGCGTCCTACCAGCGCTACCAGGGGCAGAAGCTGCTCCGGCGCGATTTCGACGCCTACAGCTACTGGTACCTGACCTACGCGCTGGACAGCATGAACGTCGGCCGCGGCCGCGGCGGCGTCGATGCCGCCCTCGCGCGCATCCAGGCCAACTGCATGATGATCAGCATCGACAGCGACGTGCTCTTCCCGCCGAGCCACGGCCGGGCCACCGTCGCCGCGCTCAAATATGCCGCGTACCGCGAGATCCATTCGGCTTTCGGACACGACGGCTTCCTGGTCGAGAACGACCAGCTCACCGCCATCCTCCAGCCGATGCTGGAGAAATACGAAAACGTTAGCAAAGCATAGATATGAAAGTGATGAAATTCGGCGGCACCTCGGTCGGGTCCGCCCAGCGGATCCAACACGTCGCGGACCTGGTGTCGCGCGGCGGCCGCAATTTCGTGGTCCTGTCGGCCATGTCCGGCACGACCAACTCCCTCGTGGAGATTTCGGACTACCTGTTCAACCGCAATGTCGAGGGCGCGCGCGAGACGATCGACCGCCTGGCGGCCAAGTACCACGGCGTGATCGGCGAGCTGTATTCCACGCAGGAGGCCCGCGACAAGGCCCAGCAGTATGCGGACGGGGTGTTCGACTACATCAAGACCTTTACCAAGAAGCTCTTCACGCAGGTGGAGTCCAAGATCATCGTGGGCCAGGGCGAGCTCCTGTCCACGCACATGATGGCGTTCTACCTGGAGGAGAAGGGCATCAAGGTACAGCTCCTGCCCGCCCTTGATTTCATGAAGATCGACGTGCAGGGCGAGCCCGACACGGACTACATCCGCGAGAAGCTCACGGCTCTGCTGGCCAAATATCCCAAGGCCCCGCTCTACCTGACGCAGGGCTTCATCTGCCGCAACACGCACGACGAGATCGACAACCTGCAGCGCGGCGGCTCCGACTACACCGCCTCGCTGATCGGTGCGGCCATCGGGGCGGAGGAGATCCAGATCTGGACCGACATCGACGGCATGCACAACAACGACCCGCGTATCGTGGACCACACCGCCGCCGTGCGGCACCTCCACTTCGAGGAGGCCGCCGAGCTCGGCTATTTCGGCGCCAAGATCCTGCACCCGACCTGTGTGCAGCCGGCCAAGTTCGCCGGCATCCCGGTGCTCCTGCTCAACACGATGGACCCGGACGCGCCGGGTACCCTGATCGACAACGTCCCCGAGACGGGCACGATCAAGGCCATCGCCGCCAAGGACAACATCACCGCCATCCGCATCAAGTCTTCCCGCATGCTCCTCGCGCACGGTTTCCTGCGCAAGGTGTTCGAGATCTTCGAGAGCTGGCAGACTTCCATCGACATGATCTGCACCTCGGAGGTGGGCGTGTCGATGTCGATCGACAATACGCGCCACCTCGGCGAGATCGTGCACGACCTCAAGAAATACGGCACCGTGGGCGTGGACCTGGACATGTGCATCATCTGTGTGGTGGGCGACATGGACTGGGAGAACGTGGGCTTCGAGTCCCGCGCCCTGGACGCGATGAAGGACATCCCCGTGCGCATGATCTCCTACGGCGGCAGCAACTACAACATCTCCTTCCTCGTGAAGGGGGAGGACAAGGCGCGCGCCCTGCGCTCCTTGAGCAAATGCCTGTTTGAATAATGCTGAAGGGCGAATTCCCGGTTGAGCGTTTCGCCTCGATGCGGACGCCGTTCTACTATTACGACCTGCCGCTGCTGAGGCGGACGCTGGATGCGGTGCAGGCCCAGCTCGACCGCAACCCGGACTTCCGCGTGCACTACGCCGTCAAGGCCAACTACAACCCGCGGATCCTGTCGGAGATCGCGGCGCGGGGCTTCGGCGCCGACTGCGTGAGCGGCGGCGAAGTGCTCGCCGCCCTGTCGGCGGGGTTCCCCCCGGAGGGCATCGTGTTCGCGGGCGTCGGCAAGAGCGACGCGGAGATCCGCATCGCCCTGGAGGCCGGCATCTCCCGCTTCAACGTCGAGTCTGCGCCCGAGCTGGAGGTGATCGACGCCCTGGCGGGCGAAATGGGCGTCGTGGCGCCCGTGAGCCTGCGCATCAATCCCGACATCGGGGCGCACACGCACGCCGGCATCACCACCGGCCTGGCGGAGAACAAGTTCGGCATCAACTACGAGCAGCTGGACGAGGTCATGGACCTGGCGCTGCGCCTGCCGAACGTCCGCTACTGCGGCCTGCATTTCCACATCGGATCGCAGATCCTGGACATGATGGATTTCTCGGCGCTGTGCAACCGCGTCAACGAGCTGGTCGCGCGCCTGCAGCGCGGCGGCCGCCCGGTGGGCGACATCAACGTGGGCGGCGGCCTGGGCATCAACTACCAGCATCCCAACCACCTGCCCATCGCCGATTTCGAATCCTATTTCGAGACCTTCCGGCGCCACCTGAAGCTGCCCCAGGGCACGGTCGTGCACTTCGAGCCGGGCCGCAGCATCGTGGCTCCGTGCGGCTCGCTGATCTCCCGCGTGCTCTATGTCAAGCAGGGCACGCACAAGCAGTTCGCCATCATCGACGGCAGCATGACCGAGCTGGTCCGCCCGGCGATGTACAAGGCTTATCACCGCGTGGAGAACATCTCTTCCAACGAACCGGAAGAGGTCTACGACGTGGTCGGTCCCGTCTGCGAGAGCTCCGACGTGTTCGTGAAGGAGATGTCCATCGACAAATGCCACCGCGGCGACTTCATGGCCATCCGCTCCGCGGGCGCCTACGGCGAAGCCATGGCCTCCCGCTACAACTGCCACGCCCTCCCCGAAGCCTTCTTCTTCGAAGGCTAGCGGTCGGTTCCGGGCGGCAGGTTCCGTTTCTCCGCTATCGTGCTGCAGCGGCTTGCGCCTTTCCGCGCGACCCTGACGGGTGAACGGCTCCGAAACGGAAACCTGCCGCCCGGAAATCACGATTCTTGACTTATTATGGGGAAGGTCTGTTTTTATAGGTCAGACCTTCCCCATTAAATGTGCCACAGAGTGCGTTCTATTGCTTTTTTGGTGGGGAAGGTCCCGGCCCTAAAAACAGACCTTCCCCAAATCGTTAACTGGAGAGGGTGCGTTTCTTTCCGAGGATTTCTGCTACTGCTTCCCTTGTGAGTCCGAAGACCCGGGCCAGTTGTGGAACGGTTGTCCGCGAAGTACGGTTCAGGTATGAGACCAGCCTGATTTTCCTTTCCTGAGAAAGTGTGGCCAGATCGGTCTTGAACCATCTTTGGCTGGTTTCTGTAGCCAGTTTAAAGAAATCTCCGTCTGTCTGCATCGTCCTCGGACCCTTGATCAGCTTATTCTGCATTTCCGATGCGTTCTGTCCTCCCAGTGTCTTCAAGAAGAAAGCGTGATCCTCTTCGAAGGCTTGCTCAAGGTAACGGTACTCGCAGAAACTCCCGGGAATCAGTTCTTCTCTTTCATCAATCAGCCAGGGGACCCCTTTCAGGTCATCTCCGGTATGGAAGATCCTTTCGCGCTCCCGTTTTGTCAGCTCCGAGACCGCCCGCATTTCCCCTGCAGGCGGTTCTTTGCAGAACATGGCCCTGAATCCTGTCCATCGATATGCCTGGATGTCGCAGTCGTTATCCAGTGCGTTGCGCGGGATATAGGCGAGTGCGTTCCGGACATACCAGTCGCTGTCCAACAGGATGGCGCTTATGTCCGTCCGGCGGAGGATGGCACTCTCTCCATATCTGCGCTGGAACCACATGCCATACATCTTTTTGATTTCCAGCCCATATTCATACGCATCTTTTTGGCATGCGGCCAAAACGGCAACGTGACAATGGTTGGAGACGGCGGCGTAGATGATGACGATGACATTCTTCCGGCGGGCGGCGACACAAATGATCTTGACCATTGCGTCATAGTCCTTGTCATCCCGGCACAGGACGCTTGATTCCAGACCTTCCAAACTGATATGGAAAGGGTGAACCTTCCGGACAGTTCCGTCCGGGAGTGTACGGGAGACGACACGTCGCATACTTAGCTACGGGTCTTGGAGGGCTGGACGAAGGGCGGGAAGGAGATGACCTTGCCGCCCTGGCGTTCGAATTCGCGGCGGGATTCCTGCAGGATGTCTGCGAATACCTTGGAGTCCTGGTCCATCAGGCGGATCATTTCCTCGCGGTTCACGCTGACGGCGAGGTCGGCGATGGTCAGGGCCCGGAGGACCGGGATGATGTCGCGTTCGTTGGCGCCCCAGAGGGTGGTCATCATCGCGAAGGCGAGGGAGGAAACGAGGCCCGGGATGGTGTCGGGCTTGTCGGCGGGTTTGAGGTCGGTCCGGAAGCGGATGTCGGTGTCTCCATACTGGAGGATTTCAAGAATCTTTTTCATAGCTTTTTTCAGGCAAGGTAGGGACGCGTATCGGTTTAAAAAAGCCGAAACGGATAAAAAATACGATTCTTACTGCTTTCCGCCGGCAGGAAGAGCCGTCAGTCCATCGTGGCCTTCATCGCCTCGTAGAGGGTGGGGAAGCGGTCGGCGATGACGGCCGGGCGGCCGCCGTCGAAGAAGCAGTGGACCGTCTCGCCGGTGGCGACGACCTTGGCGCCGACGCGCATCGTGTAGGCGATGATGAGCTTGACCTCGCTCAGGCTCTTGACCTTGACCTCCACTTCAATCACATCCTTGAACGTGGTGGTTTTCTTGTAGTTGCAGGCGGCGGAGACAACGGGGGAGACAATCCCTTCGGCCTCCATCCGGTCGAAGCCGTAGCCTAGCTGGTCCATCCAGTCGATGCGGGCTTCTTCCATGATGCGGATATAGTTGGAGTGATGGGTGATGCCCATCTTGTCGGTCTCGTAGTACTTGACTTCGTGCAGGTAAGGTTTCAGGTTCATTTCTATGAGTTTTTCTTGAGGGAGGATTCGTATTCCCGCAGGGCCCGGACGGCCTGCGGACAGAGGAGCAGCAGGACGATGACGTTGATCCAGGCCGTCAGGCCCACGCCCACGTCGCCCAGCTGCCAGATGACGTTCGCTTCGCGCAGGGCGCCGAAGATGACCATGCCCAGCAGCGTGATGCGGAAGATCCAGATGCAGGTCCGCTCCGTGCGGCGCCTGTCCGGCCGCCCGGCGAAGATCTGCATGATGCTGGACTCGCCGTAGAAGTAGTAGGCCATCACGGTCGTGAACACGAAGAACACGAGCGCGATGCTCACGAAAGTGCCGCCGAAGCCCGTCAGGACGGAGTCCACGGCGGATTGCGTGAAGCCGACATAATTGTCGCCGAGCTCCGGGGCATTCGCCACGAGCAGCTCGCCGCTCTTGGCGTCGAAGATGTTGTAGCTGCCGGAGCAGAGGATCATCAGGGCCGTGGCGGTGCAGATCAGGAGCGTGTCCACATAGACCGAGAACGCCTGCGCCAGGCCCTGTTTGGCCGGGTGCGAGACGGCGGCGGAGGCGGACACGATGGCGCCGCCGCCCTGCCCGGCCTCGTTGGAGAAGATGCCGCGCTTGACGCCCATCATGATGGTGGAGCCGAGGATGCCGCCGGCCAGCGGGTTGATGCCGAAGGCGTTGGTGACGATGGCCTTGAACACGCCGGGCACGGCGTCGAGATGCTGCGCGATGACGACGAGCGTGATGATGATATAGCCCAGCGCCATGAACGGCGTGACGATCGACGCCACGCGGGCGATGCTCTTGATGCCGCCGATGATCACGAGCCCCAGCAGCACGGCGAGGCCGATGCCGGAGACGAGCGGCGGGAGCTGGAAAGAATTGGCCAGCGCGCCGGACATGCCGTTGGACTGCACCGTGGGCAGGAAAGTGCCGTAGCCCACGAGCACCAGGACCGAGAACAGGACGCCCAGCCAGCGCTTGCCCAGCCCCTTCTCGATGTAGCTGGCCGGGCCGCCGCGGAAGCCCGTGGCGTGCTGGAACTTGTATTTCTGCGCGAGGGTGGACTCGACGAAGGCCGTCGAGGCGCCGAAGAACGCGATGATCCACATCCAGAAGATGGCGCCCGGGCCGCCGAGGGCGATGGCCGTGGCCACGCCGACGATGTTGCCCGTGCCCACGCGGCCCGACAGGGCCACGCAGAAGGCCTCGAACGAGGAGATGCCGTGGCGCTGGCCGTCGGCCGACTTCTCCGCGGGCGCGAAGAGCGAGCGGACCATCAGCCCGAAGCGGCGCACCTGCACGAAGCGTGTGCGGAAGGAGAAATAGAGGCCGGCGCCCACCAGGAGCACGACCAGGACGGGGCTCCAGATGATGTCGTTGAGCAGCGAGACGATCCGTTCGAACATCGGTTAGTCCTCCAGGCTCCAGACGGTTTCGAGGTCGGACGGCATGCGCCAGTCGCCGCGGGGCGACAGGGAGACGGAACCGACCTTGGGACCGTCAGGCAGGCAGGAGCGCTTGAACTGCTGGCGGAAGAAACGCTTCAGGAAGGTCTCCAGCCACTTGTGGATGGTGGCGTCGTCATACACGCCCGCGAATGCCTTGCGGGCGAAGAAGAACAGCTTGTCGGGACCTGCGCCGGAGCGGAAGAAATGGTAGAGGAAGAAGTCGTGCAGCTCGTACGGGCCGACGGTGTCTTCGGTCTTCTGGGCGATCTGGCCGTCCTTGCCGGCGGGCAGCAGCTCGGGGCTGATGGGCGTGTCCACGATGTCCAGCAGGGTCTTGTGGATGTCGCCGGCGGCGTCGAACTTGTTGTCGGCCGCCCAGCGCACCAGGGTGCGCACCAGCGTCTTGGGCACGCTGCCGTTGACGCCGTACATCGACATGTGGTCGCCGTTGTAGGTGCACCAGCCGAGGGCGAGCTCGGAGAGGTCGCCCGTGCCGACGACGATGCCGCCTTCCTTGCCGGCGATGTCCATCAGCAGCTGCGTGCGCTCGCGCGCCTGGCTGTTCTCATAGGTGAGGTCGTGGACGTTCTCGTCCTGGCCGATGTCGGCGAAATGCTGCCGGACGGCGGGGACGATGGAGACCTCGCGGGCGGTGATGCCGAGCTCGCGCATCAGGTCCACGGAGTTGTCGTGGGTGCGGTGGGTCGTGCCGAAGCCGGGCATCGTCACGCCGATGATGCCCGCGCGCGGGAGACCGAGCGTGTCGAAGGCCAGCGCGGTTACGAGCAGCGCGAGCGTGGAATCCAGGCCGCCGGACACGCCGATGACGGCGGTCTTGCAGTGGATGTGCTCCAGGCGCGTCACCAGGCCCGCGACCTGCGCGGCGAGGATCTCGCGGCAGCGCACGCCGAGCGCCTCCGGGTCGCCCTGCGGGACGAACGGATGCGGCTCCAGCCTGCGCAGCAGGCAGGCCTCGAAATCGGTGTCGGCGGCTTCGCCCGCGTCCTGGACCACGAAGGTCGGAACCGGGCCCTCGAAGCCGAAGGAATGCTCCTTGGCGCGCAGCGTCTCCAGGCGCTCGACGTCGATGTCGGCGGCGATGAAGCGGCTGCCGCGCGCGAAACGCTCCGCTTCGGCGAGGATCGAGCCGTTCTCGCAGATCAGCGAGGCGCCGGACCAGACGAGGTCCTGCGTGGATTCGCCTTCGGCGCAGGAGCAATAGACGTAGGCGGCATAGAGCCGCGAGGCGGTGGCGCTCACGAGGCTCTTGCGGTATTCGTGCTTGAAGAGATAGTCGTTGCTGGCGGAGAGGTTGAGGAGCAGCTGCGCGCCCGCGAGGGCCGCCTGCGAACAGGGCGGCACGGGGACCCACAGGTCCTGGCAGATCTCGATGCCGGCCAGCGCGTCGCCGACGCGGAAGAGCTGGCGCGTGCCGAGCAGGACGTCGTCCTGGCCGGCATAGCGCACGCGCACGCCCGACAGCGGCAGCACCTTGGCGGAGGCGAACCAGCGCGGCTCGTAGAACTCGCCGTTGCCGGCGAGGTAGGTCTTGGGGACGATGCCGAGGATGCGGCCCCCGCGGGCCGCGACGGCGCAGTTGAACAGCCGGCCGGCGTGGCGCAGGGGAGCGCCGAACACGATCAGCGCATCCGTCTTGGCGGATTTGGCAACGACCTCTGCGACAGCACGTTCCGCGTCGTCCAGCAGGCGGTTCTGCCCGAAGAGGTCGGCGCAGGTGTAGCCCGTGATGCTGAGCTCGGGGAATACGATGACGGAAGGCCGCTGTGCGGCAAGTTGCTTACACAGGCCGAGGATCTCCTTGGCGTTGGCCGCGGGATCGGCCACGTGGACGCGCGGCATCGCCGCCGCCACACGGATCAGTCCAAGACGCTTCATAATAGCGCAAAGATAACGGATTTGCGATAGCTTTGCAAGATGCCTGTATATATGGTTTTTATTTATATAGTGGTTAATGAAAAACTTTTAAAAAGTTTTTATTAAACTCTTGCATTTTCGATTTTTCTTCGTAACTTGCGACTGAATTTTTGGTCCAATTAGTAGTGGTACGCATCAATAATAATAACCAGCAGCAGTCTCAGAACCAGCAGGTCCTGAGTGCTTCTAGGTGCGTATAAAAACCAGCGTATGCGACACATCATTTTGGAAGTAAATATCAATTAGGAAATAGAGAGGCTGGTCCCTTAGGGATCAGCCTCTCTCCTTGTGAAGGCGTCGCAAAAATAAGTAAGTAGTTAGTTTTTAAATAGTGTAATTATGGACAGATTTGATTTAGTCAAGGAATCCTTTGAGAAGAAGGAAGTTCCGGCCGAGGTTCCGGCAGGCAAGACCTCCGAGTATTACGGAGAGTTGGTTTTCGACCGCAAGAAGATGTGCAAGTACCTCGATGCGGACAGCCTCCACGCGCTGCTCGACTGCATCGAAGGCGGCAAGTCCCTGGACCGCAAGACTGCCGACGGCGTGGCCCGCGGCATGAAGGAGTGGGCCATGGAGCATGGTGTGACCCACGTCACGCACTGGTTCCAGCCGTTGACCGAAGGCACGGCCGAGAAGCACGATTCCCTGATTGACTATGACGGAAAGGGCGGCGTCATCGAGACTTTCGACGGCAAGATGCTCGCCCAGCAGGAGCCGGACGCCTCGTCCTTCCCGAGCGGCGGCATCCGCGCCACCTTCGAAGCCCGTGGTTACACCGCCTGGGATCCGACCTCCCCGGTCTTCATCCTGGACGACACCCTCTGCATCCCGACTGTCTTCATTTCCTATACCGGCGAGGCGCTTGACTACAAGACCCCGCTCAAGAAGGCCCTCAAGGCCGTCAGCGACGCCGCCGTGCCCATCTGCAAGCTCTTCGACCCGGGCGTGAGCAAGGTCTATTCCTACCTCGGCTGGGAGCAGGAGTACTTCCTCGTGGACGAGGCGCTCTACGCCGCCCGCACGGACCTGATGATCACCGGCCGCACCCTGTTCGGCCACAACTCCTCCAA
>JAEEGJ010008919.1_pt1 | contig 27302 bp, 20 predicted proteins | sample 8958761 | NCBI WGS metagenome assembly JAEEGJ01 (sample SAMN16246546, study PRJNA631951) | gut metagenome | biome: gut microbiome; feature: rumen; material: RS-attached | host: Bos | place: Iran: Karaj | collected 2018-10 | reverse complement strand
TATATATATGAACGCGTGCGCGAGGCCTATCCCGACATTGTCATCGTCGGCACCGCAGGTCCTGGCTCCCACCCCGATAACCCCGATTTCCAGGCAGGCTGGAAGCTCGCTGAGGAGACCGCCATGCCCATCATCGACGAGCACTACTACGAGCAGCGCGACTACTTCCTGAAGAGCCGCCAGTACGACAGCTATCCCCGTGACCGCCAGACGAAGGTCTATCTCGGTGAGTATGCCGCCAAGGACAAGAAGCTCATCGATGCCCTCGCCGAAGGTCTCTACCTCCTCCATGTCGAGCGCAACGGTGATGTCGTCACCATGACGAGCTACGCCCCCCTCTTCGCCCGTAAGAACGCCACGAACTGGAATCCCGACATGATCTACTTCGACAACGAGCGCGCCTACCTCACCTGCAGCTACTATGTGCAGCAGCTCTTCGGCCAGAGCGCAGGCCAGTACTACTACGGCGACTGCGTCAGCTTCGAGGGCGATGCCCCCGGTGTGTGCCAGCCTCAGGAGGATGTCCACTACGGACAGTCCGTCGTGCTCAATGCCAAGACACGCCGGCTCTTCGTGAAGCTCTGCAACGCCTCTGCCGATGCCAAGAAGGCCCACATCGACCTCAGCCGTTTCTCTCTGAAGAAACAAGCCACGAAGACCGTCATCGCCGGCAATGCCGAGGATGAGAACAACTACGAGGCACAGCCCATCGCCCCCGTGAAGTCACAGTTCAAGGCCCAGAAGAAGTTCAGCCTCGACCTCGCACCTTACTCGATGGTGATGCTCGAATACGCCCTCTGATATCGAATAAGCCCCCTGCCAATTGGCAAGGGGCTTCTTCTTTTCCTTATTACAGACTCACGACACGGATTGCATACGGCGGCAGCACCACGGTGCCACCCTCGATGGTCAGCGGCTCCGTCGTCACCTTCACCGCCTGCTGTTCCGGTTCCCCCTCGAAGCCCTCAGCCGTCGTGCCCTCGGGGATGGTGATGCCCTCCAGCGTCAGCCTCAGTGCCACGGGCAGCGCGTTCACCAGCTTCAGGTAACGGCGCCCCGTCTTCGAGTCCTTCACGAGACTTGCCCCGAGACGGTGAGCCACCTTCGCGTCACTCTTCAGCGTCGTCTTCACGTAGCGGTCACCGCCATACACCGAGAAGAGCCTCTGCGTCTCGTACGCCGGTGTCGGTCTCACCTCCGTGTTCGAGAAGTAGATCATGTCCGGGTCCCAGTTGTGGTGTCCGTCCTTCGCCAGCAGCGGTGCGTAGCTCGTCATCGCCACCACGTCGCCGTTGCGCTCGATGTCCGTCAGGTAGAGTGCCTCAGCGAGTGCCGTCTCCACGTTGGGGCGCCGTGCCTTCGTCGAGGCCGCATACTCCCCGAGATACACCTTCGCCTGACGGCGGTCGTAGCCGTCGTAGTAGTCCCGGTGGTGCATGAACCAGCCCGTCGATTCGTAGTAGTGCTCGTCCACCATATCCTGCAGCTGCGGGTGCTTGCGGGTGAAGTCCCAGCCCTCGATATAGTCTGCGCTCGGCGTGTGGAAAGGCCCTACCGTGCCACAGATCCTGATCTCCGGATACCGCTCGCGGATAGCCTTGCAGATCATCTCGTAGCGCTCCTCGAAGACCGTCGAGATGATATCCTCGTTGCCGATGCCGATATACTTCAGGCCGAAAGGCTTGGGATGTCCCGCCTCAGCCCTCATCCTCGCCCATTTCGAGGTCGCGGGGTCACCGTTGGCCCACTCGATCATCGCCAGCAGCTCCTCGATATACTGCGGCATCTCCGCCATGGGGATGCCCCCCTGCTGTCCACCGACGCCGTGGCGGTCGTTGGCACTGTTCTGGCAGGGCACGCCCGCCGCCAGCACGGGCAGCGGCTCCGCCCCGATATCCTCACAGAACTGGAAGTACTCATAGAATCCCAGTCCGCGTGTCTGGTGATAGTTCCAGATGTTGAAGTCCGGCTGTCGCTGTTCCAGCGGCCCTATGGTGTGGTGCCAGTGGTAGATGTTCGCCAGACCCTGTCCGTGACTCATGCAGCCCCCCGGGAACCTCACGAACTTCGGCTTCAGTGCCGCGATGGTCTCCGCCAGATCCTTGCGCAGTCCGTTCTTGCGGCCCATGAAGGTCTCCTGCGGGAAGAGACTCACCATGTCGATGCCCGCCCGCTGCGCCTTCAGGCCTATCAGCGCCAGGCGCGCACGGTCACACGAGCGCTTCGCCGTGAGCGTCGCCTCGTACTTCTGCCAGCCCTCGCCCTGCGTCTTCACCTTCGCCTGGGCGATCACCGTGCCCAGCGAGTCCGTGAGCTGCACGATGAAGTCCTTCTTCAGCGGTCGCCCGTCCTCCCGTGTCCTCACGTTCTGCACGAACATCGAGAAGTCATACTTCGCCCCCTCCGCGACGGCGATGCCGTCCCAGCCCTCGTTGTAGAGCGTGTCCTCGCCGACGACGGCGTAGTGCGGGTTCTGCTTGCTCAGCGGATCCACCTGCACGATGTTGATAGGCTCCGAGGCGTGCCAGGCCGTCGTGGCGCCCCACCCCCGGTGATCCCTCGGTGCGTATTCGAAGTCACGGTTCTGGATCAGTTCCGCGTAGAGCCCACCATCCGCTGCATAGCTGATATCCTCGAAGAAGACCCCGATGAGGTCCCCGCTGATCGCCTTCTCCTCGGTGGTGACGCTCAGCGAGGCCGTCACCGTCTGTCGCGGCATGTCCGGGTTCTGCGCGTCGTCGTGCATGCGCTCGCTGCTCCGCTGGGCGTCCGCCCGCAGCGCCTCGAAGTGCGCCTTCACCGTCTGCAGCTCCTGCGGCGAGAGCTCAAAGAGACAGCCCTCCTGCAGCACGCCACCCACGGTCGCCGTGTCGCGCGTCCATGCCGCATCGTCTATCAGGCTCCGCTCGTCCTTGGCGAAGTGCCTGAAGTCTGCCGAGGCCTCCACCCATCGCTTCTCGCCCCCCTTCGTCAGGAAGTAGATGTCGAAGGCGCCGCTGGCGTTGGCAAACACCACCGGTTTGAGGCACTCCCGCGTCGTCATCCTCGGGTAGTCCTGCGGTCGCCATGTCACGAGATCCCGCGAGAAGGCCGTCGCCAGCATCGGCGTGCGGTCGTTCACCTGGAACACCAGTCGCCATGTCCCGTCGTTGGCCCTTGCCAGCGAGGGGTGGTACATGCGTTTCTCCGCGCCCCACTGTCCGTAGTCACTGCTGCAGAGCTGCCCCAGGTCCTGCCATCCCTCAGCCGTCTGCTGGGCGATGTGCAGCCCCTCGCGCTCCCCTGGGCAGTAGATCAACACCTGCGGCATCGCCGCCTGCTGGGCGCTGGCTGTGATAGCCGTCGCCGTCAGGATAGTCAGTAACAGTCTTCTTGTCGTCATAATTGTTTCAACTGGTAATTTTCTGCAAAGATACAAATAAAAATCGAAAAAAATTAGGAATAAGTCAGAAAATACCTTATCTTTGCAAAGTCAAACCCGAATTAATAACAACTCAAACTATTACCACTATGAAGAAAATGATGTTTATCCTGCTGGCCTTCGTCATGACGATGAGCATGCCCGTTATGTCCGACAACGACCGAGTGATCACCTTCGACCAGCTGCCCGCCCCGGCACAGGCCATGTTGAAACAGCACTTCGGCGACAAGGTGCCCCTGGTCATCACCGCCGACAGGAGCGACTTCAACGTGATGTACCAGAGCGGCGAGAAGGTAGAGTTCGACAAGAAAGGCAACTGGCGCGAGATCGAGTGCAAGCGCAGCAGCGTGCCCGAGGCCCTCGTCCCCGAGCAGATCAAGGCAGCCGTCAAGAAGAGTTTCCCCGGCACCACGATCCAGAAGATCGACCGTGACCGCCGCGGCTACGACGTGGAGCTGGACAACGGCCTCGACCTGGAGTTCAACAAGAAGTTCCAGATGGTAGAGATCGACGACTGAGATCAGTCAGTATCTTTTATAGGTTATCCTCTATTAGAAGAAAGAGCTGAATATGAAATGAGGGTGTGCCAAAAAAATAGGCACACCCCCAGCGGTTTAATTACAAGGCCAAGCCCACGTGAGCTCAAAGCAAACGTAATTTGGCTGTCGTGTCTTTGGTGAAAGATGCGAAACTTGCGATTCCACCGTTTACGTTCTCCAGCTCGCTCATTGAAACCTGCTCCTTGTTTACATTCATTTTCTTCATAATCTTAATGCCCTTCCGGGACTTGGGTTTTAATTTTACTTATTATTTATTTTATTAATTCTCTTGTTTGCGTCTCCCAGAACTTGTTTTGTCTGATTTGCGACGGCAAAGGTACGGCGACTTTTGCCAGATTCCGAATAATTAAGCGAAATCTTCCCAGAGTTGTTGCGACAGGGTGGGATCGAAACGACAAAAGCGGCTCTAAAGGGCAAAATCTTGTCGCTTAAGTTCCGGTGTTCGTCTGAAACCCCTATAAACACTGAGGTTCCAGACGATTTTGGGAAATTCCACTACTATACAAAGTGAAAGTTTCGGTATGCTTTCAACTCTCTAATATTACTCTTCGTGAAGGTTTATCTTAGAAGCACTTGCCCAATTACACCATTTATTATAAAAAAGAACCATAAGAAGAGGTATTGAGAATATTAATGCAATATAAATACCGCATGGTAATAAAGAAAGAATCATAAGAGGATAACAAACCAGCTTATAAAAACACTTCCTTTCCTTGTCGTTCTTTAAGCTATGAAAGAAATAGTTCTTTAAAACAGAAGGTACTAAATAGTATTCTTCCCATTTTATTTTTGACTTCCTATAATAAAATACACTCAATAACAACGAAGATATTATAGCTGTAGCTTCAGCACCAACAAGAATAATTATTGACCAAATAGCTAAATCAAAAAGAATCTCTTCAAGCATATATGAAATAATACATGCTAATATTATATTGATAATTATTGATAGTAAGCTCAGCACAAATAAGCTATACGCATACCTATTTTTGATAGTTATTGATTTAAATTTGCGAATATTGACTACAAAGAAGAGAATACAGAAAATTCCAATCAGACATACCAAAATCGAGAGAGAGTTCACATAATACACATAATTGGGGTAATAACTAAAGTCAAATAAGGAGAGCAACCAATTTGAACGGTAATCAAGGTTCCGCTCAGATATAGTCTCAATAATATAGAGTCTTTCATTGGTACAAATGCCAAAGTATTTTATAGAGACAACACCCTTTTCATACCATGTTATTGCTTTAATATTACTATCCTCTAATATGATTTCCTTTGCTTGTGTTCTTTGCGCTATTTGAGACAAACACTCTTCGTAAATTTTGTCAACATTACCAATTATAGGTATAATGTTACTTATGTCATATGTACTAATATAGCACTGATATTGATACCAAGTGGAATAATCCACCACTTTATCTTGAAAGCCTAATGTTGAAATATGACTCCCCAAAATGTTACTTGAATTCAATAATTTTTTCACCACTCTAGATTCCTCATATTTAGACAAATGGTAACCACATCCAGCAAAGCGCTCTTCAACATTATATATCGGATTATAATTATGCTGCCCCACAGTATAATGAATTTTGTAATTTGCATATGAAACAGAATAATAGACATGCAGAGAGATAAGAAAGATAAGAATTAGAAAGATGCCTATACCAAATTTACAATCCTTTCTATTCACTTTGTTTGAATCTTCTACAACTTGCTTTTCTACATAGCCAGTATGTGTTTTTACTTCCTTTTTGGACTTATCCTTAATAAAGAGGATTAACTTGGTCTTTGTGAGGATATCGAGTAAAGAAGCCCTCTTAAACAAAACAGGCAAATCCATGATTAAGAAGAATAATACGACTGCAATGTAATAATTAAACCCTAAAAGCCATCTGAGACCTATTATTCCACTCATTAATAAGAAAAAACATAATACACGATATAAAACTTTGGATAATGTTAATTTCTCTATAGTTGAATTAGAAACACTCACAAGTCTTAGATTCATAATGGATTTCCCTATAGATGAACTAATCACTTTTTCACATATACCATAATATAATATATTTACCAAGATGAATAAAAATACTATCTTTAATTCCAACCAAATTAAAAACTGAAAACGATTATCTATTTCTAATTGATGCAGGGAGATGCTATCGCTAGGATAAAACGACATCACATGACCAATAGCTGCAGAATAGACACTATCTTTGGTCATCTGAAACAACCCTCCAAATATGCCAAGCTTACCTCCAAATCCATAATCAAAACAACTTATGATTATAGTAATCCCCAAGCAAAGGAGCAATATTATTAATTTGTCAATTGCTGAACCCAGTATACGCCTCCATATATAGGAGGAATAGGAAACCTCGGAGTTTTGCTTATTTGCGACTTTTTCATCTTCATGCATAGAAGTAGAATCTAATTCTTGAATTGCCCCACAATGCTGACAGAACTTAGAATCATCAGCTATTTCTTTTCCACAATGCTTGCAATACATACACTTTTATTTTTCATTATTAATACTTTCACCTAAGACTGAGTTTGATTCCCTAAACAACAGCACAAACGGATTATATAGAGGCACAAGAACCCACCAAACACTTATTCCAAGGTACTTACACCGCTTTGCACATAGGAATAGATGGAGGATTACTATTAATGACAAGAACAATGGCAATACGTCACCTAGCCAAAAGATACCATCTAGACTGAAATCAGAAGTGCCTATGCCGTGACTATGCTGTGCAACCCATTGTGGGTTGTCAAAGATATAAAGCCAAATTTGAGGGATTTTCTCATATAAAACAGTACCGACATAAGCAATGCCCAAGAAGCTAGAGAGTATAATTGCAATTATGACCACTCCGAAAAGCAGCTCAATGATGGAATGGATTCCCACCAAAGGAGTTGTCATAAACCATTGCATTACAGTGAAAATGCAAAACCAGATTGCAAATGCTTTTCTACTCATACCTTCAGCTTAATCACTACCTTTTACCAAATACAATCCATCTTCATTATCTGTTAGATAGAAATTAGTGCCATTGTGCTTGTAGTACATGACACCGTTGAAGTAATCATCCCACCCTTCAGCGGACTCCAATGTAATTTTCTCTCCATCAAATGCGAATTTGCCCTTCTTCAGCTTCTCGATGATGCTATCATTCTTGTCCACCTCATAATACTTAAACTCATAGGTATCATCCTTGTGAAAGAAAATGTTGACGTAACAAGCTTCGTGTGGCTTGAACCAATAGCCATACAGAATGCTGTCATTATAAGCCTCTGAAGAATCAAGCTCTGCATATAATCTATCCGCAATGGGTTGGTCTGAAACTACTACAGCAGAAGAATCAGACACTAACTGTTGTGGTTCAACCTTCTGTGTCCCGTTCTTGCAAGAGGAAAAACAGAGTGCTGAAAACAATATGATTATAAGGTATGGTTTCTTCACCGACACTGCCATAATATCAATATAAAATTATTTGTTCCTTACAACAATAGCATTTATCAATGCAGCAACCTCATTTGCTATATCCTCATTCTCTCCAATGTGAAGTTTCACCAAAGGCTCGGACAACCTATTCACATTGATGTTGACTGTATAATCATGGATGGTCTTGTCTATGCCTTGTTGATACTCAGTTTTCTGCTTGGCTGTAGCACCGCCTATGACTGCACCAGCCACACCGCCCAATGCTGCACCTACAACAGCCCTTCCTAAAGCACTTGCATTACTTGTTGAGGTTGATGAAGATAATTCTCCCTTTATCACTTTACTATTATCTGATAGGTTGTAGCCAATGATTTCATTGAAGTAATATTTCTCACCATTAAGGATGATAACGGACGATTCCTCATAAACACGTATGTCATGACTAGAATCACTTGGGTTTGAAATTACCTTAGTACATTGACCATATTGGGATTCATATTCTGTTATTTGCTTCTGTCTTTCTCTTTCTGAGACTTCTTTCTTCTCTTGAATTTGTAAAGTCTTTCGTCTTTCAAGTTCTTTCTTTGCCTTATAATCATCATTATAACTGCGAACAGAAACTAGGAATATAATAAAAGTGACTAGAAAGAATATCAAGCAAAATTGCCACGTAACGCTGCCTCCCCCTTGGAGGTAGTAGTAAATAGAACCTACTACAAATGCTCCAAACGTAAAAATAGTAGCAAGAATAGCACTTGCTTTAGCATCACTTAGGAAAGAATCATCCATAAACTTGTTACGTATTAAGTTTCTAATCTGCTGCAAATTTAAACATAATAATCCGTAATTGCAAGCGGAAAACAAAAAACATGGGCTATCCGTGCCATATAAAGCACTTCAAGCCCATATTAAATAAAGAGGATGATGGCTAATTCGAGAGACTTCATCATAAGATGTCGTATATGTTCACCCATGCCTTACGGACAATGAGCATCCTCTTTATGTAAGGGTTAGGATGTAGCGGACTAGGAATTTTCACCTTTCGGTGCTTATGGTTAGCTCCCACTCTCTCGATAATGGGCATCCTTCCCTTATCTGGTAAGAGGATGTGCGGGAGACTTCTTTGGGAACAATCTTTCGATTGGTATAGAAAATATCTCTCCCTTCCTTACGGTTTAGGGCATCCTCTTATTGTTTCTGCGACAAAGGTACAAAGAATCGATGAAATATGCAAGCAGATGTACTTAAAATGCACTCAAACAAAAAATTTTGAAATATTTTCTTATTTTCTTTGGTGGTTTCAGAAAAACCCTTTATCTTTGCAACCAGTTAATTGACAAATCGAACACTAGGGAAAGCGACAACCCTTATTAAGTTCATTAAAAGATATAGCCAATATGGCATTGGTGTATTCGTACACCCCCTTGTCTAAGCTTTCATAGATATTGCCCACTGTGAAGTGTGCCCAAAATGTGTTTTTCATAATATTAGATTTAAGGTTAACAATGTTTTTTAGCCCCTAGCGAGGGGCATTTTGAAGAGACATCAGATTGATTACGATATATCGCCCATCGTGAGATGCGCCCCACACACAACATTGTGTCTTTCATAGCATTAGATTTAAGGTTAACAATTCGCCCCTCTGGTGTGAGGGGCTTTTTATTGTAATAATTGAGAATAGACCTGTTAAACTTAACCAGCCAACTCCCTTACTTAAATCTTATGATTTCGGTGTTCCTGCCATCATTGATACAAATACGCCTGAAATTTCAAAGAACCGTTCAGCACAAATGTATGTACGCTGTTCTTTCTTTCTACCTCAAATGCGTAGTTTGAGAATTGTATCGTGATGTACTTACCGTCATTTGCAGTTACCTTTGCAGAGCCTGAGACGTATTCACCATACCATCCTGAGAATTCTCCAGAAATAAACTCAATATCAGTAGCATCCTCATCAAAGTCACTGTATCCTACGGGGAAATGCGAAGGTTGAACGTTCTCACCATATTGGCTATATGGGAATATGATATGTATCTGACCTTTGCCCAGGGGATAGTTATCAAAACAGAAATAATTACCCTTTTTGCTGCCACCATTACCAAATATTGGATTAATCCATTCGGTTAGCTCAACATCAGTCTTTTTCCCGTCGTAAGTTATGGAAAAAGATGAACTGGGAGCACTCCCTCCATTAATTTCATCATCATCACTGCTACCACTACAGGTACTTGAACTAAATACCAGCATCATTGCCAGCATTGTAATCATTGAATAAATCTTCTTCATACCAATTTCTTATATAAACGGTTTAATAAAACGGTACCCATTCTCCTCCAGAGGATAGGTGATTATGGAACTGAGCTGTGCCAGTGACAACATTCTTCTGAGGATTTTCTGGATAATAATCATTGTCAAAGAAGGTCGATACCTTCAACACAAAAGTAAGGTCGTTAAAACGTAGCTTAACCTGTTTGTTATTTACTGACTCGACTGTTATACTGCCTGATAACATTCTGTATTCCTTTTCGTTTAAGTTAATGGTACTACCATGTCTGAATTCTTCTATTTTCAATTCATCAAAATCGAAGGTTTCGCCCACTTCCAAGTCAGAAATGACGAAAGGACGTCCAATGATGCGAATGCCGACTTCATATGATTGCCAATAATTTTTATCACTTATATAAGTTGCACTGATTTGGATTCCTTTCCGCTTTTGGTTAATGAAGCTATTCTTGTTGGGGTCGCATCTCTGACCATTAACAACCAGTGTGCCATCTCCAAATCCTCCACTACCACCAAATTCATCATCATCACTACTGCTACTGCTGCATGCAGTAAAACTCAATGCTGCAACCATCATTGCTAGCATTGTCATCATTGAACAAATATTCTTCATAATTTATATCTCGTTAATAGAATTTGAATGCAAAGGTAGGCATTATTTTTGAGAATAGCGAATCTTGCAAAGAAAAGTTTATGTTGGAGGTCATTTGAGTTTGATGATGTCGCTCCATCTTATTGTGGAATAGCAAGCGTAAAAACAAAACTAATTTGCGACACACCTCCACCCCTTCGCCGGCACTTTGTCGCAGATTGCTGCCCCTGTCGCCACAACCTTAGGTAAAAGTCTGCTAAATATTTCTCCATCTCCCAAAACCGCCGTACCTTTGCATCGTCGATAAGACAAAACGACATTAATTAATCAACAGTATAAACATTAAAAATTATAAGATTATGAAGAAATTTTTATTGATAGAGACAACGCTTCTGAGTGCATTTGTTGCAGTATTAATGGTATGTGCATCCTTGTCAACGAGTCATGACGACACCATTTCTGCAGAGATCGACGTACAGACCAGCGCCCAGGGCGCAACCCATGCTTCGACTTCTTATCATAGTATTTATAAATTAGGTGGAGTCTATCCCGAACCATAAGGATACATTCCCCTTGAAAACAAGAGGCGCCTCACATCATCCGTGAAGTGCCTCTTCTTTTTTGTGGATTAGTGACACTATAGCCCGCGCTCCGCCCAGTCTCCACGATCCAAGTTACGATACCCAATGGCCTCAGCAATATGATGCCCTTGTATCTGCTCAACACCCTCAAGGTCGGCAATAGTACGCGCCACCTTCAAGATACGACTATAGGCACGAGCAGAAAGCGACAGTCGTTCCATAGCCATGCGTAACATCTCCAGACTCTGGGTATCAGGCTCAGCAAACTGATGAACCATTCTCTCAGTCATCTGCGCATTACAGTGAATACTCTTAATATCGTTATACCGTTTCTCTTGAATCTGTCGCGCCTTGATAACCCGCTCACGTATCGTGGCACTAGGTTCACCGGGCTGCATCTGTGCCAATTCCTTAAAAGGCACAACAGGTACCTCGCAGTGAAGATCAATCCTATCCAACAAGGGACCACTTATCTTAGAAAGGTAACGGCTGATTTGTCCAGGCGTGCAGACACAATGGTGAGTAGGATCGCCATAATAACCACAGGGACAGGGGTTCATTGAGGCTACAAACATGAAAGAACAAGGATATTCTACGGTGTATTTAGCACGAGAGATGGTTATCTTACGGTCCTCAAGCGGTTGGCGCAGCACCTCTAGCGTGCTTTTACTAAACTCTGGTAACTCATCGAGGAACAGTACCCCATTGTGAGCAAGACTGACTTCACCAGGCTGGGCTTTATTAGTGCCACCCGTCATAGCTACTTGTGACACTGTATGGTGAGGACTTCGGAAAGGCCGTTGGGAGATAAGTGATGTACCGCTAGATAGTTTGCCTGCTACAGAATGAACCTGTGTAGTCTCAAGACTCTCAGCCAGCGTGAGAGGTGGCAAGATGCTTGGCAGACGCTTGGCCATCATCGACTTGCCACTTCCAGGAGGCCCAATCATGATGATATTATGGCCACCGGCAGCCGCTATCTCCAATGCACGCTTCACACTCTCTTGGCCTTTCACATCGGCGAAATCGAGATCAAAGCTATATTGGTGTTCATAAAACTCCTTACGAGTATCGACAAATGTAGGCTCTAAATGCGTATTGCCATTAAAAAAACTGATAACATCAGAAAGATTGTCCATGCCATATACATCGAGATTGTTGACGACAGCAGCCTCACGTGCATTCTCTCGAGGCACAATAAGGCCTTTGAACTGTTCCTTACGAGCACGGATAGCGACAGAAAGGACACCACTGACAGGTTTGAGTTTGCCATCGAGACCAAGTTCCCCTATCATCATGTATTCGCTTAACATCACATCGCTGACCTTACCATGGGCAGCAAGGATGCCTATGGCCAATGGCAAATCATAACCACTACCTTCTTTGCGAATATCGGCTGGAGAAAGATTAATAGTTAGTTCTGCCGTAGGTGGCTTGAAGCCTATATTGGTTATGGCAGCACGAATGCGGTCATAACTCTCCTTGACAGCCGTATCGGCTAATCCGGAAAGATGGAACATGACACCACGTGTCATATTGACTTCGATAGTAATTGTGGTAGCCTCCAGTCCCATGACTTCGGCACAGAATGTTTTTACTAACATAGTATCTTAGATTTAAAATTAGTGTTTCTCTTGCGTGGCCCTCCTTTCTACTCTTTCTTCTCGAGTATGCTTTCTATCTTCTGCATGAGCTCGTAGGGGTTGAGGGAGTGGGCGATGATCTTGCCCTGGCTGTCGGTGACGATGTTGTCGGGGACATGGCTGAGGCCCGTGAGTTCGAGCAGGTGGGTCTCCCACATCTTGCCGTCACAGACGGTGGTGGCCATCAGGGTGTCGCTCGATGCCTTGCGACGGATATTGCGCACATCGGCATCGAGGCAGATGCTGAGGAGCTTCAGATCGCCGCCGTAACGCTGGCGCTTGGACTGGAGCTGGCGCTCCATGTTCTGGCTCTCGTAGTTCTCGCTGCTCCACACGCTGATGACATTGCACTTGGCGTCGAGGTCGGAGGACTTGACGGGGCGCCCGAGGACATCGGTGACGGTGAAGGCGGGCACACGGCCACCGTCGCGGAGGTAGCGCAGGCCTTCGAAGCGGCGGAGGAACTTGTCGAGTCCGGTGGTGTCGCGGCGGTTCTTCAGAATGGCTTGGGCGAGCTCGATGGCGCGGGGGTAGTTGGGCTCGGGCGTCTGGACGAAGTAGCGGCGCAGGAGGTAGGTGGCGAAGGGCGACGCGGGGTTGTCCTTGATGAAATTGGCCACGGAGAGGGCGAACTCAGGGGGTGCCTGGTCGATGTTGTTCTTGCGGAACTTCGTGAACTCCTCGTTCTCACGGTTGCCGGTGACCTCGGCTTCGCGCAGGTGGGAGGCGTCGGCCTCGATGGTGATCTCGGCGCCCTTGGTGCCGAAGACGGGCAGCTCGGTGAAGTTGGGGAAGACGAGGACGAAGGTGGTGGAGTCTTCAAGGGGTATCTCGTAGTGGAAGCGCCCCTTGACGACGGCGATGGTATCCATCTCACGGTTACCTTCGGCACCGTAGATGTAGAGCTCGCCCTGATTGAAGCCCTTGAAGGTGCCTTCGAGCAAGAACGTCTGTCGCTCTTCGCCACAGGCGGCGAGGAGCAACAGCGTGAGGAGGGCGGCCAGAAGGTGCTTCATACAGGTGACGAGGGGTTATTACTTCTGGATCTTGGCCAGTTCGATATCCTTGGCGGCGTAGTCGGCATAGGAGGCGTCGCGGGCGACGGCCTTGCGCAGGGCCTCGGCGGCATCGGCGGTGTTACCCATGCGGGCATAGAGGATGGCCTTGAGGTACTCGGTGGTGGCGTCGGGGTTCTTCACATAGCGCAGGGTGATGTCGGCCGAAGCGTAGTTCTTGTTGAGGATCTGCGCGAGGGCGGCGCTGTTGGAATAGACGTCGGCAAAGTCTTGCTCAGCCTGGGCGAAGTTGCCCTTGGCGAGGTTGAGGTTGCCGAGGACTTCGTTGAGACCGTTGGCATCGGTGGCGCTGGCGATATACTGCTCGGCGGTGGCTATGTCGCCACTGGTGAGGGCGAGCATGCCGAGGTTGGCCTTGGCTTCAGCGAGGGCGGGAGCGACGCGCTGGGCCTGCTGGATATAGTCGCGGGCGACGTCGTAGTTACCCTTGGCATAGGCGAGGGTGGCGAGGTTGTTGTAAGCGCGGCCATCGTTGGGATAGACCTGGGTGGCGAGCTTGTAGATCTGCTCCTTGCGGGCGGCATCGTCGCTGATGGCGGCACCGTAGAGGAGTTCCTCGATGCTGAGCTTGGTGGCGTCAGCCTGGATCTGGTCGAGGATCTGGGCGTCGCTGCGGCCGATGGTCTCGTAGTTGATTGTCAGGCGTGAACGGCGGAGCTGGGGCAGGATGCCGTCGGCGAGTTCACGGAAGGCGGCGGAGATGTTCTTGATCTGCTGCTCGCGCTCCTGGGGATCCTTATACATGGAGAGGACGCGCAGGATGATGTCCTTGTCCTGGATATTGCTGGCCTGGACGAGCTCCTGGAAGCCTTCCCAGTCCTGAGCGGTGTAGCGGGCATCGACATTGGCGTCCATCTTGATCTTCTTCAGTTCCTGATTGACATACTGCTCGGAGACCTTCTGGCGCTGGTTGGCGAGACGGTCGTTGATGCTGAAACCTCCATCGGGAGAGGCGTAGGCAGAGACTTCGACATTGTCGAGGTTGAGGCCTTCGCGGTCGTCGTTGATCTGCTTGAGCATACGAACGAACTCCTGGACGGAGTTGTTCTTGAGTTCGCTCTTGCGGATGTTGGCCTGCTGGATGAGGAACTTGATATTAGCCTCCTGCTTCTTCTTCGTGATGCGCTGGTAGGCATCGGGAGCGATGGCGGCACTGGCGGAGGTGACGGTGCGGCGGTAGAGCTCGGAGGTGGCGATGATGCCATCGGCGACCTTCACTGCGGGGATCTCGACTTGCTTCTTGCCGAGGCGGGCATCGAAGGTGAGGTACATCTCGGCCTTGTTGTCGCCGACATAGGCGAAGTTGGTCTTCATCGTATAGTTACCACCGACGCGGTAGTAGATGGTCTGGTCGTTGCCATTGACGCCCTCGCCCTGGAAGGTGGCGGTGTTGCCACGGACAATCTGGCCGTTGGAGTAACGGAGCTCGGGGATGACGGTGACGACGGCCTTCTTCTTCATATACTTCTCGGGGAAGTGGCCATTGATGGTTGCGGGAACTGTGCCCGTCTGGGTTTCCAGAGGATTAGGCGTGACGGTGAAGTTGTCTGCGGAGAGTGGTCCAAGTTTGGAGCACGAAGAAAGGAGCATCAGGGATGCGGCAGACAAAAGGAGAAAATTTTTTTTCTGCATACTTAAAGAGGTGTTATAGTATTAGTGCCGCGAGCGGGACTCGAACCCGCACGACCTTTTCGGGTCAAGGGATTTTAAGTCCCTCGTGTCTACCAATTCCACCATTGCGGCAAGCCAGAATGCTTGATTTCGAGCGCAAAGGTAAGGCTAATTCTTGGAATAGCCAAATATTTTGCGGATATTTTCCAAGTTTTTCTACCTTATTAACGGTTCAGATGGCGGCGAGGGCCAGTGAATAGTACTTGGAGTCGGGGCTGTCGGCGCGCGAGGGGAGCACGCAACAGCACTGGGTGCCCTGGAGCACACCGGCGGTCTTGGCATAGCCAAAGAGGGTGAGCGTCTTGTAGAAGACATTGCCGGCGACGATATCGGGGAAGATGAGGGCATCGGCCTGACCGTCGATGACGGAGCGGATGCCTTTCTCACGGAGGCTCACGCTGTCGAGGGAGGTCTTGAGGTCGAGGGGACCGTCGATGATGCAGCGGCCGAAGGCGCCCGTCTGGGCCTCGGCGATGATCTCGAGGTAATCGACGGTATAGGGGAAGGTCTTGGCGCTGACCTTCTCGGCACAGTGGATGAGGGAGATGCGGGGCTCCTCGATGCCGAGGGCGTGGCAGACGTAGTTGACATAGTGGATCTGCTGGCGGCGCTGGGCCTCGGTGGGCACGGGGATGACGGCGGCATCGGTGAAGAAGAGGAGCTTCTCGTATTTGGGGATCTCGGCCATCGCGACGTGGGTGAGCACATGGCCGGGGCGCAGGATGCCATTCTCCTTGTCGAGGATGGCGCGCAGGAGGACGTCGGTGTTGATGAGTCCCTTCATGAGGATGTCGGCCTCACCGCGCTTGCAGAGATCGACGGCTCGGCGGGCGCACTCGTCCTTGTCGTCGCCATCGACGTAGATAGGTTCGATGAAGCCCATCTCCACACCTTTCTCTACGGCGTAGCGGGTGCTGGCATCACGGGCGCAGACAACGGCTACGCGCCGCTTGTCACCTCGTTTCTGAAGGAAGACGATCATGTCGTTCAGGGTCTTAATTGGTTGCATAGGTTACTAATTTTTGGTTTTATGCTGCAAATATACGAAAATTTTTATATCTTTGCAAGCGAAAATGGCTAAAACCGAAAAAATATGAAGAAATATCTGATGAAGGCAGTGGTCGTCGCGATGTGTCTGACACCTTGCGAGGCTGGGGCACAGCAGGCGCCGATGACGCTGCACTACGACCGAGAGGCAGACTACTTCGAGGAGTCGCTGCCCATCGGCAACGGCAAGCTCGGCGCGCTCATCTACGGCGGTACCGACGACAATATCATCTATCTGAACGACATCACGCTATGGACAGGGAAACCCGTGGACCGCAACCTCGACAAGGACGCCCACCAGTGGATACCGAAGATCCGCGAGGCCCTCTTCCGGGAGGACTACCAGCTGGCGGACTCGCTGCAGCTGCACGTGCAAGGGCCGAACTCACAGTACTTCCAGCCTCTGGGCACGCTGCACATCAAGGACCTCGGACTGGGGGCCATCACCGACTACCAGCGGAGCCTCAGCCTCGACAGCAGCATCGTGAGAGACAGCTACCGGCGTGACGGCCGCAGGATCGAGCGCGAGTACTTCGCCTCGCACCCCGACAAGCTCATCGCCATCCGACTGCGCGGTGACGTGGACTGCGAGATCGCACTGACAGCGCAGATACCCCACCAGACGAAGGCCATCCCCACGCAGATCACGATGACGGGACACGCCCTAGGCGACGCACGGGAGACCATCCACTTCTGCACGATGCTCTCGGTGAAGACCGACGGTGAGGTGACGGCACAGGACTCGTCGCTCACCATCCGCCACGCCAAGGAGGCCATCGTCTATATCGTGAACGAGACGAGCTTCAACGGCTTCGACAAGCACCCCGTCGCTGAGGGCGCACCCTATCTGGAAGAGGCCGCCAACGACCTGTGGCACACGCAGAACTACAGCTACGACGAGTTCTACCAGCGCCACCTCGCTGACTACCAAGCCATCTACGACCGCGTGAAGCTGAGACTCGGCGGGAAGGACGACGCCGTGCCCACAGAGACCACCGACGTGCTGCTGAAGGACTATACCGACAAGGGCGGGCAGAGCCGATACCTGGAGGCACTCTACTTCCAGTATGGGCGCTATCTGCTCATCTCCTCGTCGCGCACCGAGGGCGTGCCAGCGAACCTGCAGGGACTCTGGACACCCCACCTGAGGTCGCCCTGGCGCGGCAACTACACCGTGAACATCAACCTCGAGGAGAACTACTGGCCCGCATTCGTGGCGAACATGACGGAGATGGCCACACCCCTCGACGGCTTCATACAGGCACTGGCGGCCAACGGACAATACACGGCACGCAACTACTACGGCATCGACGAGGGCTGGTGCTCGAGCCACAACTCGGACATCTGGGCCATGACGAACCCCGTCGGGGAGAAGCAGGAGAGTCCGGAATGGTCGAACTGGAACCTCGGCGGCGCGTGGCTCGTGAACACACTGTGGGAGCGCTACCAGTTTACGCAGGACAAGGACTATCTGCGCACCACCGCCTACCCGCTGATGAAGGGGGCGGCTCGCTTCTGCCTGAAATGGCTCATCGAGAACCCGAAACAACCGGGAGAGCTGATCACCGCACCCAGTACCTCGCCAGAGAACGAATACAAGACGGACAAGGGCTACCACGGCACCACCTGCTACGGCGGTACGGCAGACCTCGCCATCATCCGTGAACTGCTGACGAACACCATCGCTGCCGGAAAACTGCTCGGGGAGAAAAACAAGGACATGGAACAGGCCCTCGCACGGCTGCACCCCTACACCATCGGACACATGGGGGATCTGAACGAGTGGTACTATGACTGGGATGACTGGGACTTCCAGCACCGTCACCAGAGTCACCTCATCGGACTGTATCCAGGCTCTCACCTCTCCACCCCTCAATTGTTAAAGGCGGCGGAGCGGTCGCTGGAGATCAAGGGCGACAAGACCACAGGATGGAGCACGGGCTGGCGCATCAACCTCTGGGCTCGGCTGCGCAACGCCCAGCAGGCCTTCCACATCTACCAGAAGCTGCTGACCTACGTATCTCCCGACAAATACAAAGGACCAGACCGCAGGCGCAGCGGCGGCACCTACCCCAACCTCATGGACGCGCACCCACCCTTCCAGATCGACGGTAACTTCGGCGGTACGGCGGGCGTCTGCGAGATGCTCATGCAGAGCGGCGACGGACGTATCGAACTGCTGCCCGCACTGCCCGAGGCATGGCAGGAAGGCAGCGTCAGCGGACTCTGTGCCCGTGGCGGCTACGAGGTGAGCTTCGAATGGAAAGGCGGCAACGTGAGAAAGTGTGACATCAAAGCCCAGAAGAACGGCACCGTCACCCTATTGTATAACGGCCAGCAGAAGACGGTGAAGTTGAAAGCCGGCAAAACACAAAGTATCAAGACGTGGTAACACCTACTATCAAAGAATCGGACCTGAACAAGGCCAAGACCTGGAGTGAATCCGTCGTACTCGACGATGACCTCCTGCTGACAGAACATATCGACAAAGCCCCCATGCCGACGGAGCCCCGCCGCATGAACTTCATACTCATAGGCCTGTGTCTGCAGGGCGAGGTGATGTACGAGCTCGACACCCAGAAGCAGATCATCAAACCCGGTGACATCCTCATCGTCAGTGACCGTCATGTGGTGGACAGCTACCGCTGTTCGCGAGACATGCGGGGACTGTGTATCATGATGTCGGTGAACTTCTTCCGGGAGATTATCCAGAACGTGAGTGACATCAGCTCACTGTTCCTCTTCTCGCGCCTGAACCCCGTGATGCGCCTCGAAGAGAAGGAGATAGAGACCTTCAAGGAGTACTTCCAGGTGATCAAGGAGAAGATCGGCGACGAGCGCAACCACTTCCGCAAGGACCTTGTCAAGACGCTGCTGCTCGCAATGTTCTACGACTTGAGCAACATCATCTACCGCGTGAAGGAAGACAAGACGCCCAGATCGCGGGCGGAGGTGATCTTCACCGAGTTTATCATGCTCGTGGAGAAACACTACATCGTGGAACGCCGCGTGTCGTGGTATGCCAAGCAGCTCTGCATCACGCCGAAGTATCTCTCGGAAGCCGTGAAGGCCGTGAGCCGCCGCACGCCTAACGAATGGATAGACGACTACATCATACTGGAGTTGCGCGTGCAGCTGAAGAGCACCACGAAGACCATCAAGGAAATCGCACGCGACCTGAATTTCCCCAACCAGAGCTTCTTAGGGAAATTCTTCAGGGAACATGTAGGGATCAGTCCGCTGCGCTACCGGCGGCAATAACCATCTTACTCGAGATAACCCTGCGCACGGAGTTCGGTGACGGTATCGAGCAATTGCTGATACCAGTCATCGCCGAAGCGGCGTATCAGGGGGTCGCGGAGGAACTCATAGAGACGCAGATCCTCCTGGATGCCCTTCGCCACCGCCATCTTGCACACCTGCCAACGGTTGTAGTTGAGACCTACGAGACCACCACCCAACTTCTTCTCACGAATCGGATAGAGCGCACAACTGATGGGCTTGCAGAAGGACGTCTTACCCGCACGGTAGGCCTTCTCCAAGGCACAGAGGCAACAGTGGTGGATGGTGCCCTGCGGCAACGGGAGGGCATCGTAGTAGGTGAAGACACAGTCCTTGCCACCGACGATGCTCGTCACGAGGTCTGCCTCATTATCGACATAGGCAACACCCTGCTTGTCGATGACGGCCTGTGCCGAGGCAGATAGATCACCCCACACCGTATCGAGACACGCTTCTATCGCCGCCACCTCGTCGAGGGTGACGGGGGCGCCGGCATCGCCCTCGACACAGCATTCACCTTTGCAGACACTGAGGTCGCAGCAGAACTTCTCGGTGAGAATCTCTGAGGAGAGCAGCACGTCGCCGACTTGGATAATTGGTGGAATATTTGGCACGGATTACACGGATTATAGTGAATAGGGAAGAGTTACCACTGGATGGGGGCGAGGCCGTTTTGTTGGAGATACTGATTACAGCGGGAGAACTGGTGCTGTCCGAACCAGCCACCACGATTCGCACTCAGTGGAGAGGGATGGACAGACTCGAGCACAAGGTTACGCTGGCGATCGATCATCGAAGCCTTACCACGGGCATAGCCGCCCCAGAGCATATAGACAATATGTTCGCGATGGGTGGCGAGGGCACGGATGGCGGCATCGGTGAACTGTTGCCACCCGAGGCGCGCATGACTATTCGCCTCGTGGGCACGGACGGTGAGTGAGGCATTCAGCAGGAGCACACCCTGCTCTGCCCAGCGCGTGAGGTTGCCACTCTGGGGCACGGGGGTGCCGAGGTCGTCGTGGATCTCCTTGAAGATATTCTGCAGCGAGGGCGGGAACTGTACCCCATCCTGCACGGAGAAACTCAGGCCATGCGCCTGCCCAGGCTCATGATAGGGATCCTGTCCGATGATGACCACCTTCACCTGATCGAAAGGACAGAGATTGAAGGCATTGAAGATGAGCTTGCCCGGAGGATAGCACACCGTATGCATGTACTCCGCACGCACCGCCTCCGTCAGCTGTGCGAAATAAGGCTTCTCGAACTCGGCGCTGAGATAAGCCTTCCAACTCTCCTCAATCTGTACGCTCATAAACGCTTTTTTGAAAATTTGTTTGCAAAGGTAAGATAAAATTTGTATCTTTGCAAGCAAAAACCTGAAATTATGAATCTCTTCTTCAAGAAAAAACAAATAAAGGGCTACCCCAAATCCTTTGCCAAGCGCCTGACGTGGCGCATCATGCTCAGGATGACCATCATCATGGGTATTCCCATGGTCGTGGTGTTCTGGCTCGTCTATGGCATGGTGTCAGTGGGGGCAATAGGTATCTGCGAGTACATCCTCAAAGGTGAGAGAGAGGAGGTGAGGCGCATCACCTCAGACATCTACGTAGCCAGCACCAACACCGCCCCTATCATCGAGGAGAATATCCAGAACCCCGATAAGGTGCGGGACATCATCAATAGGATGCTCAGAATCAACCCGTATATGCGTAGCTGTGGCATCTACTTCGTTGAAGGATACTACCCCCAGAAAGGGCGCCTGTATGCCCCCTACGCCAGTCGGCGTGACAGTATCATCATGGAGTCGCAAGACGCCAGCGATCAGGGCAATGACTATGTGAAAGACCAGTGGTTCAAAGACGCCATTGCCAGTAAGCAAGGCTACTGGGCTAAGCCTTTCCACGACAATGACAGCGCCAAGACACCATTGGTTTCATACCTGCTGCCTATCCGCGACAAGAGAGACAGCACCGTGGCCGTGATGGGCGTAGATCTCTCACTGGAGTGGCTGAACGAGAAGATACAGTTTATAACCCCTACAAAGAACGACTCCGTCGAATGGAAGGCCAACCATAACTTCTACTACTACATTACCGACAGCACGGGTACCTTCTTGGCACACCCAGAAACCAAGCGTATAGCCAACGAGCAGATAGAGCACTTCAGGAAGAAGATCGAAGATGTGGAAGACGGTTATTTGTCCATCGATGACAGCAAGGCAGATGAGTACCTGGTGGACGGCGAGAAGGTAATCATCTGTAGACAGAAAGTGAAATACACCGACTGGACCATCGCCATCGTCATCCCTGAGTTCATTCTCGAACTCGTCAGCTATGTCTTTGCCGGGCTATGCGTCTTCTTCCTCGTACTGGGGTTGCTGGTGGTGTATTTCTTCGGCCGCCGATCCATCAAGAAATCCGTGAGGCCCCTGCAGCAGCTGGCCATGACCGCCGACGAAGTGGCGAAGGGAAACTTCAACACAGCACTGCCGGAGGTGAATACCCACGACGAGATCCACCAGCTGCGCGACTCGTTCGCACAGATGCAGCTGTCGCTGGCGCAGTATGTCGATGACCTGCGCAGCGCCACCGCCCAGAAGGCCGCTATGGAGAACGAGATGAAGGTGGCCCACGACATCCAGATGTCGATGCTGCCCAAGACCTTCCCACCCTACCCGGAGCGCAGCGACCTCGACATCTTCGGTTCGGTGACGCCTGCCAAGGGCGTAGGCGGCGACCTCTTCGACTTCTACATCCGCGACGAGCAGCTGTTCTTCTGCATCGGCGACGTGTCGGGCAAGGGCATCCCCGCCTCACTCTTCATGGCCGTGACGCGCTCGCTGTTCCGCAATATCTCACAGCACGTATCGGAACCCGCACGCATCGTGAATGCCCTGAATCAGGCACAGTCGGAGGGTAACGACACCAATATGTTCGTAACACTCTTCGTGGGTGTGCTCGACCTGAAGACGGGTAAGCTGAGCTACTGCAATGCCGGCCACGACGCACCGCTGCTCATGAACAGCGGCGTCACCCTGCTGCCCTGCGACTGTAACCTGCCCATCGGTGTCATCGCCGACTTCAATTTCGAGCAGCAGGAGATCACGCTGGAGCAGACGACGACCATCTTCCTCTTCACAGACGGTCTGAACGAAGCCGAGAACATCGATCACGCGCAGTTTGGCGACGAGCGCATCATGAAACTTGCCACCTCGCTGGTTACAGACCATCTGCTGCAGCCCACGCAGGTCACCAGGCACATGACAGACGCCGTGCACACCTTCGTAGGCACCGCCGAGCAGAGCGACGACCTGACGATGCTCGCCATCCAATACAAGAAAGAAACAGTCGCTGAGTAATCCCCAGCGACTGCCTTTCCTGATCATCTTTTTATCTTAATCCTAATCCTTAGTCCTGAATGAGGTTCTCACCCGTCATGTCAGAGGGCTGCTCCAGTCCCATGATGTGGAGGATAGAAGGAGCCACGTCTGCCAGACGTCCGTCCTTGACGGTGGCGGAGTTGTTGTTCGTGACGTAGATGAACGGCACGGGATTCAGTGAGTGAGCGGTATTCGGCGTACCATCGGGGTTGATGGCGTTATCAGCATTACCGTGGTCGGCGATGATGATAGCCTCGTAGTCGTTGGCCTTGGCAGCCTCGATGACCTCACGCACGCAGTTGTCAACGGCCCACACAGCCTTGGCGATGGCGTTATAGACACCCGTGTGGCCCACCATATCACCATTGGCGAAGTTCACCACGATGAAGTCGTACTCCTGAGTGTTGATGGCACCGACGAGCTTATCCTTCACCTCGTAGGCACTCATCTCGGGCTTCAGGTCGTAGGTAGCTACCTTCGGAGAAGCAACGAGGATACGGTCCTCACCCTCGTAAGGAGCCTCGCGGCCACCATTGAAGAAGAAGGTGACGTGAGCGTATTTCTCGGTCTCTGCCGTGTGGAGCTGCTTCAGACCTTTCTTTGAGAGGTATTCACCCAGCGTGTCTTCCACGTTCTCCTTCGGGAAGAGGATATGTACGCCCGTGAACTTAGCGTCGTATGGTGTCATGCAATAATACTGCAGATTAGGAATGGTGTGCATGCCCTGCTCTGGCATATCCTCCTGCGTGAGGGCAATCGTCATCTCCTTGGCACGGTCGTTACGGAAGTTGATGAAGATCACGACATCGCCCTCCTCGATGCAGCCATTGACGCTGGCATTGTGGATAGGCTTGATGAACTCGTCGGTGACACCCTCGTCGTAGCTTTCCTGCATAGCCTGCACCATATCGGTGGCCTGCTTACCCTTGCCCTCGACGATGAGGTCGTAGCCCTCCTTCACACGCTCCCAGCGCTTGTCGCGGTCCATCGCGTAGAAACGACCTACGATAGAGGCGATAGCGGCATCGTTGTCGGCACAGACCTTAGAGATCTGCTCGATGAAGCCCTTACCAGAGTGAGGATCGGTATCACGACCATCCATGTAGCAGTGAACGAACACCTGATCCTTCAGACCATAGGCCTTACCGATCTCGATGAGCTTGAAGAGATGGTCGAGGCTGGAGTGCACACCACCATCGGAAGTCAGTCCCATCAGGTGGAGCTTCTTGCCCTTCTCCTTAGCGTAGCTGTAGGCAGCCTTCACCTGCGGGTTCTCCATGATAGAACCATCCTTGCAGGCACGGTTGATCTTCACCAGGTCCTGATATACGATGCGCCCTGCACCGATATTGAGGTGACCCACCTCTGAGTTACCCATCTGACCATCGGGCAGACCTACGTCCTCACCAGAGGCCTGGAGCTGAGAGTGGGCTGATGTTGCTGCTAACAGATCGAGGTAAGGTGTCGGCGTGTTATAGATCACATCACCCTTACCATGCTTACCGATTCCCCATCCATCGAGAATCATCAAAAGTGCTTTCTTTGCCATAAATCTATCTATTTTACGATATAAATCCAATCTTTGCGGCTGCAAAGATACAAAAAATGTCGGATATGGAGATACTGAGGCTGAGGGAATTAATCTAAAAAAATTAAAAACGGAGGCGGGATTAGCAGGAAGTTCAATTAATTATATTACCTTTGCAATATCAATATATCAAAAACCAATATAACCTATCAACTTAAGAAAAAGTATGAGAAAGACTTTATTATCAACACTGCTACTGTGTGTGGGCATCGTGATGAGCTCGGCACAGCCCCTCTTGAAGACGCACGTGGAGACGGGCGACGTGGAAGGAATCCTCGACGGCAAGGATCTGGCCGTCTATAAAGCGATCCCCTATGCGGCACCACCCGTGGGTAATCTCCGCTGGAAAGCACCGCAGCCTGCCAAAGCCTGGGAGGGCGTGCTGAAGGCTGAGGACTTCGCGAAGTGGCCCCCACAGCCCACACGTCCTGGACTCACCACGGACATGATGAGCGAAGACTGCCTGTATCTCGGCATCGCTACCCCAGCGACCTCTGCCAACGACCGTCTGCCCGTGATGGTATGGATTCACGGTGGCGGCTTCCAGACAGAGCACTATGGCGGTGACCTCTGGACAAGTCTGGCGCGCAGAGGCGTGGTCATCGTGAGCATCGAGTATCGCACAGGTGCCTTAGGTTTCATGGCGCACCCAGAACTGACGAAAGAGTCGAAGGACGGACACTCGGGCAACTATGGTCTGCTGGATCAGATCTTCGCCCTGCAGTGGGTGCAGCGTAACATCAAGAACTTCGGTGGCGACCCCTCGAAGGTGACAATCTTCGGAGAGTCTGCAGGTGCCATCAGTTGTAGCATCCTCGCCGGTTCTCCACTGGCTAAGGGACTCTTCCACGGGGTCATCAGTCAGAGTGGCGGCAGCTTCGCCCCTTGGAGCGACGGTTTCAGGACACTCGGCACCAATGCCTCACAGAAAGGTGCTGAGCAGCAAGGACTGGCCTTCCAGAAACACCTGAAGAAGAAATCGCTGAAGCAACTGCGACAGATGAGCCCTGAGGAACTCTGCGGCAACAACGTGGGCTTCGGCGGCTTCTGGCCCTGCGTAGATGGCTATGTCATCACCGATGACCTCTACCGCAACTACGAGCGCGGCGACTACAACGATGTGCCCGTGATCGCTATGACCAACTCCGACGAGGGTGTCCTCTTCTCGCGCGAAGTGAAGGTAGCAGACTATCAGAAAGCCATCAAGGATATGTTCGGAGACCTGGCAGACGAGGCTATGAAGGTCTATCCCGGCAATACTGATGAGGAAGCCTACTTCAGCAACGGCGATGCCTTCCGCGACATGGGATTCGCTTGGCCCTCCTTCGCCTGGGTAAGTCTGCAGTCGCAGACAGGCAAGGCCCCCGCCTACGCTGCCTATCTCGCACAACCCTCGACGATGTCGTTTGCTGGTGGTAAGAAGCGTCGCGGTGTGTCGCATGCCGATGATATCCTCTATCTGAACAATGCCTTCACCTCACAGCCAGACAAATATCCCGCAGAGGCTGCACTGGCAGAGATCATCCAGCAGTATTGGATCAACTTCGCCAAGACAGGAAATCCTAATGGCAAGGGACTGCCCTACTGGCCTACGTTCGATAAGGACCAGCCCACGACGATGCAATTCAGCAACGGTGCCTCACTCATCAGCGTTCCTAATCGTGCACAGATAGACTTCATCGACCGTTTCTACAAGCAGAAGCGTGAAGAGACCGAGAGCCAGCGCCCACAGACTCTGAAATCGCGCATCGTGGAGAATGGCGGCACAGGCCCCTACAAGACGATCATGACAGAGGTGGAAGGACTGAAGGCCCACACCGTGTTTGCACCCAAGGACTTGAGCAGCGTCAAGGAACCACTGCCCGTATTGGTATGGGGCAACGGTGCCTGCTCTAACTCACCCTGGGAGCACTTCAAGTTCCTCAACGAGATTGCCTCTCACGGCTATATCGTGCTCGCCACAGGCTATATCCCCATGGAGGAAGAACCCTACAAGGGCGAGATGTCAACCACCCAGCAGCAGATAGAGAGCATCGACTGGGCAGAGCAGCAGAACGCCAATCCGAAGTCGCCTTTCTATCAGAAGATCGACACGAAGAAGATCTGCGTGGCAGGTATGTCGTGCGGCGGTCTGCAGACACTCTTCAACTGCGCAGACCCACGTATCACGACGCTGATGATCTGCAACAGCGGCCTCTTCAAGATGGAGAATGCCGCCCAGGCCGTCGGTGGTATGCCGATGCCGCCGAAGGACAAGCTCAAGGAGATCCACACGCCCATCATCTACATCCTCGGTGGCAAGGAGGATATCGCCTACGAGAACGGTATGGACGACTTCCAGCGCATCACCCATGTGCCCGCCTATGCCATCAACTATCCCGTAGGTCACGGAGGCACCTATCGTCAGCCTCATGGTGGCGAATTCACCATCCCCGCTCTCGCATGGCTTGACTGGCAGCTGAAGGGCGACAAGCAAGCTGCCACGATGTTCGAGGGTGAGGACTGCGGACTCCTGAAGCGCAAGGACTGGAGCATCTCGAAGAACCGCCTTTGCAAATAAGGTGGATCGCGATTCGCAGACATCAAAAAAGAGGTGAAACCGTTGAAGTTCCACCTCTTCTTTATTTCGATTAAGTCAGCGCTTAATATTTCCTAGTGGAAATAGAGCCCTTATCCCATACGACATCCCACTTGCAGACCAACTTCTTGGTCTTAAGATTGG
>JAEEGJ010008918.1_pt1 | contig 27311 bp, 27 predicted proteins | sample 8958761 | NCBI WGS metagenome assembly JAEEGJ01 (sample SAMN16246546, study PRJNA631951) | gut metagenome | biome: gut microbiome; feature: rumen; material: RS-attached | host: Bos | place: Iran: Karaj | collected 2018-10 | reverse complement strand
GAAAAAACACATTTTCCTCCATGATTTTGCATAGCCAAACGAAATCCACCTATCCCAGCAAATAAGTCAATAAAAGTGAATTTTGTTCCTGTCGAAGGAAATGGAACGTCCAATGCTTTATTAAATTCTTCGGCAGATGGCAAGTTATCTATGTTAATGCCGTGTTCAACTAACTGCCGTTTATACTCATTAGCCTCTTTACCCCCATTTGATTGAATATAGTGGCTGACCAGTGCGTATGACTCATCGAATTCTTGGTTAGATAAATAGGGCTGAAGTTTATTATAATTGGGATTCTTATTGGTTGAAGTTGGTTTATTCATGTAATTATTCCTCTCTTAGCACTTTAAATGTAAAAGTATTGAAGCATATTACTTCTCTTTCATTTCCGCGCTTTTTCCGCTTTGAACCCAACAGTCCAATTCTGAAACCCTAAATTTCCATTGCTTGCCGATTTTGTGAGCAGGAATATCTTTGCCTTTGCGAATCCAGTCTCTGATAGTAACCGGTTTAACACCAAGGTGATCTGCGGCCTCTTCAATGCTTACCCATTTCTCTACAATACTATTTTCTGACATATTTAACGCCTCAAGTGAGAATGATACTTTTATTTTACCATTTATTAGCTATTTTCCATTGTTTTTTGTTATTTACTGATATTTAGCTTGGTTTAGCGATAATTAAATATTGTAGATAAACTTATAAAATATCAGGATTCTTATCCCATTAACTGGACAAAACCAAGAAGCGAGGACACAGAAAAATGTAATAAAACCTGTAAGGCCGTAATCCACTGCAATAGCGGGAATATTACATTTTTCAGTCCTTTTAAACTCCCAGAAGTGTATTGAATAGCTGTTTTTGCCGTGCTATTCTTTGTTCAGATGCAGAACAAATGTTCTATGTAGAACATAAAACCGAACAGACCGGAATAAGATGCCAACAAGAGCCCATAGGCACCTGATGACGGTAGTGATTAACGATTTAAGAGGAAAAGAAATGAAGAATTTTAAGTTCATGAACAACGACCAATTAGAGCTCGTATGTTCACAGATGCTGGACCGCTACTCTACCAGCCTCGGGAATAAGAATGAGATCGTTCCATGGGTGGATATCGATAACTTCGTCTTGAACTTCCTGCACTGCACAGTAGTATACGAGTCCATTGCCGCAAGAAATAACTGTCTGGGCTTTGTATCCGATGGAGTCCACACTATCGAGATCTTGAGAAACGGAAGAAAACGCAGAGTGCTTTACGACAGAGATGTAATTGTCCTGGATAAGTATCTCCAGATGCCCGGAAACGAGGCCAAGAGAAGATTCGTGTTGGGTCACGAAGCAGGTCATGTCATTACCAGTAGGATCTATGGTAACGAAGCAGCTTACCATAATCATGCATTTGACTGCGAAGGTGACTACAATAAGCAGCTCCTCGTCCAGCAGTTCAATATCTACGAGACACAGGCCGATCGGATTGCTGCATGCCTACTCATGCCGAAGAACGTACTTCTGAAGCACATGGAGACATACCTGGATTCTCATAAGGTCATTAAGTATGAGGGAGCAGGTATCAGCAAGTATGACCGCTCTATGCTCTTAAGGATCGCCAACGAGATGAAGGTTTCCATCACTGCCCTTAGCATCCGGCTCAGAGAGTTGGACCTCATCGAAACGAGAGCATTGCCGAAGAATCTTGGCATGGAAAAGGAGGTGTTCCCGTATGAGCCCATTTGACGATAAGTACGTATCTGAAGAAATACAGAGAAGGGCAGAACTATCTAAATCACAAGTGGAAGATATGGTAGATCGTGCCATAAGATGCCCGCACTGTAACTTCGCTATGCTTTATGTCTATGACGATCTTCACTCAGGACACGTGAACATGAAGTGTCCCAAGTGCAAGAATATTTCGGTCTTGAATCTTGGGCTGTTCAAGTGCCAGAAAGAACCGAAAAGATATCTGGGAGTTCATACCCTACCGGATTTCGCTAGCTGAAAAGAATAACAACTAAATAAACCAACACTTGTAATGGTCAAATGGAGATAGCAGCCTAACTGCTATGCTACCGGCGTCGTACGAGTCAGAAACAGATTACTGTTTCCGATTAGTAGGGCGCCTTTTTATTTGACCTTATCTCGTACGAAGTCCTCTCCGGATGACCGGAAAGGACTTTTTATGTGGCAGCCATATACAGCCAAATATCCCTGAAAGCTCCGGATTTGTACGTCAAACCAGTTTTTCAAATCCAAGGAGTTTTCTAAATGAAGAAATACATAGTATCCGTTTTTAACACGGTCACAAGGAAGATGGAGACAGTCGAAGTCACCAAGGAAGTTTACACCGTCTATATGCAGACACAGTGGCAGACAACAAACAGCAACAGGAGCTATAGATGCCACAACTGCAACATAAGTGAGCTCGGTTTCGGCTTTGACGAGTACTTCGAAAACATTGAAAGGTTCATAGATGACTGCGAGGCAGCGTTCAGGGAAGACCAGGAAAGAGCAGATCTGAAAAGACAATTGGACTGCGCTCTGTCCCGCCTTAGTGATAAAGACAGAGATCTCATAAAGGCAATCTACTACGACGGCTTTTCTGAGAAGGAATATGCAAGTGAAACAGGCGTTTCGCAGCCCATGATACACAAGAAAAAAGAGCGGATCTTATTGGCGCTTCAAAAAATACTTCAAGAAATTTCCTGTTAGGGGTTATTTTTTTCGCCGCTATTTACCTAAAGAGTATGAGAGGACATTTTCTCACCTCTCCATAGCACAACTGAATAAGCGCAATTCTTCTCGAACATTCCTGTTTCCGGGAGCCACTTATGGAACTGCCAATAGGCCACAGCCATAGAAACCGTAAGGCACATACGGTGAGGCGACGATCGGGGACAAACTTAAAGATACTTCTGTATGGTCATGGGCTGAGCGTTGAAGCGAGGTGAGAACTCGTGAGCCGTCGCACCCTGTGAATGCAGCCGGGCGAGAGCTACGGAGGTGGAAGTCCTATGAGAAGCCTAAATGCAGGCCGAAGGAGAAGAGATCCGAAGAAGCACCTTATACATAGTTTATAAGGGAGGACTTCAAGCCCGGGAGTGGAAGATAAATACGGGCAATCAAACAAAAACTCTTAAGCGGGAGCGGCTGTTTGAAAAGCACTAACAGCCGCTTTCCGTAATTCTATATGAAAGAAGGTGGTCAGCTTATATGGCAACCATAAGAAGGATCCTCGGCAAACGAGGAAGGATCACGATCCCGTATGACTTAAGGAAGATCTTAGGCTTTAAGCTTAACGACGTCCTCACATTCGCTTTGACTGAAGACGAGACGTGCGTGGTCATAACAAAGGAAAAGCTCTGCACTGATTGCATGCGGTTCGTGCCATACGGCGAGGAAGTTTCTATCGAAGACATCCTTGCTCACATGACTAAAGACGAGCTCATTAAGGCAAGATACGCCATAACGAAAGCTCTTATGGATAAGGGAGGAAGGATATGAGACTTAAGATCTACCAGATAGATCCTGACAAGGATATCAACGGAGTCATGTATGCTCCCTTGAAGTTAATAGACGAAGTGGACCCGAGGATCTACCGTAAGGTCTTCGATTCAAGTTTGGATATAGATGAACTTGAAGATGCATACAAGATCTTTAACACGACCATGCATCCTCTTTATAACGGAAGATCGATGACAAGATCAGATGTGCTCGTAACAGATGACGGCGCATATTACTGCGATTCATTAGGTTTTAAGAAGATCGAGTTCGACGAAGAAAAAGCCGTTGCGTCTGATCAGATACGAGTCCTCTTCGTAGAGCCCCATAAAGAGCCAGTAGAAGGTTTCATTCCCGACACGCTGGATGCAAAACAGCATGCGGTCGGCGGGCTCATTGAATTTGTCTACATCGGAGATGATGCGGCGATCGTCTGCGATGAAGAAGCCAAGCTCAAAGGCAAGGAAGGAAACCGGTACTTAGAAGGCGGCACAGGCATTGTCGCCGGAAACTTCCTTATCGTAGGTCTTGGCGAAGAAGACTGCAGGTCCCTTACAAGGGAAGAAGCAGCCAGATACAAAGAGAAGTTTAAGGATACCCCGGACATTACACCTGCCGAGGCTCAGGCCGATGCAGGATTCACATTCATCAGTTTCATGTAACAGGAGGAAATAGACATGACAGAAGTAAAGAAGATGCCTGAAGTTAAGGCAAAGATCACATGGGTAAGCGATAACCCTCAGCAGAACGTCAAGGCAGGTGCATCGATCACGTTTGATGATTCATTCGTCGTTCACGGCCTTCGCGTAATCGAAGGCAAGACAGGTCTTTTTGTTGCTATGCCGTCAAGACAGATCACCGATAAGAACGGCGTGAAGAAGTATGCTGAGACAGCGCTTCCTATCACTGCAGATATGAGAAAGGCCGTTTACGATTCGGTTCTCGGTGCTTATTCCCAGACTATGGCAAATCAGACTAAGACAGTTCAGAAGAAGGCACCTGAGAAAAAGGTAGACAAGGGCGAGCTTATGCCTTGGGAATACGAAGCACTCCAGGAAGCGGAAGCTGCAAAAGCGGGTGAATCGGAAGAAGAGGTAGAAGTAGATGCGCCGGTGATGGGACAGATCGGCTAGGCTTCAGGCCTAAATCTAAAGGAAGGGGAAGCTCCGGGACATCCGGGGCTTTCCTTTTTAACTCTTAAGAAGGAGGAATAATATGCATAAGAAAAAGACAATCAGTAAAGTCTCTGCAGCAGGACTTGCTGCTATCCTCGCTCTTCAGGGATTCTCGCCTGCGATAACTCTTGCAGATGAAGAGCCTGATACCCCCGAACAGATCCCCGAAATTACCGAAGAAACATCAGATCCTGAAGAAGTTACGGAAGATGCTCCGGTGTATACCGACATCAGTGTCGCAGAAGATCCCGAGGATTATATCGGTAAGGTATCAGATCTTTCGGAAGAAGACACTTTGGTCATTTCCACAACAGATGAGATCGCCGAAATAGGAGCTGACGAAGGTGTGTATTTCGAAGGCTCGTATACATTCACTTTCTCAAACGAAGATGCATACAATAACGCAATCGAATATGCGCAGGAAAGCGGTTATGCGATTGCGACAGATGAGCTTTTCACGGTCTGCGGAATGACGGAGTCTGACTACTTTGAAACTCTTTCAGGCGGCGGTCTTAAGGTGGCGGTAATCGATACCGGCTCCAATAACGCAAACGAAGCAGTATCAGTAATAGGTGATGACGGCACAGACCAGAACGGTCACGGCACCGCTATGTGTAATGAGATACTCGCAAACTGCACGACAGACGTTTATCTGCTTTCGATCAAGGCTATCGGTGATAACGGCACCGGTACTGCAACTGATGTTTATTCGGCAGTTAAGTACGCGATCGATAAGGAGTGCGACGTTATCTTCATGGCCATCTCCATGAAGGACTCCCCGGATAACGATGCTCTCGAATTACTCATAGACAGCGCTCTATGTAATGGAATAACAGTAATCGCAGCTGCAGGAAACAGCGGAGCAGATGCAGCAGGCTACACTCCTGCTAATATCCCAGGTGTTATCACGGCAGGCGCAATGGATACGGACGGATATAAGGTTTCTAGTTCCAACTACGGCTCTTGCGTGGATTACTACCTTGTAGCCGATTCCACATCCCAGGCTGCAGCTATTCTAACGGGCAAGCTCCTGTCAGACGATACAGAAGGAATATCCTTTCTCTATTTAGAGCCTGAAGAGCAGACCCCGGAAACTGTCACGACAACAACAGAAGAAGGCACTCTCACGATCGAGATCACACCTGTCTTGGAATACGACGATAAGGGTTTCCTTATTGCCGGCACTACCGTTACAGGCAATCACGTAAGAGTTGTATGGAGCTTCGGAACGCATTACTGGTCTTCCGTTGAAAGAGCCCAGCACCGAACAACGATTAAAAACGAGCTTTCGGGGATAAACGGGATCAGCAATATCGAGGTCACATTCTATCCGCAGGCTACGTCTGTTAACTATAACAACGGCGGATATGAGACTGCGCAGTGTGTTGTAGAGTTCGATGTTGATTCCATACAAGACATTGTAGGCGGAAGCTCGTTCTATAACGCGGTGACCACGCTTAACTCCATGGGCGATAAGTCGTATGCCGGAGGCGTAGTCGTCATCGGATGGGACGATGTAGCGCAGGCGATAAACAATAACGCAAAGTCATCTGCCGATTCATCTGGCTATACTGTCCAGACAGTAAACGGTTGGGTAAGAAGGGTTTGTCATGGTCCCTATAACAGGCCTAACATCAACGCTACTACCTATTGTTCAGAGCCGGGTGTTGCTTTTAACGATAACTATACCGTTACTGTTTACGGCAACGACACCTCAGGTGATGTTCCCGTAGATGCACTTGGCGGATATATGGCTGAAGCAGCCGCAAGAGTGCTCGCAAGCAGTCAGTCCGAGCAGGCCAAGCAGGGCTTTGTCTGGGCATGCAAGGGATTAACTGTAGCAACGGCGGTCGCAACAGATCCCGGAGCAGATGCTTTCCCTGTACAGCAGTATAACGGCGGAACGGTATCGCTCAACATGTCTACATCAAGTGCTATGGTAAACGGCGAGTTGTTTGCTGTTCCCGGACAGACTTATACTTTCACGGATGCAAACGGTCAGATAGGAAACTATACAGCAGTTTCCAGCTATTCAGGGGTAACGGCGACTATTTCAGGAAATGACCTCATCATATCGGTTTCAGCCAATGCAGATCCGGCACAGATCAAGAACACAACAATCTCGCTTGAATGCAGCTCCGGCTATACAGGTCCTGTGGAGACAGTCTGGCATCTGTATGTGTATTCGTCTGACGGTCAGGATCAGGTGAGAGGCGAATACGAAAGAAAGCAGGCTCACTTCGATGCTGAGCCCTGGTCAGTAGGTCTTGTGTCTGAAGTATATGTGGATATCGTAAAGTCGTCTTCCGATACGGCGATCGTGGCAAACAACAACTGTTATGATCTCGCAGGCACATCCTACGGTCTTTATACCTCGGACGGCACTCTAGTACATACATTTAATATCAGCAGCACAGGTGATACGGCTTCTTACACCATCACAGATCTTACCAAGTCGTACTACGTCAAAGAGATCACGGCAGGCAAGGGATACAATCTCGATACTGCAACATATCCGGTAAACTGGAGTGATGCTGACAGCACTAATACGATTGTTTTCGATTTCAAAGATACGCCCATGACAGATCCTCTGAACTGGAGCCTCGTAAAAGTAGATCCTAAGGGCTATAACAATGTTACAGGCCTTAGTTTATCGGGCGCTGTGTTCAATGTCTCATATTACGACACGACAAACGTAAACAGCATCGCGGATGCTCTTGCTCTGACAAATCCGTATGAGTCAGTTAATCTCACAGCTCAAACAGATGCACCCGGAGCAGCGAAGATTTGTATCAGTAGCACTAGCCTTAGTGCAGCGTCAAATTACTTCGCTTCGTTCGGCAAAAGAGAACTTCCTCTCGGAACATATGTCGTAAGGGAAGTGTCTGCTCCGACTGGTTATAATCCAGTACCGACAAACTCTGCGTATGTTCTTGTTATTTATCAGGGCTCGGATGGAATGCAGCACTATAAGTACTATAGTTCTAATCAGTATTTCTATACTCTTGCTACTGAAACAGCTCAGATCTATGAGCCGCCTAAGACAGGCAGTGCCAAGTTCTTCAAGGATTCGACAATAAATACTGACCTGGCAACGATTGCTCCTACGCTCTACGATCTTTCCGGTACCAAGTACGAGATCTACTATACAGACAGTAATAAGCTCACCTGCACGGTAACATTTGAAACAAGCGGAAAGATGAACTCTGCAGTATTCCCGACGGGAGTAAATGGCGTATTCAGCTATAACGACCAGACGATTGAGCTTCCTGTAGGTAATTACTATGCCAAGGAGATTCAGACCGGTAAGGGTTATTACCTGAATAGCGGTTCCCAGAGCTTCACTGTAACAGAAGGCAATACGACTTCAGTAACTTTCGATGACGAGCCTATGTATGCCGATTTCGAGCTTGTCTTATCTAAGCTTGTAACCGCTACAGGGATCTCACAGGATGCAGCAGACCTGTATTCGGTAAAGGGTGCAGTATTTTGCGTTAATTACTACAACGAGATAGTCCCAGAGTCAGATCTCGGAACTACAACACCAACCAAATCGTGGTTCTTTGAAACGGATGAAGACGGCAAGATCTTCTATACAAGCGGTTATCTCACGTCGACATCCTACTATCTCGATGAGCAGGGCATTATTACTCTGTTCAGAGATTCTAACGGAAACTATGTAGCGCCTCAGGGAACCTATACCGTAACAGAAGTATCAGCTCCTGAAGGAATGTATGTTAACCCGACCACATATGTCAGGTATCTTGTGTTGGGAAGCAATATCGTTAAGGGTTCAACGGATGATCCGGCAAACAGCAATGCCTGGGCATTAACTGTAGACGGAGATGTAATTGTACCCGAGACACCGTTCGTTCCTACGATTGATACCGTTGCAATGGCATCTGACGGTTCTAAGGAAATAGCAGCGATGCCTAATCAGACAATAACGGATACAGTATCCTACATGAATCTGGTAAGCGGATATGAGTATAAGATAAAGGGCGCGCTTTTCCTTACGGACGGAACATCTCTGGGCGTAACAGCAGAAAAGGATATTACCTTTACTACGGCTGGCTCTGTCAGCGGAAGCATCGATATGGACTTTGTCTTAGATGCAACAGGACTTGAAGGTAAGACCATTGTTGTAATCGAAGATCTGTATGTAACAGACAGCAATGGTAACGAGATCTTATTTGTTAGCCATGCTGATCTAAACGACACAGATCAGCAGATCACGATTCCGGATATCGAGACAACACTCTTGGATACGGCAATCGATAACTGGGATCCTACAACAAGCTTTGGAAGCACATTCACAAACTCTCAGGGCTATACGAAGCATGTATCCTACGGCACAAAGGTTACGCTTACAGATTTCGTGCTCTACACGAACCTCACTGTAGGTTATACCTACACTGTAACTGGTACGCTTAAGAACAAGGCTAACGGCGAAGATATCCTGGATATAAACGGTAACCCGATCACAGGAACTGCAACTTTTACAGCCTCATCTTCTGACGGCCTTGTCGAAGTCTTGTTCGAAGATGTAGATACGACAGGACTTGCAGGAATCTCATCTGTAGCATTCGAGACTCTTTCAAGGAATGGAATAGATCTTGTGTCTCACTCAGATCTTACTGACGAAGCACAGACTCTTCCTGCTCCGCCTGAGATAAAGACAACTGCAACGACAGACGATGGAGAAAAGGAGATCCCTTATACAGATAAGGTGACTATTGTAGATGTTGTCAGCTTCGAAGGACTTGTTCCAGGTAAGACTTATACAGTCTCAGGTAATCTCTATAACGCGGATACCGGAGCAATACTGTACGATGAGGACGGATATGTATACTTTTCTTCAACCACATTTACGGCCACGTCATCTTCTGGTACGGCTGAAGTAGTATTCAAGGATGTATATGTTCCTTTCGATATAGAAGGAATAGTAGTCTTTGAAAATCTCTACTACGATGGCATGAGGATTGCAACGCACGCAGATCTTTCAGACGAGGATCAGACGATCACATTTGTCCATCCCGAGATAAAGACCAATGCAACAGAAGAAGTAACAGGCGAGAAGGTGATACCCTGCTCAGAGACTGTTACGGTTGTTGATGAAGTAAGCTTTGATGGCCTTGTAAAGGGAAAGACTTATGAGGTAGTCGGAACACTTTATAACGCAGATACCGGTGAAGAATTAATGGACGAAAGCGGTAATAAGATAACTGCTAACACCGAATTCACCGCTATTGCTTCAACCGGAACTGCCAAAGTTATCTTCAATGAAGTATATGTGCCATACACAGTAGAAAAGGTAGTCGTATTTGAAGATCTTTACTACGATGGCCTCAAGATCGCAGTCCACGCAGATCTCACGGATCAGGACCAGACTCTTCACAGGGCATCAGCTTCAACAGTCGCTGTTTCTGATTCAGGCAGCAAGACTGTCGTGATAGGTGCAAGTGCAACGATAGTAGATACCATAAGTTACGAAGGCCTTATTCCAGGTAAACTCTATAGAGCAGAAGGAACTCTCTACAAAAAGGACGGCAGTGAAGTATTAAACGCAGACGGTTCTCCGGTTAAGGCTTCAACAGATTTCATCCCGGAAGAAGCTAATGGAACTACGACCGTAACGTTTACTTTCGATACCGCAGGCTTTACCGAAGAAGATGCAGTAGTGGTATTTGAAACTATCTACGATGTAGCTGAGGAGTCTGAAACCCAGACAGAGGATATCGTTATAGCTAAGCATGAAGACCTTTCAGATGAGAATCAGACGATCGGATTCGTTCAGCCAGACATCCCGGCAACAGGTGAGACCATTGCTATAAGCACAGTGGCAGGATTGATCCTTATCTCCGTAGCAGGAGCAGTTATTACTATCCGCTTCAGGAAGAAGGAAACCTGACAGGTTGACAGTGTCGTGCGGCCCTAAAGCTGCACGGCATTACTGAGCTTGCCGGGTTGATTTCCTCTGAAATGGGTATATAGTATAAGTAACTAATCGGTTACAAACAAAACTAAAATGTTACAAGGAGGCAAATATGGAAGACAAGGATTACGAATGCAGGCGATTGATCTCATATGCCGTATTCTTGAGGAATGTAAACGGAATCAGTACAAAAGAAGTATCCGAAAGAGCCGGAATGAAATCTCAATATGTATCCAGACTTGAGAGCGGAACGATATCTCCGACACTGACTTCGTTTATAAACTATGTTGACGGTATAGGCTGTGAGATAGAAGTGGTCAGAAAAGACGGCAAGAACAATTACAGAAGACTCGTAGAATCACTTGTATCTGCATTGGACAGTAAAGACAAGACAGCTGTAGAGCTTGCGATCAGCGATATGAAGACTACTTTGTATCTGGATAAGATCAGAGAATCGCAGGAAGAAGAAAGACAAAAAGACATTGATCTTATCCTTGAAGCAAAGGAAAAGGGAGAAGCTGCAGTTGCTATAGAAAGACAGAGAAGATCCGAGGCAGCGGCTAAGAGACTTAAGTCGTATGGTAAAGGAAAAAAGGATAGTAAGAAGAGAAAATGAAGCTTCGTGGAAGGATAGTGTTGGATATACTTGTTGTTTCCATTCTGCTTATGGTAACCATAGCAGGTTGTGTAAATAACAAAGAAGAATTTGCAGAAACCGAAAGTGTTCCTGCAAGTATGGTATCTGATGCATCTGAAACTGAAGCTGCAACGACTACTACTTCGGAGACAACAAAGAACACTATGCCGTCAGCATCGGTTGATCCTACTTATGAGGAAGCAGCAGCATATGTAAGAGAACTCTTGGAAGCGGGTAATTCTGCTGACGAAGTAATAGCAATACTCATGTCAGAAGGAAGGACAGAATTCGATGCGACTGCACTTGTCAATTCAGTTCTCATGGAAGGTGGAACAGGCGAAAGTAATTCATCGTCGGGTTCTAATTCCGGAAATTCAAACTCAGGCAAGGTAACTACGACAACTGAAACTGCGGGACCACAAACAAATACAGTTACAGGAACAACAGCGCAGGAAACCACGTCTGCAACTAATCAGACTACAACATCGCAACCCGTAACGCAGACCACGCCAACAAGCACGAGTGCCACATCTTCGGCGACACCTGAGACCACTCCGGTTCCGACAAAGGTAAAGCAGACTGTATATATGCGAATTGTCTGGTCAGATTCAGCAATTGAAACTATGGCTGCACAAGGTGTCGATCTGAATGCAGAAAGACCAGAAGCAATAGGGATCGACATTTATGCCTGCGATGAGAACGGGAACTTCAATGCCGGCACAATAATTGATAGTAGCGGTGGAGATGCAGCAGAACTTCAATTGTATACGGAAGCAGATGCGATTCTTGCCAAGTATAATCTTGTGGGAGAATCTTATTCATATACAGCCTACAAATTTGAGAACGAATACATCTACGAGTAAACAAAACAACAAATGAAACGAAAAGAAGAGTGCCAACTGGCGCTCTTTTTTATTGACACAACAAAAGAAAGAGAGGAACAAATATGACTAAAACACTTAAGTCGGGTTATGCCCGCAAACTAATCTGTATCACTCTTGCGATCCTGCTTGTCGTAGGGGTGATGGCCGTGCCATGCCTTGCAGATGGTAGCGGTGATGTAGCAGGAGCGGTGGAAGCCACCTGGGATTCAGCAAAAGAGCAGATAAAGGATGTAACAAATAACGTTATATTCCCTGCGCTGGACATGATACTCGCGATACTATTCTTCGTTAAAGTCGGGGCATGCTACTTTGACTACAAAAAGCACGGACAACTAGAGCTCACGGCACCATGTATCCTTTTTGCCTGTCTCATATTCACACTCACCGCGCCTCTATATATCTGGAACATCATCGATTAAGAGGCCTGCTAATGCAGAAAGGAAGGTGAGTTCTATATGTTTGACTGGCTTGAAGATTTGCTCGAAGCCTTAGGAGAGCTCTTAGGTGATGCCTTTCAGGAACTTGGAGAAGAGGTTGCAAAAGCCATCTGGGACTATCTGCTTACCTGGATCTATGAAAATGCATATGGCGCCATTGCCGAATTCTTCGGACAGATAAACGGGTTCGGCGCTGAAATATTCGAGCTTGCTTGGGTCAAGGCAGCAGTAGACCTCTTTTCCAAGTTCGGATGGGGTCTGTTTGTTGTTGGTACTGTAGTTGCTATATTCGATGTCGCGATAGAGTACCAGCACGGCAGAGCTAATATCAGGTCCTGCTCTCTCAATATCTTGAAAGGCTTTTTCGCATGTAACCTTATTGGTGTACTGCCGATCGAACTGTATAAGTTCTGCATATCGCTTCAGATCAAGTTCTCTGAAGATCTCATAGGAGCTTATATAGACTCGCAAAGAGTTAACTTTCCGGCACTTGTCGCAGATACGTTTAACCTTGTTTTCAACATGACCACAGGATTTCAGGGGATATTAAGCATAGTGTATCTTCTGGCTTTCGGCTATTGCTGCGTAAAGCTCTTTTTCCAGAATCTCAAAAGAGGCGGAATACTTATCGTACAGATTGCGGTCGGATCGCTTTATATGTTTTCTGTTCCGAGAGGTTATACCGATGGGTTCAACCAGTGGATAAAGCAAGTTACTGCCATATGCCTGACAGCATTTCTTCAAACGACATTGTTCTATCTGGGACTTATTACCATAGTTCAGGATATGGTCTTGGGACTGGGAATAATGTTCGCGGCCAATGAAGTGCCGAGGATAGCGCAGCAGTTCGGTCTGGATTCGTCCGTCAGGGTGAACATGATGAGCGTAGTACATACAGCTTCAACAACGGCAAATCTCGTAAGAATGGTAGGAAAGGTGGGAAAATAAGGATGCTGGAATACTACCTGTACCATTAAACGGATTTCAATACGGATAGAATTATCATAGTAAATATGTATTTGTAACGTGTTGATAAACTTCTTTGAACTGAACAGTATTTACGGGTAGGTGCTAGTATAATCGAAGACATAGGAGTCGTATTATGGATGCTTTCTTGAATGGACTTAATTCTCTACCGCCACAGCCGGATGAGAATGTCTTTAACAGTATTTGGAAGCAGTATGAGCGAGTAATACTCGAGAGCCTTCTTACGGCCTTTTGGCTTGACTTCATGATAACTGACCAACATGGCGGAGATGTTGATACCCTCAACAATGTCCGCAAAATTGGTTCTGATCCTAAAATGGATTATAAGAATTCTGCTAACAGAGATGCATACGATAATCGTGGCGATTATAATCACACCATTGTTGAAGGCACCGGAACTAATTTTCAGTCAATTAAGCATGAAGCAAGAGCTGCTTATGCTAAGGATAACCAAAATACAGTTACTGATGGTTACACAAATAAAGAACTGAAGTTTTTAGGGAAAAGCAAGGGAAGGCCAACTGATCAGAATGCAAACTTAGATCATGTTGTTGCTGCTAAAACAGTACATGATGATAGAGGAAGAGTCCTTTCTGGTCTTTCCACTAAAGATCTAGCCGATGCAAAGTCAAATCTCGTTTTTACAAATGAGCATTTGAATAAATCTCTAAGTGATTCTGATAAGGCTACATATGTGAAAGAACATCCTGAGTTGTCCGAAGAAACAAAGCGAAATCTTCTTGAAAAAGAAAGAATCGCAAAAGAAGAGATGAACAAAAGTATGTTCCAAGCATACTATTTGGATCCATCGAATCCCCAATGTCGTCAGTTCTATACCGATGCCACAAAAGCAGCCGGGAAGCTCGGGATTGAAATGGGTATTCGCCAAGCATTAGGCTTTGTTTTCGTCGAAGTATATCTTGTAACAAAAGAAGAAGTTCAGAGTTTACCTCCTGGATGCAACTATATGGATATTACAAATGCCGTGGTAAACGGTATAAATAAGGGTTTCGAAAGTGCAATTTCGAAATATGATGAGATAATTGCAAAATTTGGAGAAGGCTTAACCGCTGGCATGTTAGCTAGCCTTTGTACAACGCTCTGCAATATATTCTCGACTACGGGGAAATTCGTTATAAAAAACATAAGAGAGATATCGGCTTCAGTAATTAGATCTTCGCGAGTATTGCTTTTAAACCCTGATGATTTGGAACTTGGAGACAGAATAAAAATGTCTTCCGTTATCCTTGCTACTGGTGCAAGTGTTCTGGCCGGATCATTTGTTGGTGCATTGTTGGCAGAGACTCCCGTAGTTGGGATACCTGTAGTGGGAGGCATTGTTATACGGTTCTGTTCGACATTAGTAAGTGGTCTTCTCTCATGTACATATTTGATATATATGGATCGTAGCAAGTTTATGAATGAGATAGTTGATAAATTGAATGAAATACCCTCTGAAGTGACAGACATGAAGCTGATTCTGAATAAACTCGATACTTACGGAGCTGAACTGAGCCAGATTGATGTTGAACAGTTTAAGAAGGATTCTGAAGAATTCGAAGTTGGTGCAGAAAGAATAATCCGTGCTGAAAACGAACAAGAACTGAAAGCAATATTGGATGATATATACAAGAATCTAGAATTACCTTGGATAGGTGATTTTGACGATTTTATGGGAAATAAAGAGAATCATTTGGTGTTTGAATAGTGAACAAAGAATCGAGGTGATTGTATGGCATTACCAGTAATACTTGGTGTAGTTGCAGCGGTTTCTGCAACAGGTGGTGTTAGTGCTGGTATTCGTGGCGGAATGAAAATGAAAAAGGCTAACGCAACCAATAAGAGTGCTACAGCTGTTAGAGATGAAGCCATAAAGGAATTTGAATTGCAGAATTCTGTAACTGCATCTGCTATGGATGATCTTGGAAAACTGGAACTTGAAATCTGTGCAAAATTCCAAGAATTTGCGGATGTTTTGGAAATGATTCAGGGTAGACCAGAATTCAAAGAATACTCGAAGAATGGCGTGAATCTTCCAGAATACAATCCAGAACAACTGAAAAAGGTATCCGTCGGTGCTAGTGTGATACTGGGTGGAATGGGAGGAGCTGCTCTTGGAACTGCAGGTGGTTTTGCTGCATCCGGTGCGACAACAGCTGCAGTTATGGCCTTGGGCACGGCCTCAACAGGAACTGCTATAGCATCGTTGAGTGGAGTCGCAGCTACCAATGCAACATTGGCTGCCTTGGGAGGCGGTGCAATAGCAGCAGGAGGTGGCGGAATGGCACTCGGTACCACTATGCTTGGGGTCTCAACAGCGGGTGTTGGATTACTGATCGGAGGGATAATCTTTAACATTACCGGTTCTGGTTTGTCGAAGAAGGCAGATGAAGCATACTACCAGGCGTTAAAGATCAAGCATCAGGTAGAGCGAATAAACAAACATCTTGTTGAGCTGCAGGGTTATTCTCAAAAGTACTATCAATTGCTCTCACGAGTTAATGAAGTATATGAGCGTGAGTTTTCTAAACTGAAAACTATAGTTGTCGATAACAATAAGACACATTGGAACGACTATTCAGACAATGAGAAAACTATTGTATATAATTGTGTTCTTCTAGTTGGTTTGCTTTATAAAATGTGTAAGGTGAATCTTGTGGAAAAGGGAGAAGAGATTAACGCGGTTAATAGAACAGAAGTTGATCAATGCATGGATGACGTTACGCAAATTCTTAATAAACAGAGATTAGACGAGGAGGAGTAAATATGTTTCTTAACGAGTTAACTGGTGAAGAGAAAGTAATGTTTCTTGATATGGCATCTTATGTTTCCAAGGCAAATGGATTCGTTGATGAAACCGAAGAAAAAGTGATTTCTCAATACTGCCTTGAAATGGGGTTGGAACCCTATGATGCTTCTAAAATTCATTCCTTAGAGGAAATCAAATCATATATTTCGAACGCTAGCGATGCTTCAAAACGTATTTTTGTTCTTGAATTGCTAGGATTAGGGTATATAGATGGCAGCTTTGATAATCTAGAAGATTCTATGATGAATGACTTTGCCTCATCTATAGGATTAACGGAAGAAGTATATGAAATGTTAAAGCGTGATATCGAAGAGTACACTACTGTTCTTGGTATCATTCAAGATCACATATTTGAACAATAACAACTGTTATGTACTAATCAAATCAAACCCGGACCAACATCCGGGTTTTCTTTTGTAAAGGAGGAAATCATGAACTATATATATCCGCAGGATCTGAAAGCAAAGGCCAACATGTGGTTATGGGATCTAAAGGATTTTGCAACAGTGGGTATTGGGGTGCTCATAGGAACAGTGCTCCTTATCTATTTTCATAAAGCCTTGCCACTGGGATTGGTCGGCATCTATGCTTTCATGACAATAAGGCTTGATGACACGACCGTGATGGATTTCATCCGGTACGCTGTCAGGTATTTCATAACGACTCAGCAGTATTTCGAATGGAGGTGAGTATATGCTGAATAAGATATTAGGAAGATCGAGGTCCGTGCAAGACCTCTTGGGAGTGAAGTCATTCACAAATTACGGGCTCGCCACGGACAAGGGCGAGCTTTTGTTTTATCAGGTAAGTCCTACGAATGTATCGGTGCTTTCCAAAGATGCGGTCAACACAAAGATAAGGCAGCTCATGCTTACACTTTCAGCCAAACCGGATCTGGAGTTCGTTTGCACAGATGCATCCGAGTGTTTTGATGACAACAAACTCTATCTGACAAGACGGCTCGAGTATGAGACCAATCCCATGATCAGATCACTGTTGGCTAAGGATAAGGAGTTCCTGGATAACATACAGCTCGAGATGGCAACGGCAAGGCAGTTTGCATTCATTGTAAGATGCCGTAATGCCAAACCAGAACAGGTGTTTGCTGAGATGAACAGAGTTGAAAAGGCTATATTCGAACAGGGGTTCGATGTTAAGAGGATGAGTAGGGAAGACATTAAGAGATTCATAGCAATCTACTTTGATGCTTCCTATGCAGGAGAACAACTGCCGGACGTGGACGGTGTTCAATTCTTGAAGTTGGAACCCTAGAGTACAATATATGGGACTTTACCTCAGATAAAACGTGAGCAATACACAGTTTGGGATATATGATGTATGAATGAAGGTTAAGCGTTTGTTTACATAATGATAAAGCAATTCTGTCATTCAGATAATATAATTTTGGAAATACAATGAGTCAGAGGTAACAACTATAGCAAGTTGATATTTGCTTTAATAGAAGTTCACAAAACCGTAAAACGCCATCAGTATAATGGTGTTATAAAAGTCGTTTTGCAATCAATTTGTATATGAAGATGGGAGTAAGATAGATGGGCGTGATTTCGAAGCAGAAGTGTACCATTTGCGGAAAAGATGCAATGAAGTCTTCGTTAGCAACGATTGCTGACGGATATATGTGTCAAGAGTGTAAGAGAAAGATCTCTAAGCATTATGATAGTTATTGGACGAAGACTGCGGCTGAGATACAAACTCATATACAGTACAGAGAAGAAAACCTTAAAAATCTTAAGTCATTTATACCTACCAAAGTCTTTTTAGAACCAGTATATGAAAACTCTGCATATAGAGGTCCAACAGTATATGTTGACGAAAATAGCAAAAAAATAGTCTTTTCTTATACCGGTAATTTTGCAAGCAATAACCCTGATATTTTTGACTATAGCGATTTGCTATCCTTTACCTATGCGCAAACACTTACTAACTATATTAATGTAACCATAAAAGCTAGATATAAACCTTGTAATACTATAGTTAGCTTCACTTATACCATTGTAAACGGTAGTGTTAGTGTTATTCCAATCCCAAGATCAGGGAATGCAAGAAACGAACCGAGTAATCAATACAAGAAAATTCTAGAAGCGGATGCATTCTTCAAAAAAATAATAGATAGCAATGTTAATCATGACTATAAGGCAAACATACAGTGCCCACACTGTGGAGCTGTTTCTACTGGTTCTGGGCGTACTATTGATTGTGAGTTTTGTGGTCAAACTTTCGAGAATCCGTTCTATGGAGCTAACACAGGGTTAAACGATAAAACCAAAGCCTCGGAAGAGAATTCTTCCAATAAGACTCAAGAACCAGCTCCTCCAAAGATCCAAGTACCTCAGATAAATATCAATATACCCAAAGCTGCACCCGGCGAACCCAAAACTAATATTCTTTGTCTTACGGGGTTTATTGTTTCTCTAGTTTCAATATTGTGTTGTGGTGGAACAAGTATTATTGGATTAGCTCTTTCAATTGTGGGCTTAATTCAAGTAAAAAAGAGTGGGGAACCAGGCGATAAACTCGCCATAGCAGGTATTATAATTTCTGGATGCTTCGTATTAATCTTTATCTTTACTTATGCGCGAGGATTCTTTAGCCAATATTTACAATGACGATATCTGGCAACTAAGAACTCATAACTAGTTTAGGAACCAGCCATTTAAGACCTCAGTTTTTCTGAGGTCTTTTTATTTGCCAAGAAACGGAGGTGATACCAATGGCAAAAGAAAAAACAATAACACCGGAAGAGTACGAAGAGATCCGCACGAAAGACTTCTTCGATTGTATATCTCCGGCAACAATAAAGTTCTATTCCGATTACTACATCGTAGGCGACTCCTATCGGTGTGCTTGGGCGGTCAAGGAATACCCGCCTTCAACAGAAGAACTCGCAATTCTTTCACAGCTGTCTGATAAATCCGGAGTCACGCTCAGGATTTATTCCAGACTCGTGGAAGCAATCGAGATGAATAAGATCATGCAGAACGCCATGAGAAAGAACAGCCTTAAGTCTGCTAGTAACGACATCAACGATACAGTGCAGGCCGACGGAAATATACAGGATATGTATAATGCTCTGTCCAACTCAAGGAAGACACGTGAGCCGTTCCTGCATTGTGCCGTGTATATCGAACTCAAAGCGTACAGTCTCGATGAATTAAAAGAACTCCAGTCAGATATCAATATGGAGCTTTCAAGGTCCAAGATCGGTGTGGATAAACTGACCTTAAGACAGAAGGAAGGCTTTCTCTCTGTTATGCCGTTCGGCTCTAACCAGTTCGGTCTGCAGTTCGAAAGAGTGCTGCCTGCAAGCTCTGTTGCTAATCTGTATCCGCTCAACTTCAGCGGTAAGACAGATCCCAGAGGCTTCTATCTCGGCAGGGATAAGTATGGTACGAATATCCTCACAGACTTCGACAGAAGAACAGAGGATAAGACCACAAGTAATATCCTTATCTTAGGCAACTCCGGCCAGGGCAAGTCCTACCTCATGAAGCTCATCCTCACCAATATCCGTGAGTCCGGCAAGAGTGTAATTGTTCTGGATCCGGAAGCAGAGTATAAGGATCTGTGCGATAACCTGGGCGGCTGCTATATAGATTTCCTGTCAGGTGATTACATCATAAACCCGCTTGAGCCTAAGACTTGGTCAGATGGTGAGGACGATTCAGGTCCCGATGCATTCAGGAAAAGGACCAAGCTTTCGCAGCATATCGCATTCCTGAAGGACTTCTTCAAAACATATAACGAGGAGTTCGAGCAGGACCATATCAATACGATCGAGATTATGCTGACAAAGCTCTATGCCAGGTTCGGCATATCGGATCTGACCGACTTTACGCTCCTTCATCCTGAAGACTACCCAACCATGCAGGACTTCTACGACATATGTGAAGAGGAGTATTTCACATACGATCCCCAGCGCAAATACCTCTATACCGAGGACATGATCCAAAAGGTCTGCCTCAATATAGAGTCCATGTGCAAGGGTGCCGAGAGCAGATACTTCAACGGTCATACCAATATAACCGACGACAGCTTTCTTGTGTTCGGAGTAAAAGGACTCATGGATACCAACAGAAAGCTCAAGGATGCAATGCTGTTTAATATCCTTTCCTATATGAGCAATAAGCTCTTAACGGAAGGCTTTACCGCTGCATCGATTGACGAACTGTATCTCTTCCTTACGAATAAAACAGCGATCGAGTACATCAGGAACTGTACCAAGCGAGTAAGGAAGAAGGAGTCAACCATGGTCCTCGCATCGCAGAACATCGAGGACTTCCTCATACCTGGAATAAAGGAAATGACAAAGCCACTGTTCAGTATTCCTACGCACCAGTTCCTGTTCAATCCCGGTCAGATCAATCCCAAGGACTATATGGACGCATTGCAGATCGAGCCTTCCGAGTACGAACTCATCAAGTATCCGGAACGAGGTTCCAGCCTCTACCGCTGTGGTAACGAAAGATATCTTCTGCAGGTAAAAGCACCGGACTATAAGGCTGAACTGTTCGGCTCAGCAGGAGGAAGATGAGTGCCACGGTAGCGGCTGCATTGAAAAAGATTGCAGTCGCATTGCTTACTGACGAGAAGGCAAGACACAAGATATGTGCTTTTATCCTTTCTGTATTTGCAGCAGTGTTCATGCCATTGGCCGCCCTTCTTGCTCTCTTTCAAGGCAAAGTCGAGTTTTCTGCAGAACAGTTAGAGCAGATTGCAGCGAACATAGATGTAGAAGAAGCTGCCAAGCTTGCAACGGTCCAGGACACTTTGGATGCCATCGAAGAAGCCATGGACGAAGCAGACCAGGACGAGAGATATGAGGAAGCACAGGTGTTATACCTCCTTGCTCTTTATGATTATTCCGAAGAAGATGACTTCGTTAACAGACTTGTCAGTTGCTTCGAAGATGACCAGACCGACTATGAACTAATAGATAAAGTCAACGAAGAATTCGGTACAGATATAGATCCTGCCGAGTATGTCATGGTCGTAAGCGGTATGCGAGATACGACGATCAATCCGTTCATATTCACGGATCCTTCTACCAAGAACAGCACTGACCTGGTCGCTTGGGCTGAGGAAGCGTACAGTGATGGCTGGGGTTATGTCTGGGGCACATACGGTCTGATCCTGACGCAGAATTCCTTTGAATATCTGTGTGAACAAGACCCGAAACATGTAGGAAAGTATAGTGACTTCATACAGGAAAGCTGGGTCGGAAGAAGAACAGCAGACTGTGTCGGACTCATAAAATCTTATCTTTGGTACAACCCAGAGACACGTCAGATCGAATGGGGATATGGCGGTGCAGAGGATGTTGGTGCGAACAAAATGTATAAGTCGGCAACGGAAAGCGGACCTATTTCAGAGATGCCTGACATACCCGGACTCGGTGTTTGGCATAACGGTCATGTCGGTATCTATGTAGGAAACGGCTTCATCATTCAGGCTATGGGAACCAAATATGGCGTTGTTAAAACAAGACTTGAAGGCTCTAACTTTACGAACTGGTTCAAGATACCGGGGGTTACTTATCCCTAAGTTTTGCCTGAGTTTTAACCCAGGTTTAACGCAAAACAACTTAGTAAGAGGGGCATAATGAAGTTGTTCCAAGAACTTTATAACACCCCTCCTTAAAAGGCCCGAGACATACGTTCTCGGGTTTTCTTATGTCCAAAATCATAACAACAAGGAGGTAATTACTTATGTTTGGAAATGTTTTGATCAAGATCCAACTGACAAACGGAACAGAGATTTCATACAGAAAAGACCTCTCATACGACGATTACTGGAGCCTTGCTGCCAGCTATGAGAAGTCAAAAGAAGACGAACTTGTCGTGTTCCAGGACTCAGAAGAAAACGAATATCTCATACCGAAGAAGAACATTTTGTTCATTCTCATCGGTGAATAAAACAACAAAAGGAGGTGGTCGTATATGGCCAAAATGAAGTTAGAAATCGATGTCGAGCCCGCAAAAGTGGATGCACTTAAGGTATTTCTCGGCAAGAAAAACACGTCGATAGAGATCGAAATTATCAAGTATATTGACGTTCTCTATGGTAAAAATGTTCCCAATATCGTCAGGGAATATCTGTCAGACTCCCTCGATAGCAAGAAAAATGAGGGGAGGTCTGAGGCATAAAAAGGCCTCAAATTCGGCCTGTTGTCCCCACGCCAAACGCAATAGTGTCAGGCATTTCGAGAGATTTGCCCCCAAAATTTCGGAGATTTCAGATTTTTGTCCCCATGATTTTTAGACAAGCATTTACTCTGAAACGCAATAAACACACGGCTTTGCCGGGTGTTGTGGATGAGTGGGGCAAAGCATTTGTCCCCACTCCTTTATCCTGCTTAAAAATCGGGGGTGAAAAACAGGCCGAATTTGATCTATGCCGAGTAGTTATGGAATTAAAGAAAAAGAAAGTAGCACTCTATCTTCCTGAAGATACCTTCAACGAAGTGAAGTGTACTTACCAAAAAGACGGCTGCCGCTCGCAGACAGAGTTCATGGAAAGGGCAGTCCTGTTCTACCTCGACTACGTTAAGTGCAGTCAGGCAACAGACTTCCTTTCTCCGACAATAATGTCATCGGTCAAGGCGGCATCGGATGAGAACATAAGACGAATCACAAGGATACTTTTCAAGCTCGCTGTCGAGACCGCACTTATGAACAATCTCATTGCAACCAACCTCGATATGGATGAGGAAGAGATCAGTTCTTTAAGACACACATGTGAGAATCAGGTCCGTAAGACGAACGGCGACTACAATATGAACGATGCCTTGCGCTGGCAGAAGGGGTGATGAGTTGTGGCCAGGATCATAATGAAGGTCAAATATCTCAAGGCGACAAAAAAGCAGACACCGGGAGGTTATGCCAAATACATCGGAACTCGTGACGGCGTTGCCAAGATAGATGCCTCTGCCATGGAACTTGAATCAAGTCAGCCGGATACAACTTATGCCGACTACATTGCAACCAGACCTGGAGCAGAGAAGTTCGGTAAGCACGGACTGTTTACTGATGCCGGAGTAGAAGTGGATCTCAATAAGGTTTCAGATGAACTCAACAACTTCAAGGGAACGATCTGGACTGTCATCGTCTCGATCAAGCGAGCAGATGCCTCTATGATCGGATTCGATATCGGCGAACGTTGGCGCGACATGGTCAGAGCTAACAGAGATGAGCTTGCAAAGAATTTTAGGATTCGTCCGTCATCACTGCAGTGGTATGGTGCATATCACGATGAGTCATATCATCCGCACATGCATCTCATAGTCTACGACAAAGAGAACAGAGGATACCTGGACAAGAACAGTATCGAAAAGCTGAAGAGCACATTCGCGCATGTCATCTTCCAGGATGAGTTTTACAACATCCAGGAAGAAAAGACCGACAGAAGAAATATGCTCAGGCTCAGAGGCAAAGATGAAGTGGAAGCTCTCGTTAAAAGCATCAACAGCGGAAACAGACATAACATCTTGCTTCAGGCTATGTTGGTTAACCTGAGCAGAAAGCTAAAGAAGTACTCAGGCAGAAAGGTTTATGGTTATCTCAACAAGGAGGATCGTGCTGCCGTTAATCTGATCGTTGACCAGATAGAAAAGCTTCCGGAGATCAAGGCCTTGTATGATTTCTGGTACGAAAAGCAGAACGAACTCCGGCATATGTACTCTGAGACGGATCTGCCACGAATTCCCTTATCCGAGAATCCTGACTTCAAGACTATACGCAATGCGGTGGTAAGAGCGGCAGTGAAGCTCGGTGAACAAAACAAGGATGGTCAGGTAATGTATGTTACGGCAACAGCTTCTCAACTGCTCAGTGATATAGGAAGGATATTCGAGGATCAGTTCAGCGATAATCCTGAGCATACACCAAAGGCTGATATCAAGCTAAGACGCCAGATCTTAGAAAAGGATGAGGCACACGGAATAAAGCACGGCTGATATGTTAGAATCAAAGCAATTATGCATAAAGGAGCACAATATGGGTCTGTTCACACCTATCTGGATGACTGACAATAAAAAGAAGTTAGAAAAAGCTATTTTAGCCATACAAAAGATCGATGACCAGATTCAGCTTAAAGCGATTGCGCTCCAGGCTCCACTTACAGATGTAAAAAGGGCTGCTGTTAACCAAATCTACGACCAAGAAACACTGCTTGAGCTTGCCTACAAGACCGGCAATAGTTTTGCACGTAAAAAGCTGGATCTGTCACACAGAAAACAATATATCATGACGAGCGACAATACGGATCAGGTCACAAGAGCTCTATTAGATGGTTTTGATGACGTACAATTTCTCGAAGATTTTGTTTTGACAAAGGTAACAGAATTGCCGAGTACTCAAATATTCAAAGACAATACACTGAGAAAAGATGACCTGTATGAGCTCTTAATGGCTGTATTGTTAAACATTCATGACCAGGAATTCCTTTACAAACTCGTTATTGGCGACATAAAAGGTCCCCTTAAAGTCGATGAGCACAGTTACGCATTGCAGAAAAGCGGTATCTACTACGGGTGGACAATTCCTTTGTGCGAAGTTGCTATCTGGAATATAACAGATGAGAACAAGCTGTTTGAAATCGCTCATGTTCCGTGGATGGAGATGTGGAAAGCTGCAATCAGCAGAATGCACGACAAAGAACTCCTGCAAAGACTGATTGAAGAATACGACGTGTATTACAATACCACAGGCTGGGCAGCCAAGGAGCAGATCAAAGGTGCGATCTTCTATACGCCGCCTCACTCATATCTTTTGAAAAACAAGGAGAATCCTTACTACTGAGCTATCTCTGAGGCTGGCTCCGATAATCACAGCGTTATTTTGAAAACCCATTTATTGCCAGCTGCAACCGGCTGGCTTTATATCCCCGAAGATCTGAAGTGCTATAATCTGTATTGTTATAAAGACATTTGGGATGGGTATATGTTTAGTAAGAGTACAAAGACGATCAGTCTTTTAACCGCTGCTTTTGTTGCAACGTCGCTTTTAGCATCCTGTGCATCTGAAGAGACACCCGAATCAGAGCCTTCGATCCCTGAAAGCAGCATCGAAGAATCCGTTGCCGAGACTTCGGAGACGTCAAAAAGGCCTACGCCCACTCCGAGACCAACACCTACTCCGGCAGAAACCATGAGCGAGGAAGACGAGCTCGCATACGATTACAACCTTGCATGGGACATGATCGAAGAAGGCTATTCTGATTCTGAGATAATGGATGCTCTCATGGAGTACGGATACGAGAATAACGAAGATTCTGCAGAGTTCTTGCTTGAATGGGTTCAAGATGACTACGACAGCGGCAACAAGGAATATGACGCACCTGATTGTTATCCCGGTTTAAGCAGTATCTTAAGCGGTTCTTCCGGCTCCGGCAGTTCTTCAAGCAGCGGCGGTTCATCATCCAGCGGAAGCTCATCAGGCAGCGGTTCGTCATCTTCAGGCAGTTCTTCAAGCGGAAGCGAGAGTTCGTCAGGAAGCGGATCGTCTTCGTCCGGCGGTTCATCTTCAAGCGGAAGCAGCGGAAGTGAGACAACACCTACAACTGCAGCTCCTGCTGCAACGGATCCTGCTCCGGCAGAGACACAGGCTCCTACACAGACTGAGGCTCCTACCGCCACAACAACAGAAGCCTATTTTCTGTACTATGAAGTGCACGCCTCTGCTTTTTATAATGATTCAGGCGAGAAGATAACAGGTTTGGTATTCCAGAGTAGTTCGATAGAAGATGTACTAAATCAGTATTACGATTATTGTGATAACAACAACTTAAGCCCAGGAAGTTATTCATCATACGCAGTTTGGAGTGATGGTTCAAAGATTCCATATTAACCGCTGTTAGCTCAACTGAAAACTCTTAACCAAGCCAGCCAAATCGGCTGGCTTTTTTATACCCCCATGAAAGGAGAAAACCATGCATACCAAGTTTACCGAAGAACAAAAGCGCCGTGCCAGAGAAACCGACCTCGTCTCTTTGCTTGAAAGACACGGCCTGCAAGTTAATAAAGCCGGCTCACAGTATATCTGGAAAAACGGAGATCAGAACATCTCCATCAAGGACAACCTCTGGTACCATCACTACGAACAGACAGGCGGCAATACCGTAGGTTTCGTAATGAAGTTCTTTCAGCTTCCCTACCCTGAAGCCTTAAAGTTCATCCTGGACGAAGAAGTCCAGACAATAACCGCTAAACCCGAATGCAAAGAACCTGATAAGACCTTCCGGCTGCCTGAGAAAAACAGCAACATGAAGCGCGCCCTTGCCTATCTCATAAAAACCCGCGGGATCAGAAGCGATGTAGTGCAGGCATTTGCAGGTGCAGGTCTCATATACGAGTCAGCAAAATACCATAACGTCGTTTTCGTCGGCACCGATAAGGACGGCATACCCAGGCACGCGCATAAGCGCACAACAGTCTCAGGCAAGGTCTGGAGAGCCAATGAGCACGGTTCCGACAACAGATACACATTCAACTGGCGCGGCTCCTCAAACAGGGTATTCCTGTTCGAAGCACCAATCGACATGCTCTCATATATAACGATGTACTGTCCCGGTTGGGCTGAAGACAGCTTTATCGCTGCCTGTTCTGTATCAGATACGGCACTCAATAAGTTCTTGGAAGACAGACCTGATATAACTCAGGTCTACATCTGTTTCGATAACGACCCGCCCGGACAAAAGGGAGCCGAAGCCATCCGGCAGAGGCTCACAGATACGGGCATTAACTGCGAGATCCTTGTTCCTACCTTAAAAGACTGGAACGAGGATCTTTTAAATTCAGCACAGGAAGAAGGTGAATCAATATGTCGGGAGATCACCTGATTCTTGTAATAGTAATGGTCGTGGTCTTATTGCTGATGGTGGTTGCCAACACTGCCGGCCACATGTTCAACCTCAACAGCATAAAGAGCAAGACCGTA
>JAEEGJ010008917.1_pt1 | contig 27318 bp, 19 predicted proteins | sample 8958761 | NCBI WGS metagenome assembly JAEEGJ01 (sample SAMN16246546, study PRJNA631951) | gut metagenome | biome: gut microbiome; feature: rumen; material: RS-attached | host: Bos | place: Iran: Karaj | collected 2018-10 | reverse complement strand
GTTGACATGGAACAAAATCGCATCTACGGCTTGTTTGTCCGTTTCCACCTTTTTCCCTTGCTCATACAATCGATTCAGGATGGCTTGCAGATACCAGGTATAGCCGTCAAAACGCTGATAAATGTCATGGAACACTTGTTGGCTAAACGAACCTTTCTTTGCCTCGAAAAACTTGCTGACAAAATCATAATAGGTATCCTCTTGCAATGGCTCTAAATTCATCAGCTGGGTACTTTGGTAGAAAGGCCTGTTGGGAGCACAAAACATCTCCTCCATCAAGTGTTTCTTGCTTCCGGAAAAGATAAAATTCACATGGTGGATAAACTGAATATAGGAACGTAACAAGGCCTCAGTGCCCGTTTCGGGATATTCTGTAATCTGCTGAAACTCATCTATGGCCATGTACACCGGCTTGCCCAAGCCGTTTAAATGGGAGAAAACGCTCTTAAGCGTATATTCAGCTTGCGCAGGAACCACACTCACCGAAACAGTTGGCATCCCCGTCATCAAATCCGGAGAGATGGTAGGTCGAAGCCCCTTGAAAAAATCCAACACCTTGTTCGCAAACGTTTTTTCCCTTTCCAGCGCATCCTCGATAACCGTCTTGCACAATAATTCGACAAATTCGTGCAAGTTTTTGGTCGAAAAAATATCGACATAGATACATATAGCATCCTTATTTTCCGCCTTAATCTGATAAAATGTATGGTTTATTAGCCCTGTTTTTCCTATTTTTCTAGGAGAAATCAGGGTGATATTGCGCCCATTTCTGAGCGCAGATATCAAATTTTCCGTTTCTTTAACACGGTCACAAAAGTATTCTGGCCCTTCGTATCCTTGGAAAACAAACGGATTATCAAGCTGTTTTTGTTTTTTCCCTGCCATAATAGCTACATATTTTCATTGCGAACTTTACGTAACGAACTTTACGCAACGAATTTTCCGCAATGCAAAAATAGAATTTTTTTCATTTACATTACACTTATTGTGTAATTATATTAAAAAAAACATCAAGTCAGCTCAAAAAAAGTCAACTGATACCATGGAACACCACCTCGCCCGAATCCAAATCAACCACTTTCGTTTCCGAAGCCTCCAAATGAACAGGATGCACCTCAGAAGCGAAATCATTCATATCAAATTCGTTGGCTTTGCTTCGGCCCATCAAGGCCAAGGCATCGTGCGGAATCTTTACCTCAACATCGCGTGACTCATTTCGGTTAAAGTTCACGACTATCAACAAACGTTCCGTTTCGGAATAGCGCAAGAAAGCATACACAAACTGCGGGTCGAAGTTCATGTACCAAGGATTACACCACATCAAATCATAGAACTTGCCTTCGTTGATAGCGGAATGTTCATTTCTGAAATGCAATAGCTTACGGTAAAAGCCAAAGAGTTTCTTTTGGGCTTCATCAAACCCACCACCATCGAACTTGCCGCCATTCATCCATTTTTGGTGTTGCGGCATGTGGCAATAGTCGAAAATGGAGGTACGCCCATCATCGCCACTGTAGCCCATTTCACCAACGGCATTTTCCCCGCTCTCCTGACCATTGTAAACCATAAAAGGACCTGTATTCATTAAGGCAGAGAGTGAGACCGCCGGCAAGGCAGCAAAAGCATCATCAACGAATTGGGGCGAGGCCAACCGCTTTTCATCATGGTTCTCCATGAAGCGCAGCATGTGTTCATCCATGTCGTGCAGATCTTTCCACACCTCGCTGATTTCCTTCGCCTCGTGACCTTCGCAAAGCACCCGCTCCAAAGTGTTGTACAAACCCACTTTGTCGTATAGATAATCGAAACCCGTCTCAAGGAAAGGTTTATAAAGGTCTGGCTGATAGATTTCCGCAATCATCGAAGGTTGGTAATCCTTACGCAATTCGCCAATCACCCACTGCCAAAATACCACTGGCACCATTTCGGCCATATCCACACGGAAACCATCGACATTTTTGCTGCACCAGAAACGTAAGATCTCCAGCATCTTCTCCCACGTGTCGTGCTCATCATAGTTCAACTTCACCGTGTCGAACCAGTCGTTGATGCTTGGATTAGGCGCAAAGACATTGTTGCCCGTTGCCTTGGCTGGAAATTCTTCGAAAGGATGCTCGCTGATTCTCCTTGGCGAAACAAACGCCTGTCCCTCACAATAATAGAAATTGCAAAGTTCGAAGCCTTTGTTCTGCCGCGCCAAATGATTGGGAATAAAGTCGATAATTACTTTCAGCCCTTTTTCATGAATACGGACTACCAATTGCTCAAAGTCATCCATTGTGCCCAAATCGGGATCGACAGCATGATAATCGTTGACAGCGTATGGCGAGCCTGCCCGCCCTTTGGTAATATCAGGATGCGTGCCTATGCTTTCAGAGGCATGCTTCAAGATGCCTGTCAGCCAAATGTGGGTGAAGCCCAAGTCTTTAATCGCGTTGAGGGCAGTGTCGTCAATATCGTTGAAGGTGCCACAGCCATTTTCAGTCTTGCTGCCGTTGAAGTGGAAGTCAGTCTGTTTGTTACCAAACAGCCGAGGAAAGAGTTGATAGATGTTCATTTTTCCGTTTTTGATGGGGTAAAATTACAAAATTCCAATAAAAATGCGTAATCTTGCAGCATTATTTTAAAGCCATCTTTGAACTATGAAACGTAAACTATTGTATTTCATTGTTTTATTACTCTATTTCAAATACTCGTCAGCACAAGTACAGCCCACATGGGAATCCATCAACGAGCGCGGCTATCCGCAATGGTTCTCCGATGCCAAATTGGGCATCTTCATCCATTGGGGTGTGTATTCCGTGCCCGCCTACGCCAGCCTCGAAGGCTATGCCGAATGGTACTACCGTGGCCTGATGACCAACGACGACCGCAAGGCCTTCCAAGAGCGCATCTACGGTAAAGACTTCAAATACGAAGACTTCGCACCGATGTGGAAAGCCGAATTATGGGATCCCGACGAATGGGCTGAGTTGTTCAAGAAATCAGGAGCAAAGTATGTGCTTTTGGTCTCGAAACACCACGACGGTTTCTGCCTTTGGCCAAGCCAATATGCACCAGGCTGGAATTCTGTTGAGGTCGGACCAAAGCGCGACATCTGCGGCGATTTGACCGAAGCCGTCCGCAAAAAAGACCTCAAAATGGGCTTTTACTACTCCTTGCCTGAGTGGAAAAGCGACATCCATCGCTGGTATGTCGACCCCGACGAAAACATTGGCACTTACGTGGATACGCACTTGATTCCGCAGTTCAAGGAACTTGTCACGCGCTACAAGCCCACCGTCCTCTTCACCGACGGCGAATGGCGCAACAGCGCGGAACAATGGCACGCCACTGAGCTGATTTCGTGGTACTATAACACCGTTGGAAGCGAGGCCATCGTCAACGACCGCTGGGGCGACGGACAACAGTACGGCTTCCGCACGCCTGAATACAGTGCGGGCATCACCCTCACCGACAGACCTTGGGCAGAATGTCGTGGATTGGGCCGTTCGTTTGGTCTCAACCGCAACGAGCCTTTGGAAAACTACATGACTTCCGACGAACTCATCCGCCATTTCTGCGTCCTTGTGGCAGCTGGAGGTGGCATGACCCTCAATGTGGGGCCTGCTGCTGACGGCAAGATTCCGCTGCTACAACAAGAACGCCTGCTTGACCTCGGCAAGTGGCTCGATATTAACAGTGAAGCCATATACGGCACGCGACCGTATAAGAAGTTCTACGAGATGAAGCCCGTCAAGGTGGCACGCAACGACAGCGAAATCAACTTCGACTGGAAGCGCAACTCGCCTGATCCTGCCATTAGCTGCGACCATTTCCAAGCACATTGGCAAGGAGTGTTCTCTTGCATGGCCGACACCTATACCTTTGAAATCCAAACCGATGACAAAGCAAAACTAATCATTGACGGGAAAAATGTCATCGAAGACACAAATAAAGCTAAGACTAGCAAGATAAAATTGGCACAGGGGCAACACAGCATCGAAGTCTTCTATGAGGAAGATGAGCTTGAGGCCACCATCAGTCTGTATTGGTCATCGAAAAACATGGAGAAACAGGTGATGAGCGGATTCCAAGTTGGGAGCATGCTGCCCGCAATGGGCTTAAAAGCCACCTATACCTGCGAACAACCCAACATCTGCTACACTCAAGGCAAGAATGCGCTTTATGCCATCACCTTGGAATTCCCTGAAGACCAATTGGTGTTGAGCCTCGACAAGCCAGCCGATGACATGAAAGTAACACTGTTGGGTTGCCCAAAATCCTTGCCCTGGACATACAAGGATGGTCAACTTTTCATTGACACGAGTAGACTGAAACACAGCGATTTGAAGAGTACTGCGGCTTGGGTGTTTAAGATGAAATGAAAAAGGAGGCTCCTTCGACAAGCTCAGGAACCGTTGCCGCTTTAATCAATCTGTCAGTTCCTTTAAGCCTTGATAGCCGATGATTCGGTTCGTCCGTTTTGGAACACGCTTGATGTAGAAACGCTCGTCTTCCTGCACGAACTTGACATGCAGCAAATCACCTTTCGGGAAACAATCCAAGGCACTGTATCGGATAGGGCCGTCATTAGTCTGATAGGAAAAGTCGGAAGTCTTCACAAATGTCATACGTTTTTTACCCTTGAGGATACTGGAGTTGAAACCGTCAAAATAGTTACGATTAGCCCATTTCCCAGCAAACTCAGCAGGATTCTTCAAGTCGTGAAGATAGACGCGAAACTTTTTGCTCGTTTTCGGCTGCACTTCAAGAACTTTCTGAAACACGACCTTTTTGTCAATGGTTGCCTCCACATACATCCATTGGAAACGGTTATCGGGCTTCTCCCAAATCGGGACAAAATGCACCATCGCCGTCGTGGAATCGTTCACCTGCATGACATAATCGCCTTGCATGGTGCGGTAAAACTGTTTGGCGTCTTCTTCGGTAAACTTGGGCTGTTTTTGAGCAAAACCACTAAATGCCAACAATATAGCAGCAATAACCAATGCTATTCTCTTCATATCAGATCCTTTCTTCGGTTTGAGTGTGCAAAAATAGCAAAACTAATCCTCTTTTGTCAAGGAATTATGCATTTCTCCTCTTTCGTTTCTTTGTCAGCGATTCGAACGCCTTGTCAAAATCGCTTTCAGTGTAGCTATCGTCATACACATAATGTTCGGGACCCAAGGTTCCATACATTGTGTCCTCGAAACGAAAGAGCAACCGTCCTGTTTCAATCAGTCGGTCGTTGTCATAGTCTTCGGGAAACGACCCCAGCCTATCAAAGATTTCTTTGGTAATCTCATAAATGTAGCGCGTCTGCCCTTCACGGTTAGTGTACATGAGATGACCAAAGTACTTGTTGCGCTCTTGGTCGTAGCATGCTTTCCAACAGTTTCCTTCTTTACAAAGTTTCATTATGCTTCTTTATTAGATGGTATCATATTCAGTTCATCCAGCATGAAGGCATATTCCAAAACGACTTCCTTGAACCCTTCGAAACGCCCGGAAGCGCCACCATGGCCATAGTCCATCTCGGTTTTCAGGTACAAAGGATTTTTGTCCGTCTTCAAAGCGCGGAGTTTAGCAGCCCACTTGGCGGGTTCCCAATACTGCACCTGGCTGTCGTGCAATCCCGTGGTGATGAGCATGGCGGGATAATCCTTGGCTTCCACATTGTCGTATGGCGAATAAGAAAGCATATAGTCGTAATACTTTTTCTCATTGGGATTGCCCCATTCATCATATTCACCCGTGGTTAGCGGAATACTCTCATCGAGCATGGTGGTGACGACATCTACAAAAGGCACTTGAGCTATGACACCTTTCCACAAATCAGGTCTCATGTTAGTCACAGCACCAACGAGCAAACCGCCAGCGCTACCGCCCATGGCAAACATTTTTTGCGGTGAGGTGTAACCGTTATTAATAAGGTATTCGGCACAGGCAATGAAATCGAGGAAGGTGTTCTTCTTGTTCAGCATCTTGCCGTCGTCGTACCACTGCCGGCCCATCTCCTCACCGCCACGAATGTGGGCGATAGCCCAGATGAAGCCCCGATTCAAGAGGCTGAGGCGTGCCACGGAGAAATAGGCGTCCATACTGGAACCGTAGGAACCATAACCGTAAAGGACAAGTGGACGGTCAAGGGTCCCTGAGCCAGTCGAAGGGCCCGACACAATTACAGACGGCGTTTGACTACGTCGAATCTCGATTTCGACAGGCTCAACGGCCTTAGCTTTTTTATACACAATCGATATAGGCACCAGCACACCGTCATGTGAAGGCACCATCAAACGCTCAGTGACATAATCTTCTGGATTATAGCCACCTACAATTTCCTGCCGTTTGAGCAGTTTCTTAGTGCGTTTCTCCATATCCCATTCGTAGACCGACGAAGGTGTGGTCATGGAATTGTAGGCATAACGCAAGGTGACGGCTTCAAAGTCGGGATTGGCACCCACACCAGCGGTATAAGCAGGCTCACCGAAGTCGAGATAATAATCGGTGCCGCCATCCCAAGTCCGTATCCTGATGTTGACTAAGCCATTCTCACGTTCCTCTATGACAAAGAACTTGCTGAAGATGGTGAAACTCTCAATCATCACCTTCTCTCGATGGGCGATGACCTCCGTCCAATGTGTCATTTCCGTTTGGCCGATTGGTGTCCGCATAATCTTGTAGTTTTTCGCACCGTCAGCATTGGTCTGGATATAGAAATGCTCACCATAATGGTCGATGCCGTACAGCATATCGGGTTGGCGTTGCTGGAATATACGAAACATTCCTTCAGGTTGATTGCTTTCAAGAATGCGGCATTCCGACGACAGCGTTGACTCCGAGTTGATGATCAAGTATTTTCTTGATTTCGTCTTGCTGATGTAACACACAAAAGTCTCATCGGTCTCTTCATAAACCAGCACGTCATCGGCGGCAGACGTTCCCAAACGGTGTCGCATGATTTTGCAAGGTCGCAAAGTCTCATCCTTCACGCCATAGAAAAATGTCTTGTTGTCGCTGGCCCAGACCACATTACCCGATGTACCAGGAATAGGCTCACCGACCAATTCACCTGTCTCCAAGTTTTTTACATAAACGGTATAGATACGACGACTCACGGTATCAACAGAGTAAGCCAACAACTTATCGTCCTCACTGAGACTGAGCTCACCTATTTCGAAGAAAGCGTGGCCTTCTGCCAGCACATTGCCATCAAGCAAAACCTCCTCAGGCGCTTCAAGACTTTGATACTTGCGGCAGAAGATGGGGTACTCCTTCCCCTCCTCGTAACGCGTATAGTGGTAATAGTCACGGATCTTGACGGGCACCGAGTTGTCATCCTGCTTAATGCGTCCCTTGATTTCCTTAAAAAGCTGTTCCTGAAGGGGTTCAGTATGCTTTAGGCAGGCCTCAGCATATTGGTTCTCTGCTTCAAGGTAGGCAATCACCTCGGGATTCTCGCGCTCATTGAGCCAATAATAATTGTCAATTCGGGTATGGCCATGCATCGTCATCTCATGGGGACGGATGGCGGCCTTAGGGGGAATAAAAGCGTTTTTCATTACCTAATCACATCAGAATGAGAATGTCAAGCCAAAGGTGGGAAGGATAGGCAGCTGGCGCGCTATATCGCTGGTGACCAGGTTGACATAGAACACATTATTGCGGTTGTATACATTAGTCACACTGAGGTCTGCCTCTAACATAATGTTCTCTGTGAAATAGAACTTGCGCTTCACATCAAGGTCAAAACGATGGTAGGTAGGCAGGCGGCCCGCGTTGAGGTCACCATAAAGCACGCCAAGTTCACCATTGGTAGTGGTGTAGTCAAAGTTGATGCCATCTTGGAAGGAATAGTACTCGTAGAAGCCTTGCACTTGCGTGAACGGGAAGCCCGTACCGAAGTTCCAACGGCCACTAAACTCCCACTGGCGCTTCGAGCCTGCGGTGTAGGTCAAAATGACATTGATGTTGTGACGACGATCAAAGTGTGGTGCATACTGAAACAGTTCGACACCATCCTCCACGGCTTTTTCGTATTCCCTTGTCACAAAGCCCAAGGCATAAACTGTCCAAAGATACCAATGCTGATCCTCATATTTCAGTGACACATCAAAGCCGTAGGCATCGCCTGTCTCCTTGGTGAAGTCTTTTTTCAGCAAGTCGGGGATCTGCGCATTTTCAGGAGTGTCAGGATAAAGCTTATTGCGGTTGATATTGGTCAGCTGCACAAAGTCCTTCCAATAGCCTTCGATATTCAGTGTGGCATTACGTGACAGGTCGAACTCGCCACCCAATATGAAATGATTAGCCTTTTGCAGGTTGCTCTTGATTCCCTCTCCATTGTAGGTCTCAGGCAGATTGTCGATACCTGAAAGGAAGCCGTAGAACAGATTGACCACATCGCGGTCGCTAGTGGCCGCCACGAAATTCTGCGAATACATACCTGCTGCAGCCTTCAAGCGCAGACGGTCGGTGGCATTATACTTCAAGGCGAGACGCGGCTCAGGCGAAAGCTCGGAAAGCGAAGCATAGAACTGCAAACGGAAACTCGGTTCCAACAAAAACTTACCCAACACAGCTTTGTATTTGGCGTATGCACCAATTTCAGTAGAGTTCAACTTGGCACCTATCCTATTGTGTCCATAAACGCTATAGGTTTGGTAATCCGTCGTATAGCCCAACATTTCGACACCATATTTCAAGGTATTCTTGCCCATAAACTGACTGAAGTCGAAGCCCATATTGAAGCCATTGATGTTGCTGTAACGGTCGGGGTTGTCAGCCTCAATCATACGGGAGGTGTAACTTGAATATGCCACGGTACCTTCAATCATCACAGGAGCTTTGCCTGGAATCACGAGGAAGTTCGTGCCCGCGCCATACGAATTCCAACCGAAATCAGAGAGCGACATATAGTTGTTCACCTGGTCGTTGAACGAGAAACCAAAGAAATTGATTTTACTACCGTTAGGCGCATTAAGAGAGACCTTGCCATAAAAGTCCTGATAGTTGAAAGGCAGGCCTGTTTCAGAAGCATAAGGATAGAGGAACTTACTCGACTGTTCCAGATAGGAATTCTTTGCAGAAAGGATAAAGGAAATCGTTGCTTCGTCGGGGGTCTTGGCCTTCTTCAGCGGGCCCTCAATCATCACTTTGGCGCCGAAGCAGTTGGCACCCAACTTACCAGAGAGGCGTTTCTTGTTGCCGTCGCGCGTAGAGATGTCCATAATGGAAGAAATGCGACCGCTATACTCGGCGCCAAAACCACCCGTGTAAACGTCAGCGTTGCGGATAATATCGGTATCGAACACCGAGAACAAGCCTATAGAGTGGAAGGGGTTGTAGACCACCATGCCATCGAGCAGCACCTTGTTTTGGATGGGCGAACCACCACGGATATAGAGCTGTCCGCCTTGGTCGCCAGTGAAAATGACACCTGGCACCACCTGAAGGTATTGGGCGAAGTCAGCCTGACCACCTATGCTTGGAATCTTCGTGATGGTCTTAGGCGTGACGGTGATGACTGAGGTCTTTGTCTCCGTGCGAGCCTCAATCTTATCAGCGGTGATGGTGACCGTTTCCAATTTTTGGCTGGTCTCCTTCATATAATATTTACGGTTGATGCTCTGACCTTTCGACAGGTTGAACGTCTCGCGGATAGTATCGTAACCCACGCTTGTAATTAATAAGGTATAGCGCCCATCAGGAATGCGGTTGATGTTGAAATAGCCGTTTTCGTTGGTCGAGCCGCCAAAAGTGGTACCCCTCAGATAAACGTTGGTGAACATCATGGGTTCACCTGTCGACTCCTCGTATACAAAGCCTTTGATACTGTTATCATCTTGGCCGAAGGCTGCAAAACCTGAAAAAAAGAATAGTGCTGTGAGAATCAAACTCTTAAGATAGCGGTTAGTCATAGTAAAAAAGATTATTTGTATGATATCCAATTAAACAATTTGCAAAGTAAATAAATTTATTTGAAAAACTGACTAAAAAAAAGAAAAAATCGCCAAAAATTCCAATTCAAACTGGATATCGGTGTTTTAAAACCAAAAAGGGCGATGTCAGTTGACACCACCCTTTTTTTCTTGTCATAGAAGGCTTCACTTCTTCACGACGAACTTTTCCGTCTTAACGGCGCAATCGTTCACAAACAATTTGCAGAAATAAATACCCTCTTTAAGATCCAATACTGAGATGGAGACACGACCTTGCAAGCCATTCACCTTCTGGCTCTTCACTTCCTGACCCAACAGGTTGTACACGGAAACTGAGACTTGGTTGCCTGCAGAAACCTCGTAATTGAAATGCACGTCTGACGAAGCCGGATTAGGATAGGCGTGACCCATATCCGCAAAAGCCTTCTCGCCGACATTCTCACCGCTATTGAAGACGATGACAATGGAAATGCGTGTGCCGTCCACTCTTGGATCATAGGCATAATACCTGATTGATGTGGAAGTCGTGGTTTCCATTGGCAAATAATGGAATGCAAGCATACCTTCGCCTGTAAGTTCACCAGCAGCAACTGTCACTGGTTGGCTGATAGAAACCCCGGGAGAGAAGCAAAGACCCCAGCAGAAATAGTTCGAGCTACCCTCAGAAACAGAAATCTCTTCCCTTTCAAGGACAACATCCATATTATTGCCTGTAAGGTTCCTGATTTGCATATCTTGAATAAACTCGCCAAAGTCTTCAAGATAATTGAAACAGAAGACAGTCTCATCATTGGCATAGACATGACCATCATATTCAAACTGTAGCGACTGCGCTGAAGCCCAACCCATTACAGCAAGAAACAATAAAGTAAAAATAGATCTTTTAACCATTGTGTATGTTTTTTGTTTGTATTCCATTTTCAACTTGCAAAAATGCGAAACTTTTCCCAATCTTGCAACAAAAATATTGCCATTTTTTGAAAATTATCTACTTTTGTGCTGAAAATCATCTAATACTTACACAAATGAATAAGATTACTGTCTTTTTTGCATCCCTATTGATGCTGTTTTCCTTGAAAACCAATGCTCAAAACGAGCGTATGTTATTACTTGAAAGCTTCACCAACACTGGCTGTGGCCCATGTGCAATGTACAATCCTGGTATGGATGCCATCATCGCCAACAATCCTGACAAGGTTGTGGCTATCAAGTACCATGTGAACTGGCCGTCAAGCACAGATCCGATGTACTTGCACAATCCTGTTGACAATGGAACCCGTACTAGTTTTTATGGCGTAAATAGCGTGCCTCACGTTGTCGTTGACGGCAACCGTTTTTCTGGCAACTCGGGCAATATCACCCAAGGCATCATTAATCAGCTTTCAGTCATCGAATCGCCCTTACAGTTACGCCTTTCATGCGAATTGAACGAAACACAAACCGCCATTTCCGTTCATGTGATGGGTCGCGTTTCAACTGATATCACGGGCAGCTCGAAATTATACATTGGCGTTATCGAGAAAGAGATACATTTCAATTCTGCCCCTGGCTCCAATGGTGAAAAAGACTTCTACCAAGTGATGAAGAAACTTTTGCCCAACTCATCCGGTGTATTACTTGGGAGTTTAGCCGCCGATGATTACTTCGCTTATAGTTTCACATGGGAGTTAGCCAATGTTTATGACATAAATCAGTTGGATGCCATTGCATGGGTCCAAAACCAAAACACGAAAGAAGTCTATCAAGCCTGCAAATCGAGCCTCAATGCCGATCCTTTCTTCACCAACGATGCTTCCGTGAACGACATCACCAACGTCAAAGGAATGAATTGCAGCGGCATAGCTAACCCACGGGTTCTGCTGAGCAACTACGGCAGCAACACCTTGTCCTCCGCCGAACTCGAGGTGCTCGTGAACGGGGAATCGCTGAAGACCATCGACTGGACAGGCAATTTAGCCACTTTCGGTGCCGAAACCGTTGACTTGGGAGAAATCACCTTCCCTGTCGAAGAAGAGAACATGCTTGAGGTAAGAATCAACAAAATCAACGGCGGGGACGACGATGCTCCCAGCAACAACATCGCGTCTTTCAACATCAATGGCACCCCAGATATTGCAGGAAAGCAGCTGAAGCTCACTATCCGTACCGACTCCAACCCTGAAGAGACTACTTGGAAGGTGACTAACCTTGGCACTGGAGAAGTCGTTCTTGAAGGCGGCCCTTACGAAACGCCAAACCACACCTATAACGAGACCCTCGAGATTACAGGTGACGGTTGCTACGACTTCACCATCTTCGATGCAGGCGGCGACGGTTTGACGGGCAGCGGCATCTACGGCCTAAAAGCTGGCAACGCCAATTTGTTCTCAGGAAGACTGTTTGGCAACAGCGAAAGCAACGAGTTTTCCTACGAGGTAAACGTCGATGTGGAAGAAAACCTCAACCGCAGCACAAGCATTTACCCCAATCCTACATCAGGCCTGGTAAACATCACCAGCGAAGGCGAACAAAGCGTCATTATCTATAATGTGGTCGGTCAACGAATCTTCGAAGGCTACTGCGATGGCGAACTGCAAATCGACATGAAGCGTTTTGGCGCTGGCATCTACGCAGTCAAAGTAGGCAACGAGACACAGAGAATCGTGGTGAAGTGATGCTCCATTACCATCATTTCGAACAAATCGACTCCACCAATGCCTTCCTGCAAAGGAAACAATCGAGATGCGACATCCGCAACTGGGTGATCAGCGCCGACGAGCAGACGGCAGGCAAAGGCATGGGTAGCAACAGCTGGGAAAGTGAGGTTGGAAAGAACCTCACTTTCTCTTTGGCTTTGGACATGGGCTTTTTGCCCGCCGAGCGACAATTCCTGCTTTCAGAGGCTGTGCCGTTGGGCATTGTCGAGGTGTTGGATAAACTGTTGCCAACAGAAAAACTCAGCATCAAATGGCCCAACGACATCTATTATGGGAACCGCAAATTAGCTGGCATCCTCATCAACAGTACCATCAAAGCCAATATGATGGACATTTCTATCATCGGTATTGGACTCAATGTCAACCAAATGCACTTTCAAGATTGGCCGACACACCCGATATCGATGAAAATGATTACAGGCAAGAATTATGAATTGCGGCCGCTTTTAGAGCAACTAGCAGAACATATAATAATAAATGTGGAGCAACTGAAAGCCGACCCGATGACTATTGAACAGGATTATTTGAAAAGGTTATTCCGTTACCGCACTTGGGCAGATTATGAAGTGGGCGGTAAGGTCTTGCGGCTGTTTATGACGGGGATAGACCCGTTTGGGCGGCTGCAACTTGTTGATGAGCAACAAACTTCATATACATTTGATATTAAAGAGATAAAGTTCGTGTTGTAAAGTGATTGCGTCAAAGCAATACACAGCCACAATAAAACAGATAAGCCGGCAGCAATGTCGGCTTTTCTATTTCATCAAGATTTATGTCAGATTTGTTTCCTTAACTCCACCTATCGCTCCAGGCCTGCTGGTCTTGGCGCCATTCCTTCAAGGACTGCACATCCTCTTCGGAGATGTATTTCTCTTCCACAGCCTTGTAAATCAACGTCTCGTAGTTCGACAAAGTAACCAACTGGCAGTTCTTCGCTTCGAAGTTTTGCTTGGCGAGTTCCATCTGGTAGGTGAAAATGGCCACCATGCCCTTCACCTCAGCACCAGCCTCTCGCAGAGCATCGACCGCCATGAGACTCGATTTGCCTGTGGAAACCAAGTCCTCAATGACCACCACCGACTGACCTGCATTGATGACACCTTCAATCTGGTTCTGCATGCCGTGCGACTTCTTCTCGGAGCGCACATACACAAACGGAAGACCCAGTTCTTGAGCCACCAAGGCACCTTGGGCGATGCCGCCTGTGGCCACTCCGGCAATCACATCCGGTTTGCCGTAGTTTTGCATGATTTTCTCCACAAACTGCTGGCGGATATAGGTCCTCACAGCAGGATAGGAAAGCGTGACGCGATTGTCACAATAAATGGGGCTTTTCAAACCTGATGCCCAGGTAAAAGGTGCTTTTGGGCTGAGTTTCACGGCTCTAATCTGAAGCAGGTGTTGAGCCAAAGTCAATGCTGAATCGTCGTATTTCATAGTTGTTGAACTTTGTCGAAACTTATTTTGTATCTTTGTCGCTCGAAAGCGATAAATAGACTGCAAATGTACAAGATTTTTCATGAAAACAAAGCCTTGATTTTTCCAAAAATTGAAGGCATTTCCTTAAGACCAGACGCAACGCTCCAAGAATCTGACAGATACGACGCCGAACTATTGTGCGATTTTTTTCCAGAATGGCTCGATGACCGCGACCCAGGCGATACATTCATCCACGAAGTGGGTGAAAACGCCGTCGCCGCAGCTCTCAAAGAGACCTTCAGGATGGCTCCTGCGGCGGGTGGTATCGTGGTCGTTGATGGCAAGTTTGTCAGCATCGTACGCAAAGGCATCCCCGACTTGCCCAAGGGTCATATTGAAAAAGGAGAGGAGCCTGAAGCGGCCGCCATGCGCGAGGTGGAAGAAGAGACGGGCATCGGCAAATTACACATCATCAATGAGTTGCCATCCACTTGGCACTGCTACTTAGAGCACGACGAATGGACGCTGAAACGCACCTATTGGTACCTGATGGAGAGCGGAGAAACCATCCAGCCCAAGCCACAGACTGAGGAAGGCATCACCGAGATAAAACTGATTGGAAATGAAGAGATTGAGGATTTCTTGAAAAATACTTACCGTTCAACCAGTGAAATATTAGGCGAAGATTTGCGTCATGTCGTGATGAAATGATACTTTTGCAGCCTGAAAAGAAACACGAGTCTACGAGACTTCAGGACACGAGTTTTTAATCCCCCCAGCCCCCTTTCAAGGGGGAGAAGGTCACGCGTCCCGAACTCTCGAAGTCAAAAAGAACAACCAATGAAAAGAATAGCCGTATTCCCCGGTTCCTTCGACCCCATCACCTTGGGTCACCGTTCCATAGTTTTGAGGGCCCTCCCCATGTTCGACAAAATCTATGTCGCCGTCGGCATCAATATGGAAAAGCGTTCCACCTTTGAGCTGCAAGACCGCATTGCCTGGTGCAAGGCCGTCTTTGCCGACTACCCCAATGTGAAAGTGGAAAGCTACGAAGGCCTCACCGCCGACTTCTGCAAGAAAGTGGGCGCCAACACTATCATCCGTGGCCTGCGTTGCGGCAGCGACTTCGAATACGAGAACATGATTGGGCACGCCAACAAGCGCCTGCATCCCGAGCTGGAGACCATCTTCCTCCTCACCGAGAGCGAGTTGGTGGGCGTTTCGTCGAGCGTCGTCCGTGACATCTACAAGAATGGTGGCGACACCTCCAAGTTCCTACCCGTGGAGGTGAAGTTGCCCGAACGATAAGAGTGTTTTCTCTTTGGCACATCCCTACGGGATGGATGGGGGTATTCAATCTTTGAAATTCAACCGAACGCTTTTCCCTACGGGAAAGAATTAGCATCCCTTAGGGATGATTCGTTCGGTAAAACTAAAAAAGCCAAAGTCTTCACGCATCCCGTAGGGATGTACCAGATGGAGCAAACAATAAATAAAGCCCAGTATCGTTAAGCAAACATGAGACGAAAGATTATCGCTTTACTGTTCATTCTCTTAAGCTTCATGGCAAGCGCGCAAAGCGTGACTATTACCGGCCGAAGCAACAAGTCCAACACCTTAATTAGGCTCTTTGCCTACGAAGACCTCGTCAACGAAACGGGTACTTTACTTGACCAGGGACAAACTGATGCCCAAGGCCATTTCATCCTTGAGGGTACGGTAAAACAAATCATGCCGACTCGTATTTTCGTCGGGCTTGAATCTGTCGATCTCATCCTCACCCCTAATGCCACATACGACATCGAAATCATCGTACCCGAGAAGAAAGACAATGTCTCCTATTTTGAAAAAGAGATGCCCACCATCCGGGTGAAGCGCGCCACCGACAAGGGCATCTACCGACAAGTCATCTACTCCGAGGAGATCATCAACGCATACATGACAGAGCATTTCAACCAGATTTACCGTGGCCGTCAGTTGCGATACATCGACTCTATCCAAAACGCCATCAGCCGTGAGGTGCCCGACATCAAGTCGGACTATGTGAAGAACCACAACCGCTACAAGATTGCCGCCATCAAACTGGGCATCAGCACCGACGGTGGCAAGAAAATCATCAAAGACTATTACGATGGGCAACCCGTGCTTTACTCCCAAAGCGCCTATATCGATCTCTTCAAGGAGTTGTTTGACGGCTATTTCAACAGTGCGGCATACGACAGCCACCTGGTTAACGACGCATTCGCCCAAGGTCCTGCCGCCCTCAAAAAATATCTCAACACCGACCCACTGATGGAAAACAACCCGCAACTTGCAGAGCTTATCACTATCTATAATTTGCAAAAACTCTGCTACGGCGAGCGTGGCACAAGTCGTTTGGCCAAAGACCATCTCAATCAACTTAAGTCTCAGTCGAAATACCCTGAGCATAAGACCATCATCAGCGATTTCTTCGAGAAATACAATCGCCTTGCCCCTGGTTCGGCAGCCACTGATTTCACATTAAAAGACCACAACGGCAACGAAGCAAGCCTTTCGGATTATAAAGATTGTTTGGTGTTATTGCAATTTGTTGACGGACAATCGCCCGTCAGCGAACATCAATTCTCTGAACTAAGTGCCCTCCACAACCAATGGCAGGACACAGTGCAAATCCTCACTATAGCTACCCATGACAAGATGGCGCTTTACAAGCAACAGTTTGAAGAGAAGCACCAAGACTGGCCCCTCCTCGACCTCGGCGACAACATCCTCCTTTTGGAAGCCTACAATGTACGTACTTTCCCCGAGTATATACTCATCACAAAGGGCTGCAAAATCGGTGAGGCACCAGCACCTTCGCCTGAGCGGTATTTGGAAGAAAGGGTGAGACGGTTGTATGGAAAATAGGCGAGGTCACTACAGTGTCTACAACGCTGGAATCGTTGCCTCCTATGCAAACGTAATCAACAGATTGGCCAAAAAATTCCATACCGCCGCCACACCTATGGCAAAGCACTTGCTCAAATAAAAGTGCCATCCAAGTTTTTCCGTCAGTAAATACAAAACCAACGTATTGATTCCCAATCCGACCAAAGAAACTGCTATGAACGTGAAATATTCTGACCAAACCAGTGGGCTTTGGCTTTCATAGGTCCAGTATTTGTTCAGAAAAAAGCATAGGGTTGCCGCAAACGTAAAACCGATGGCATTGCTCACAAACTTATTGACTTTCAAGATTTCCTTGAAAAGATAAGTCACTCCGAAATCGACGACAGCACCCAACAAGCCCGTCACGGAAAACCGAAGCACTTTCCCTATCAGATTGCCATCCATTGCCTTTGTTCAAAATTTCAGCAAAAATAAGGTTTATTTTGACAAATGCCGTATTTTTGCCCTCGTAAACCAGCAATTCGCCGAGAAATGAACGACCCAACAAAACCAAAACGCATCGCCGTCCTGATTCCCTGCTACAACGAGGCACAGACCATCGGTAAGGTGGTGTCCGACTTCAAAGCTGCCCTTCCTGAAGCTGTCATCTACGTTTACGACAACAACTCGACCGACGACACTGCACAAAGAGCAATCGAAGCTGGTGCTGTGGTCAGGAAAGAGTCGCTACAAGGTAAGGGTAATGTGGTAAGGCGCATGTTCCGCGAAATTGACGCTGATTGCTACCTTATGGCGGATGGTGATGGCACTTATCCTGCCCAAGCTGCTGCAGAAATGGTCAAACCCGTGTTGGAATCTGATGCCGATATGGTTATCGGCGACCGACTTTCGACTACCTATTTCTCCGAGAACAAACGTCCGCTTCACAACGTTGGAAACAAATTGGTACGCAATCTCATCAATCGCCTTTGGAATGTGGACATCCACGACATCATGACTGGCTACCGTGCCTTCAGCCGCAAGTTCGTCAAACTATTTCCCGTTATGTCAGAAGGCTTTGAAATCGAGACCGAAATGACCATCCATGCATTAGACAAACGTTTCAACATCGTGGAAAAGCCCATAGAATACAGCGATCGGAAAGAAGGAAATTCCAAGCTTAACACCGTAAAGGATGGCTTAAAAATACTGAAAATCATCTTTTCCTTGTTCAAAAACTACCGCCCTATGCTGTTTTTCGGCACCTTGGCTGCGATACTTTTAATAGTGGCGATTGGTCTATTCATTCCTGTGCTGAACGAATACCTGAAAATAGGCCTCGTACCCCGGTTCCCCACACTGATTACTTCGGGATTTTTGGCTTTGGCTGGACTGCTGTCTTTTTTCACGGGCCTTTGCTTGGATGTCATCATTAGCCACAACCGGAAAGCCTTTGAACTTCAACTGATTGCGTTTGAAAATGAATAAGTTCATCCATTTTTGTAAGACTTTTGCCATCCTCATAGCGGCTTACTTCGCTTTTGCCGTCCTGTCGTGCTTGCTTCCCGACAAAAATATCAAAGCGCACATTGCCGAATCCGCCCCAAAAATGGTTGAAGAAGGTTTGTATCCTCAAGCCATCATCCGTGTGGAGCAATGTCAGATGGACAACTTCACCGATGCGCTCATCATGAACCAGATATATAACATCGACCGCAAGTATCCCGTAAAATCTGCCATGAAGATGATACGCAGCAGTGAGAAAGGTTGCGACTGGGACCAGCCAGGACTCCTGCTTCGAAAAGTGAATGGCGAAACGCTTGAAGAGCAGCACTATGCACGCTATTGGCATGGCAACACCTTCCTTTTCCGTCCTCTATTTATAATAATGGACTTCTTGACTATAAGACATATTTTATTCATTTCCAGTTCTTTACTTATCCTATTGCTGCTTTGTGCCTATTACCCCAAGGCTGGCCTGATGAAAACCGTAGTTTTGGCATTGGGTTTCTTGCTGACTTACGGTTTCGTGATGCAATTCTCAATGCAGTTTTTTCCCATTTTGGCGCTTACCGTCATTGGCAGTTTACTTGTTGTAAAGCACACGCAATCAGCCAATTTCAGATTACTATTTTTCATCATCGGTTCCCTAACCTGTTATTTCGACTTGCTCACCACACCCTTACTGACTTTGGGCATCCCTTTGGCCGTTTTGCTCTCACTGAAGCACAACGATGAGTTTAAACTCAAAGACAACCTACTTGAAATCAGTAAACTGATCTTACTTTGGGGGCTTGGTTTCGCCCTTACTTTTGGGACAAAATGGGCTTTGGCAAGCCTGATTTTGGGACAAAACATCTTCGTCGATGCCTATGAGGTAAGCCTTTACCGGATGGAAGCCGAGGAATTCACCCGTTGGGATGCCGTGACGACAAACTTTAACATGCTCAACCTTGGGATGATTGGCATTGCGGCTGTGGTTTTGCTTCTATTCATCATCATCAAAAGATTGAAAATCAACTATAAAAAAGTAATTTTGTTTTTGATTATCGGTCTGATGCCCTACGTTTGGTACCTCCTTTTGGCCAACCACAGCTATGTGCATTGGTGGTTCACCTACCGACTACAATCCATCACGGTGGTTTGTCTGCTGTTTATGTTTTGTGACGGAAGTTCCGCGATGAAAGACGGAAAACGTCCCCTTTTTACCACTTAAAATCGTGGAATAACTCCCCTTTTTAGGCCAAATTTTTCGGAAAAAAACGGGATTTTTCACACGACGATTTGAACTACTATCACTATAGTGCCATGCATAATAGTTACTTTCCTCTGCCTTTTTGACACATTTTTCCGACAATTCACGGAAAAACACTACCTTTGCACGAATTTTGCGAAAACCGCAAACTATATAATTGTCAATTATCAATTCTAAATTATCAATTACACATAAATGGGATTTCTAAAGAAACTCTTCGGCGACAAGGCCTCACGCGACAACAAGGCCCTGCAGCCCATACTCGAAAAGACCCTCAAGGCTTACGAACAAATCGAGAAACTCGACATCGACAGCCTGAGACATAAAACCGTAGAATTCAAGGAATACATCAAGAACAAGACCGCTGCCGAAGTGGCCGAAATCGCCGAGCTGAAAGCTAAGGCCGAAGCCAACTTCGACATGGATCCCGACGAGAAGGAGAAGCTATACAACCAAATCGACAAGCTTGAAAAACAAGAGCTTGACCATATCGAGGAGGCCCTGAACGAGATTCTTCCCGAGGCATTCTCAGTGGTAAAAGCCGCTGCCAAGTATTTCTGCGAACATGAGACCGTGGTGGTGACCGCCACCGACCTCGACCGCGAACTGGCCGCCAAATATGATCACGTCACCATTGAAGGCGACAAGGCCTACTACAAGAACAGCTGGATGGCCGGCGGCAATATGGTGACGTGGGACATGGTACACTACAACTGCCAGATCATTGGCGGTATCGTGCTGCACCAAGGCAAGATCGCTGAGATGGCCACTGGTGAAGGTAAGACCCTCGTGGCTACCTTGCCCGTCTATCTGAATGCCTTGGCAGGCAAAGGCGTGCATGTGGTCACTGTGAACGATTACCTGGCCAAACGTGACTCCGAGTGGATGGGCGCAATGTACGAGTTCCTCGGTCTGACCGTGGACTGCATCGACAAGCATGAACCTAACTCGGCCGCCCGTCGCCGCGCCTATAACTGCGATATCACTTATGGTACCAACAACGAATTCGGTTTCGACTACCTGCGTGACAACATGACAGGCAACCCCGAAGAGTTGGTGCAACGCAAGCATCACTACGCTATCGTCGACGAGGTCGACTCGGTGTTGATTGACGATGCCCGTACGCCTTTGATCATCAGCGGTCCTACCCCACGCGGCGACCAGCAGGAATTCGATGAACTGAAGCCTGACGTCGTCAAGCTGTACGAAGCCCAGAAACGTTATGTGACGGGCATCTTGGCCGAAGCCAAGAAAATCCTCACTGACCCCAATGCCACCGAGGAACAAAAGAAACACGGAGCCGACCAACTCTTCCGTGCTTACCGTGGTCTGCCCAAGAACAACGCTCTCATCAAGTTCCTCAGTGAGGAAGGTATGAAGAGCCTGATGCAGAAGACCGAGGGCTTCTACATGCAGAACCGCAACGAGAACATGCACATCATCGACGACGAGCTGTATTTCGTCATCGACGAAAAACTGAATACCGTTGTCCTCACCGACAAGGGCAGCGAGCAACTGGCTCAAGCCTACAACGACCCGTCGTTCTTCATCATCCCCGATGTGGGCAGCGAAATCGCCGAGTTGGAGCACTCTGACCTCAGCAATGACGAAAAGGTGTTGCGCAAAGCCGAGTTGATGCGTAACTTCGCTGAAAAGTCAGAGCGTCTGCACACCGTACAACAACTGCTGAAAGCTTACACCCTGTTTGAGAAGGATGTCGACTACGTCATCATCGACAACAAGGTGAAGATCGTGGACGAGCAAACGGGCCGTATCATGGAAGGCCGACGTTGGAGCGACGGTTTGCACCAAGCTGTGGAAGCCAAGGAAAACGTGAAGGTGGAAGCCGCCACGCAGACCTACGCCACCATCACCTTGCAGAACTACTTCCGTATGTACCATAAGTTGGCTGGCATGACCGGTACCGCTGAGACGGAGGCCGGCGAGTTCTGGGACATCTACAAACTTGATGTGGTGGTCATCCCGACCAACCGTCCTATCGCACGTATCGACCAAGAGGACATGCTTTACAAGACGAAGCGTGAGAAATACAATGCCATTATCGACGAAATCCAACGGTTGGTCAGTGAAGGTCGTCCCGTGTTGGTAGGTACCACCTCGGTCGAAGTCTCCGAGTTGCTTAGCCGCATGTTGACGCGTAAAGGCATTCCGCACAATGTGTTGAACGCCAAGTTGCACTTCAAGGAAGCCCAAATCGTCAAGGAAGCTGGTCAGGCAGGCACCGTGACCATTGCCACCAACATGGCAGGTCGTGGTACCGACATCAAGTTGGGGCCTGGCGTGAAGGAAGCTGGTGGTTTGGCCATTATCGGCACTGAGCGCCACGAATCCCGTCGTGTCGACCGTCAATTGCGTGGTCGTTCCGGTCGTCAAGGTGACCCTGGTAGCTCTCAGTTCTACATCTCCTTGGAAGACAACCTGATGCGCCTGTTCGGCTCTGAGCGTATGGCCACCATGATGGACCGTATAGGTATTCAGGAAGGCGAAGTCATCCAGCACTCAATGATGACCAAACAGATTGAGAAAGCTCAGAAAAAAGTGGAAGAGAACCACTTTGGTGTGCGTAAGCATCTGTTGGAATACGACGACGTGATGAACGCACAGCGTGAGGTCATCTACAAGAAACGCCGTCACGCCTTATTTGGAGAGCGCCTCTCCATCGACATCAACAACATGATGTATGACTTCGGTGAGAAACTGATTGAGGAGTATCAGGATTCCAAGGATTACGAGGGCTTCAAGATAGAACTACTTTCGAGCATGGGCATCGAGCCTCCTTTCACCGAGGAAGAATTTGACAGAAGCAAAATAGACGAGTTAGCTGAAAAGCTCTTCGATGCCGCATTGGAACACTATCGTGAGAAATCGCGCATTATCGGTGAAAAGACATTGCCCGTCATCAAGAATGTGTACGAGAACCAGACCCATTTCGAGAACATCGCTATCCCGATTACTGACGGTAAACGTGGCATGAACGTCATCGTCAACTTGAAGAAGGCTGTGGAGAACGGTGCACGCGAAGTGAACCTCTGCATCGAGAAGAGCATCACCCTCGGCCTCATCGACAACGCTTGGAAGGAACACCTCCGCGAGCTCGACGACTTGAAGGAATCGGTGCAAAATGCTTCTTACGAACAGAAAGACCCGTTGGTCATCTATAAGTTGGAGTCATTCAACCTGTTCAAGGCCATGTTGGAGAAGATCAACGAAGACGTCATCTCCTTCCTGATGCGTGCCGATATCCCGACACAAGACCCGAACACCGTCCGTGAGTCGCGCGGTCCGCAAGGCATCGACAAGTCGAAGATCCGCGAGCAGCGTCAAGACCTGCTGGCACAGTCGCACAGCGACACGCAACAGCGGACGATTACCCAGCCCATCCACGTGGAGAAGAAAGTGGGCCGCAACGACCCCTGCCCCTGCGGAAGCGGCAAGAAATACAAGCAGTGTCACGGAAAATTAGAAGGGATGGAATAAGACACATCTTGCAACTTTGATAAAAACCGAGCGGAATCCCAAACCAGATTCCGCTCGGTTATTTGTTTCAACAAAAACAACCTATTTTAGGTAATTCTGTTGTAATTCGTCATAAACAATTATCCGCTTTGCCGAAGTCGCTCCCCCGATGTCGTTAGTGGACAAATAACTTGTAGAACTCAATTGCCTAAAGGCACTGACTTCAAGGATACTAAGAACAATGTCGTCATAAAGATACAATATAAAATCAATAGGAGACCAAGGAAAAACTACTATTCAACTCCCATAAAAACAGGTTCTTTGCCGCTCTACAACTAAATTTCCATCGCACTTGCTATTTGAACCTACGAAGCTAAAAATGTTTTTGTAGACATCCTTTAAAATGTGCCATTTTTGTAAACATTCATCGCGATCCCACCAAATCTTTAGCAGAAGGTACCCAATCTAAATCATTCTTTGGACATGGGATCTCATCCCCAGTTTTTTCTTTATATAGCTTTGCTATTTCCTTACATTTTGATTGGGCTGTTTTAAGTTGACTTAATCTGTATTCTGGTTCCCAGTTTTCCACTGTTATCGTTTTACGTTTCACATCTTGTATTATTTCATACCATTTCATATAGAGGTTAGTGTATGTCGATCCGTGTTTCCCCAACCATTCCATTTGCTTGGCTTTATTGTCCCTTTCCTCTTTGCGTTGCTTGTATTCTTCGTCCTTTTTCTTTCTTTCTTCATCGTTGTTAGCATAATTGTTGTTATTGTTGCTGCTCTCAAACGAGGAATTGTACGTGTTTTGGGGAGTATTGTAGTTGTTAGGGTCTAATGATTGAAGCATCTTGTTGCTTTCTTCGAGGGTTTCCGAAATATCCTCCAATCCGTCTGCGATGATACCCAACAATTCGCCAAAGTCTATTTTTTTTCCTTTCTTTGCTTTTTTCTGGGCGACTTGCTTGGATTCTGAAGGTGACAATTTGTAGCCAATTCCATTTTCATCTAGTGCTATGCCTGTTGAGACATCATTGCCCGATCGATTTTCATACATGAAAACACGGTCACTGGAGGAGTAAAACAGCGTTTTATATTTAGGCGGAATGATTTCGTTGCCACTTATGTCACAAACGCCTTCTTTGCCTTTGAGTTCTACACTATAATAGTAATGTCCTTCATTTTTGAGACAAACAACCTCATCGTATCTCGGTGCAATGATTTCCATACCGTTGGAGTCGCAAACGCCTTCTTTCCCATTGAGCTTCACTTTATAATAATCTGGTCCTTTGTAAATATCGTCGTATTTTGGCGGGATGATTTCCTTGCCGTTGGAGTCACAAACACCTTCTTTGCCATTGAGTTTCACTTCATAATAATCTGATCCTCTGTAAACATCGTCGTATTCCGGCGCGATAATTTCCATACCGTTAGAGTCGCAAACGCCTTCTTTCCCATTGAGCTTCACTTCATAATAATCTGGTCCTCTGTAAATATCGTCGTATTTCGGCGGGATGATTTCTTTACCGTTGGAGTCATAAGCGCCTAATTTGCCATTGAGCTTCACTTTATAATAATCTTGTCCTCCTATTTCGGAGTAAAAAATATGGTCGTATTTTGGTGCGATGATTTCTTTGCCGTTGGGGTCACAAACGCCCATTTTGCCTTTGAGCATCACTTTATAGCAATTCACTTTATAACAATCTCTTTCTCTGTAAACAGCATCATATTTCGGTTCAACGATTTCTTTTCCGTTGGAGTCGCAAACGCCTATTTTGTCTTTGCTCTTTACTTCAAAATCATAAAAGTACTCTCCATTTTCGTGTCGAAAAACAACGTCATATTTCGCAGGTGCTATAATTTCCTTGCCTTTTTTGTCACAAACCCCGCTTTTGCCATCTTTTTTCACAATAAAATATTCCCCGATAGTATGATAATAAATAAAATCATACCCCCTGCTCAATGGGATAAGTTCCTTGTTCCCTTTATTGCTTTTCGCACCAACATGTCCATTTTGTATTATTTTATACCACTCGAAACCATCTTCTTCTTTTTGAAGTTTCTTTTCTTGGCCGAACAAGCTAAATGAAGCCATCGTTAGACAAACCAGTAATAACAACGTTAGAGACCCGATTTTTTTTGTCATTATCATTCTTACGTTTTTTGTTTCTCGTTCCAAAGAAGCACTGGAGAATCCTTTGTTTCTCCTGTTAATAATAATAGAGTAGAACTGTATGCCGTATCCACAAGCATAACGCTTCATTATTTCACGGACTGGCTGAAGCCAATCCGAATGCAAAAATAGAAAAAAGAAGAAACATACAAGTCGATTGAAGAAAAAAAGCTACTTTTGCCAACTGAACTCTTTAAATTTTAAATCTTAAATCCTAAAATGAAATACAACAGAGTACTCCTAAAACTCAGCGGCGAGGCCCTCATGGGCAGCCAGCAATACGGCATCGACCCGCAACGCTTGAATGAATATGCCGACGAAATCATCGAAGCAGCAAAAGCCGGCGTGCAAATCGGCATTGTCATCGGTGGCGGCAATATCTACCGTGGCCTGCAAGGTGCCTCGAAGGGCATGGACCGCATCCAAGGCGACTACATGGGCATGCTTGCCACCGTCATTAACTCGATGGCCATGCAATCGACCTTGCAGAGCAAAGGACAAAAAGCCACTTTGCTTGCCGGTCTTTACATCGACCGCATCGCCGACACGATGAGCAGCGCCAAAGCCATCCGTCTGCTTGAGGAAGGCCACATCGTGGTGATGGGTGCCGGCACAGGCAATCCCTTCTTCACCACCGACACCGGCTCGGCCCTCCGCGCCGTGGAAATCAAGGCCGACATCATCCTGAAGGGCACCCGCGTGGACGGCATCTACACCGCCGACCCTGAAAAAGACCCCACGGCCACCAAGTTCGAGCATATCACCTACGACGAGGCCTACCAACGCAACCTGAAGGTGATGGACATGACCGCCTTCACCATGTGCAAAGAAAACGACATGCCGATGTATGTGTTCGACATGAACACGCGCGGCAACCTGATGAAGGTGTTGCAGGGTGAAAATATTGGCACACTGGTTACAAAGTAAAACCCATATCGAACACGCTTCGCGTCACTGCGAGGCACGAAGCAGTCTAGAGAACCAACCCTAGATTGCTTCGTCGTTCCTCCTCGCAATGACGCAAAGCGAAAAGAAAAGATGAAGACTAGAAAACATCATCTGCGTAAGATCCACAACGTGCCGAGCAAGAGGATGGACTATATCCTCTTGGCAGTCATTATGGTGGTGGCGGCGGTGCTGAGGCTGTGGAAACTAGGTCAAGTGCCTTTCATGCACGACGAGTTCAGCGCGCTGCTGCGCACCCGCTTCGACAACTTCCACGACTTCATCCAGCTGGGCATCATGCCCGACAGCCATCCCCTCGGTGTGGAAGCCTTCCTTTGGCTGTGGGTGAGGATTTTCGGTTGGAGCGCGTTTTGGGTCAAGCTGCCCTTCGCGCTGATGGGCATCGGTTCCGTATACCTTATTTATTTAATAGGACGGCAGTGGTTCAACCGCAAGGTGGGTCTGTTTACGGCAGCCTTCTTCGCCGTCAGCCAGTTCACGGTGTTCTACAGTCAGTTGGCACGGCCTTATTCTGCGGGGCTGTTCTTCGTCCTGCTGATGGCCTACTTCTGGCATAAGATCGTCTTCGAAGCACAAAAGCCTACCATCAGCGTTTATGTCGGCTTCGCACTCTCGGCCTGGGCCAGCTCGCTGATGCAGTATTTCTCCATCGCGCAAGCAGGACTGATCTTCCTCACGGGCTTGTTTTTCTTACCAAAAGAGCGTCGCAAGGCCTACTGGCTCAGCGGCATAGGTGCCGTGGTTTTGTTTGCCCCAACCCTGCCCATTTTCTACCAACAGCTCTTTGTCAGCGGTAGCATCGGCGGTTGGCTTGCGGCACCCAAGTCCACCTTCCTCGTGGACTTCATCCAGTACACGATGAACTATTCCATGCTGTTCATGTTTGCCGTGGGCATCGTCATTCTTTTGCCCCTCATCATTGGCAAACGCAGCAAGCTACGCCAGCCCTTGCGTTGGGCGGGTCTTGCCTGGTTCGTCATTATCTTCACCATCGCCTTTGTCTATTCCTTGACCCGCGAGCCGATTTTGCAGCAGAGCACGCTGATTTTC
>JAEEGJ010008916.1_pt1 | contig 27320 bp, 18 predicted proteins | sample 8958761 | NCBI WGS metagenome assembly JAEEGJ01 (sample SAMN16246546, study PRJNA631951) | gut metagenome | biome: gut microbiome; feature: rumen; material: RS-attached | host: Bos | place: Iran: Karaj | collected 2018-10 | reverse complement strand
TTTTCTGCTAATCCATATGTTATTATTCGCGACTTTGACCGTTCTGCTCCGCTCGGAACAGGTAAGTATAAGGTAGGTGGCAACTATGCAGCAAGTCTGTTTGCCAACAATCTCGCACATGAGAAAGGATATGCATGTGAGTTCTATCTCGATGCGAAGGAGAAAAAGTATATGGATGAGTGTGGCGCTGCCAATTTCTTCGGTATCAAGGGGAATACATACGTTACACCGAAGTCGACCAGCATTCTGCCCAGTATCACCAATAAGAGCTTGATGCAAGTTGCAGAGGACTTGGGTATGAAGGTGGAGCGCCGTCCTATTCCTGAGGAAGAGCTCGAGACCTTCGAGGAGGCTGGAGCTTGCGGAACAGCTGCAGTAATCAGCCCTATCAGCTATATTGATGATCTGGATACAGGAAAGCGCTTCAGCTTTGGCGACAAACCAGGTCCCGTCAGCAAGAAACTCTACGACACCCTCCGTGGCATTCAGTACGGTACGATTGAGGACAAGCATGGTTGGACCAGAGTCGTTATTGAATGAGTAAAGGTAAGCTGGCCAAATTTGCCGATATGGCAAGATATGAGAACGTGTTCCAATACCCTTATTCGGTAGTGGAACATGTTCCTTTTGAAATGAAAGGGCACTGGCACGAGCAGTATTTTCATAATGACAATCCGATTGTTCTTGAGTTGGGTTGTGGAAAAGGAGAGTATACTGTTGAGTTGGCCAAACTCTACCCGCAGTTGAATTTTATCGGTGTAGACATTAAAGGTGCCCGAATGTGGACCGGAGCCACTCAAGCCATTCAGGAAGGTTTGCGGAATGTAGCTTTTCTCCGGACAAATATTGAAATCATTGAGCGTTTCTTCAGTGAGGATGAGGTACAGGAAATATGGCTCACTTTCAGCGATCCGCAAATGAAAAACCCGCGCAAACGACTTACCAGTACGTATTTCATGTGTCGTTATCGCAAGTTTTTAAGGGATTATGGAGTCATTCACCTGAAAACCGATTCAAATTTCCTTTTCACCTATACCACATATATGGTGGAGAAGAATCATCTGCCTGTGCTCTTCCGCACAGAGGATTTATATTCGCAAGACACTTTAGACAGTTTAACCTCTCTACAAGACCCGAGTACCCCCAATCGCCTCGATCCGAATGTTCTTAATATTCAGACCTATTATGAGAAAATGTGGCTCGAGCGGGGACTTAACATCCGCTACATGAAGTTTTGCCTTCCTCGAAAAGGTGAATTACAAGAGCCTGATGTAGAGATAGAGTTGGATGAGTACAGAAGCTTTCATCGCTCAAAGCGTAGTAGTAAAGAAACCAGTAAATAGCCAGCAATATGAAAAAGTTCCAAGTCTCAAGTTCTAAGTTTAGGCTCCTTTTAGCCGTTGTAGCAATGATGCCGCTAATGGCATTTGCACAACATTCGTTGTCGGTTACGAATGATTCGGCGGGTCATTTGTCAAAATCCATCCCCGACAGTATCAAGTATCATGTCAGCCAGCTAAAAGTTGTTGGTCCCTTGAATGGTAATGATATCAAGCTGATTCAGGAAATGATTCTTCGCTCTAAGACCAAAGAGAAGTCCGAAGAGCCGTTCCGTGAACTTGACTTGGCTGAAGCCAGTATTGTTGAGGGTAAGGAGGGATTGAAAACCCGTGACAATGAGATGCCCGATAGAATGTTCGTAGGTTGCAAGACTTTGGAACAGGTGGTTCTGCCTGCTAATCTGATTAATGTAAGCAGTCATGGCTTTGACGGGTGTACGAGTCTCGTGTCAGTCACGATTCCTGAAAGTGTTACTGATTTGGGCACATACGCTTTTGTCAACTGCAAATCTCTTCCCTCTATTGAATTGCCGTCTAATCTGATCAAAATTGGCGATTATGCTTTTAACAAATGCGAGAAGATAGAGTCTGTCAGCATTCCAGAGAGTGTAAAACAGTTGGGTGCTCATGCTTTCGAGGACTGTAAGAATCTTGTGACGGCAACAATCAACGGTGATATTGCTAAACTGGAGAATTCTGTATTCAAAAACTGTGGGAATCTCTCCTCTGTTTCTTTCCCGGAAAGTCTGTCCTCAATTGAGAGCAATGCATTCCAGAAATGTGAGAGTCTGCAAGCAGTATCGTTGCCTGATGGTGTGAAGACGATAGGCAATAACGCTTTCGAGCAGTGCAAAAGCCTGCAGGGTGTTAATCTTCCTGGCATTAAGAAGATCGGTAGTAGTGCATTTAAGGAATGTGTCAGTTTGCAGTCTGTTGACCTCCCCAACTCTCTGGAGAATATGGGAAGTAGTGCTTTTGAGGATTGTAAGGGTCTGGTATCAGTTGACATCAGTGGCAATCTGAAGGAGATTCCGAATAATGCCTTTGAGAATTGTACCAATTTACAGGCTATCTCATTGCCGAACTCAGTCACCTCTATCGGGAGTGATGCCTTTATGGATTGTCAGGCACTAACGTATGTCACTTTGCCTTCATCTTTGAAAAAGCTTGGCGGTGACGCATTCAAGAACTGTTTTACTTTACAGAATGTTGTCATTCCCAATGGCGTGACCAGCATTGGCAGTCATGCTTTTGAGAATTGCCGCGGACTGATTACAGCCGAGATTATTGGTTTTGTGAAGAAGATAGAGAACAGTTTGTTTGCTGGATGTGGCAGTTTGCGGGAAGTGCGTCTTCCTAATACCATAGAGAGCATAGACGATGATGCTTTTAGGGACTGTGCCAGCCTCACTTCGTTCAAGGCACCCTTGGCAGTAAAGTCTATTGGTAGCAGTGCGTTCAAGGGTTGTGCGAGCCTCGTATCCTTAGAGCTGCCCAACACGCTGAAAAAGATTGGAGGTTCTGCTTTTGCCAAGTGTCCTATTCTCAGGGAAATCCGTTGTAATTCGCCATTAGCACCCAAGGTGGAGAAGAGCACGTTTAAGGATGTCATCAAGTCGGGTGCCGTGAAATTATCTGTGCCAAAGGGATGCATGAGCATCTATAAGGCTGACAAGGTATGGGCGCAGTTCAGCCATATGTCAGAGATTAGTCTGATAGAGCTTCAGAATTCCAGATGGTAAAGGAAGAGGCAGGCAGAACTACATCTCCCTGATTCTGCTGTCGAAGTCTTTGGCACCTCCTTTTGTCTTAAACAGTTTCGTGTGCAAACGTATGCGGCTGTTTGTGATAGCCTGTGGCGACGACGAGGTGAGAACAGCTATCTCTGAAGGGGCGAAACCCAGTTTGCTCAGCATGCAGATATTGATTTCTTTGATGCTGAGCGGGTATTGGCTGAGCGTTGCCAGGAATGGTTTTCCCATGGCATACAACTCTGTCCAGTCTTCTTCCTGGGGTGCCTTGCCCCGAGTTGCCAATGAATGCAGACGGAGGACAACCGATGAATGGAGAAGTTGTTCGGTTACATCCCATTTCTTTCGGGTCGTTTCCTCATCACGATGGTATTCCTGTACCATGTTCTCAATAATTCGTTCATATCTTCCCATTCGGTGCCGGTGATACCACACAACCAATAGCAGCACGGCCACCAGCAGAGCAATAGCGGCTAAAAGACATGCCAGCCTAAGGCTGTTTTTCCGGTCTGACGTCTGTTTGTCAAACTTGTTTTGCAAAAGGCTGATGTTGGTGGTATCAGTACTTTCTCTGAGTTGCTGGTACACTCGGTTCAGACGCTCACTGAGGGCAAGTGCTCTCTCTTTGTTTCCCGTTTGTTTGTAGTAATTGATGAGTTTTTTGTAAGCGTCAATCTGTATGTAGGGCTTATATCCGTTGAGCGACTGATACCAATAGTCGATGGCTTGTCCGGTTTCGCCCCACATGGCCAGTAAGTCGGCATATAGTTTGGTGGTTGTCTCCTGCGGTTCCAGCTCCATGGCTTTCTCTAAGCTTTCCTTGGCACTTAGCATATAGCCCTGCTTGATATCGATGCTGGCCTGGTTTGTCAGTATGGATGCTTTCACATGCTTGTCAACCTTGTCGAGCAAGGGACGGCATTCTTCAGAGTATTTTGCTTGTTGCTTGGCATCGCCTGAGCGGTCGTAGGCCGATGCCAGGTTGTTCAGACTTGTGGCAATCCAGTTGATATTACCACTCTTGCGGGCTGTCTCAAGCGTCTTCTTGTAGTAGCTGATAGCCAGCGCGCGGTTGTTAGCTTCGTCGTTCATGATGCCCAGCGCCTCAAACACATCGTGGCTCAGACTGTTGTCATTCAGATGGATAGCCAGCAACTCGGCTTTTTTCAGAAACTCCACGGCCTCATTGGTGCGGTGATTATCATTGAGCACCAGCCCATAGTGCAGCCAGGCGCGTGCCAGCCGATGCTTGTCGCCCTGTTGCTCATAAAAGAGGGCACTCTTCCTGATGAGTGAGTCGCTCAGGATATAGCTTCTCAGTTTGTGCACTCCCTCAGTGATAATCAGTCCATAGAGAGCACTGTCGGCTGCATTGAACGCCGTGCTGTCGGCCATTGACTGGATGGCCAGTTCCAAGGCACGTAGTGGGTTGCTGTCTATTTGCTGTTCAGCATCCAGCAACAACGCGTGGTTGGGCTGCTCTCGCGAGCAACCCACCATGAATAACGAGAGAGATACTATAAATATGAATATGTGGATGCGTCTGTAGTCCATTTAGTTCAGTTTGAAGAAAATAGGTAGGGTGAATCTCACATTGACTGGCTCACCGTTCTGTGTGCCGGGAGACCATTTAGGCATGGCTTTCACTACGCGCATGGCTTCCTGATCGAGGCTGGGATAGACACTGCGCACCACATTGAAGTCTTTTAGCGAGCCATCTTTGCTCACAATGAAGTTAACCATCACGCGTCCCTGCACTTTGTTCTTCGCGGCATCGGCAGGATATTTCATGTTCTTAACCAGGAACTCCATCATAGCTACTTGACCACCAGGGAAAGTGGGCATCTTCTCAACCACATCAAAGATGATGCTCTCGTCACGCATTGCGTTCTGCCTCCTTACTGGTGCCGTTTGGTCTTTGGGAGCCATAAACACCTTGTTATTGGAGCCCTTCTTGACCACGAGAATACCTGCCACCTCGCCTTTGGCATCTTTAGTGATGACATACAGATTACCGTCTTTGCCTTTCAGCGTGTCAACAGGTGTTCTGTTGTTGCCTGTCGCCATTACGATGATAGGACTTAGGAGTGCCATTATGGCTATCATTATTATTTTTTTCATACGCTTTGTTTTGTTAAAAGGTTCTACATGTTGTTGTGGATATCCGTTGCAAAAATAGGAAACTCCAGCGAGAACCGCAAGAATTTCATTAAACAAGATTACACATCGATGGAAATAGATAGAAAATAGTGTGTTTTTTTCTGTGTGTATTCATTCTGCTCTTGATAGATGGCTTGAATGTCTATGAGAATGGCAAAAAACAGATACGGATTACTTTTTTGTTATAGATTCTTCCGAAATACCGTTTTTTAGGGTAAGAATTTTTTTTTTTCTTATTTTTATTTATTATCTTTGCGGAATAAAACTTAAACCAATTTAATACCATTAAGAATTATGTCTCAAACAAGATTTAATTTTAGAGGAGTAGCACTGATGGTTTCTTTGCTGCTATGGTTGACACCTGCATTTGCGCAGTCTTCGCAGAAAAATACTTCCGCGCAACAGCAGAACACGACAACAAATGTAGTTCGTGGATATGTGTGCGATGAGAACAATGTAGCCATGAGCGGTGTTGTGGTGCGCAACCTGACGAGTAAGAAGAATGCTGTGACCGACAAGAACGGACGGTTCTCGGTGCCTTGTCATGGCGCGGGCGATCGTATTACACTTACTTTCGTAGGCAAGCGTACGATTGAGGCAACAGCTGAATTAGGCAATACGATGACCTTTGTCATGGAAGATGATGAGGCTGTGCTTGATGACGTGGTGGTAACAGGTTATCAGACCATCAAACGCACCAATGCCACGGGTTCGTTCGGATTTGTCGACAGCAAGAAACTTACCCAGCAGATTCACAAAGACCTGCTCAGTTCGCTGGAAGGACAGGTGGCAGGTCTGCGCTTCGACATCAACCCGAACACGGGCGAGAGCACTCCTATCCTGCGTGGTGTGGGTACCTTCTCGAATAATGTGGGTACTCAGCCTCTCATCGTCATCGACAACATCCCCACAAGCATGACACTCGACGAGATCAACCCTTACGACGTGGAGTCGGTAACGGTGTTGAAAGATGCCGCAGCAAGTAGTATCTATGGTGCTTTGGCAGCCAATGGTGTGATTGTGATCACTACAAAGCAGGGTAAGGAAAACGGTGTGCGCGTGAATGTGAATGCCGACTGGTTTATCAGCACCAAGCCTAACTTCAAGAGCATGCATTATGCCGAGACTGGCGATGTGATTGATTTCCAGACAGAGATGTATAAGGCTGCTGTGGCTAAGGCAGGCGGTGAGGATAACTATTTCACGACTCCCAATTACTATAATCCACTGTATCAGCTCTATCGTGATCAGCATGATGGCGTTATCTCTGAGGCCGATGTGAATCAGAAACTTGCCCAATGGCGCAATGTGAATTATTACGATCAGTTCCGTGATAACATGTGGCGTTCCCAACTGACACAGAAATATAACGTGTCGATGACGAGCCGAACCTCACGCAGCAATCAATATGTGTCGTTTAACTATCAGCACGACAAGAATCGTATGATAAACGACAGTAATAATGCCTTTGGACTGTATTTCAAGTCGAGCTTTAACGTGAAGAAATGGCTGACGCTGAACACTGGTATCGATTTGCGTCTTTCGAGAGCGCAATCGCCTGAGGTCTCTTTCTCTCAAGAGTCTCTTGACCCGTATACTGCCATCTGCGATGCACAGGGCAATCCTGTCGCATTACCTTATGGCATCTATGCCGGCTACGCAGGAACGTCTGTCAACGGAACCGTGGCAAGAGCTTTTGCCGAGAATCCCGCTTTCCAGTCGTTTGATTTCTCTCCATTGGATATCCTGAACGAGAATATCGAAAAGGCCCGTCGTGCCCGCATTCGTCCTTTTGTCAGCGCTGACTTCAAGTTCCTGAATATGTTTAAGTACTCGTTCCTTTATCAGTACGAGTGGAATGACTATAAGCGCGAGTTGCTAAGTGACAAGGACAGTTATATGATGCGCATGGCCCATAATGCCCTCATTGATGCTAACGGCGTATGCCATCTGCCTGATGGCGCTCGCTATAATCAGTTCAACTCTTCGTCAAAGCGTTATACCTTGCGTAATCAGCTGAGCTTTGATAAGACTTTCAATGGTGGGCACACCATCAATGCCGCAACAGGTCTTGAGTTCCGCGAAAGCCACACACCACCTTCGATGGAGGAGCGTATCTATGGTTACAATCCTCGTTCGCTCAGCGGTAGCCGAATGGATTGGGAGACAATGGCTACGACTGGTATCGAAAGCTTGATGACTGGAACGACAGTCCGTCTGATGAGTCCGTCGGTTACCAAGACGGATGTGAAACACCGTTATGCATCCTACTATCTCACAGCTAACTACACCTATAAATATAAGTACAACGCCTCTGCCAGCATTCGTTGGGATGAGGCCGACCTCTTCGGTCTTGACACTCGTGAGCAGAAACACCCGCTTTGGTCGTTAGGTGCAGGATGGACATTGTCCGAGGAGAGTTTCATGAAGGGTACAGCCTCATGGTTGAGCTATCTGAAACTGCGTGCCTCCTATGGTGTGAATGGTAATGTGGATCAGGCCAGCACAACCTATTTCGTGGCAAAATACAAGAAGATGAGCACCAGTTTGCAGCCTCTTGGCCAGGGATTGACCTATCTTGACTACGACGGTGATGACCTGCCTAATCCGAAACTGCGTTGGGAGAAGACAGCCACGACCAACATTGGTCTTGACTTCCGTCTTTTCAAGAATCTGATTCGTGGTAATATCGAATACTACAACCGCCATGGTAGCGACTTGCTCGTTCGTCGTTTTATGGACTCCACACTGGGTACCGACAGCCGTGTGGTAAACAATGGAGAGATCCGCAACCGTGGTTTGGAGGTGTCTATCACGGGTAACATTATTAACACTGAGGACTGGAACTTCTCTGTAACGCTCACACATGCTATTAATAGTAATAAGGTAATTGCCGTTGACGAGGATCCCAACTGGGTTGCCAGCAACTATATCACCTCGCCCACTAACTATTTCAAGAAGGGTACAAGCTTCAACACGCTTTGGGCCTATCGGATGGGGCGCGTAGTAAATGGTTATCCCGTTATTCTTGATGCTGACGGCAACGAGATGGTGCAGTTCGATGAGAACGGAAATGTGAAGGAACTCACTCATTCCTCTACGTTGAAAGGCACCGACGCCCTGGTTAACATGGGTACAATTACACCAAAGTATAATGGTTCATTAGGCTTGAATCTCCGCTATAAAGAGTTCGAGTTGAATGCATTGTTTGTTTATGCTGGTGGCAACAAACTGCGTCTCGATGTGGCCGACCTCGCTGAAAGTGGCTATACCATGCGCAGCACGCATATCCTGGACCGCTGGACCACCGCCAACAAAGAAGGTGTACGCATGTATCTCGATATGGATGAGGTGGGACGTCAGTATGCCAGCGACTTTGCCTATTGGTGGAAATATTCTGATCAGCAGGTCAAAGATGCCAATTATATCAAGTTGCGTAGCATCAGCCTGGCATATAATCTGCCGAGAACACTCTGCAAGACTCTGCACCTGAGCAATCTGCGCCTGACCCTGCAGACCAATAACTTGTTCTATTGGAGCAAGGTGGGTAAGGACATCGATCCCGAGTCCTACAGCCTTGGCTCCGGCTCTCGTGTAGTCAATCAGCCTCGTACGTTCGCCATCGGACTTTCAACCAGCTTCTAATTCACCATCAAAACAGACATTACGATTATGAGAAAATTAATATATTCACTGTTGTTCGTTGTAGCTGCGGCATTTACTGCTTGCGACGACTATATTGACCTTACACCTAAGGGTGCCGTCACGGTCGACTCTGCATACACTTACTATGAGCTGGTGCTCATGCCTAATCGTACATACTGGCCAACCTGTTTCGCACTTCTTACTGATGATGCTTGTTGCAAAGAGTCGAACATCATGGGTAATGAGAGTACGACCCTCGACGGCATCAACTATACATTCAATGAGGATGCCGACCGTACCGAGATTGCTCAAAACAATCTCTATGAGAATGCCTATAAGTATATTCTCCGCTATAATATCATCATCGACAACATTATGGATGTGCCGGGCGAGGAGCGGATCAAGCAGCTGGGTATGGCTGAGGCGCGTCTGCTTCGCGCATGGGAGCATTTCGTCGTATTGAATACCTACGCAAAGGCTTATACCCCTGCCACGGCTGCTTCTGATGGCGGTGTTGTGATTATGGACAAGTACGACCTCGAGGCCACCCCGAGTAAGTCGACGGTTGAGCAGGTCTACACCTTTATTATGAATGAGATAGACGCGGCTTTGCCTTATCTGCAGGAAACTCCCGACCTCGTGAGCCATCCGTCACTGGCATATGGCTATGGTCTGAAAGCGCTTGTCTGCCTGTTCCATCATGATTGGGAGGAGGCTAAGAAAGCTGCTGAGCAATGTCTGACGCTGAATGGTGAGCTGGTTGATTACACCGCCATCAGCAAAGTGACCAGTAACACCAATTACCGTTATACGGGAGGAAAAGACGGTAATCCGGAAGTGCTTGATCCGACAACCTCTTCAGTGGGATTCACAGGCACACTGATGTACAACTATGGTATTATCAGTAAGGAATTGACAGATATGTTTGACCAAAAGAACGACCAGCGTTATGCCCTGTTCTTCCAAAGTACAAATGGCGGTGGCGCATATGCATACTACTTCGATGCTGGGGTAGGAGCTTCTTGTTGGCTGTCTGGTGCCACACTGAATCGATTCTATTATGCTACGGTAGGTCTCCGTACGGCTGAGGTATACTTGATTTTGGCTGAGTGTCAGGCCAGGTTGGGCGATGTGAACGGCGCTATGTCAACACTTTCTAAAATTCGTGAAAAACGTATAAAAGGATTTGACGCCTCTACTGTCAGTGCGTCTAATCAGAAAGATGCGATGGAGCAGATTATCACCGAGCGCCGCAAGGAACTGCTCTTCGGTTTCCATCGCTTCTGGGATTTGAAACGACTGAACACGGAGCCGGAGTTTGCCAAGACCATTACGCATATGTATCCGTTGACCACTGAGGGCAAACAACCCCAGACCTACACATTGCGTCCTGATTCGAGGCTTTATATTATTCCGTTCCCGAGGACGGCCCGCGAGAGAAACCCGAATCTGACATTAAACACAGACGAATAATAATCTTTTATGAAAAAAACTGTTTTAGCAATTGCTGCTATATTCCTGATGCAGGGTGAGGTGTCTGCCTCGGCCCTGCACCAGACGATTATAGCTGGTGACAACGTATCTGTTGTTCAGAAGAACGACACGGTGAAACAACCAGAGGGAACTCCCACAAATGGTCCTCAGGGCGAGAGACACCCAGGCATGAGAAGAGGTCCTGGAGGTATGGGCGCTCCTGGTGGCGCGAATGCCCCGCAGCAGAAGAAAGACTCCTACAAGGAACTGATCAAAAAGGGTGGTACCGTGCTGAAAGGTGTCTTTACCGTGCGCCATATTGAGAATAAGTGGTACTTCGAGATTCCCGAGAAGATGATGAGCCGCATGTTCCTCGTGGTAACGCGTTTCGTGAATGTGCCTCAGGGCTTTGCCAAATTGCCCGGCGAGGAGGTGAACCACAATACGGTTTATTTCGAGCGCCGTGACGACAAGACTCTCTTCATGCGTAATTACCTGAAGACTCAGGTGGCTGACGCAAAGGATCAGATGGCACAGTTGGTTGCGAAATCAACTGTCGACCCCATCATCATGAAGTTCGACATCATCGGAAAAGACTCTGTCACAGGCGATCATCTGGTGGATGTTACCAACTTGTTTATGCAGGATAACCACATCACCAGCTTCTCTCAGTCCGACAAGAACATTGTTGGTGTGACCGGCTTGATGCAGGATCGTAGCTTCATCGACACCATGAAGGTTTATCCCACCAATATCGAGGTGGCAACGATGCGTACATACGGTGCCGCAGCTGGTGGTAACGGTCCGATGCCTCAAGGCGCACCGCGTCAACCGCGTTCGGCAGCCGCACGTACAGGTTCTATCACCATGAGCCTGAACACCAGTATCGTGCTTTTGCCAGAGGTTCCCATGCGCCCGCGTCTCGAGGACGACCGTGTAGGTTATTTCGTTGAGCGCTTTACGACCTTCTCCGACGATGAGCCGTCTAAACATTATGCAATAGCTCAGCGCTATCGCCTGGAGCCGAAAGACCCGAAGGCTTATGCCGCAGGCAAATTGGTGGAACCTAAGAAGCAGATTGTTTACTATATCGATCCCGCTACGCCGAAGAAATGGGTGCCTTATCTGATAAAAGGTGTCAACGACTGGAATGTTGCCTTCGAGGCTGCTGGATTCAAGAATGCCATTGTTGCCAAGGAAGTACCTGCCGGCAGTGACATCAGTCCTGATGACGCCCGTTACAGCTTCTTGCGCTATCTGCCTTCTGAGACGGAAAACGCCTACGGACCTCATGTCAGCGACCCGCGTTCCGGTGAGATCATCGAGGCTCACGTCTGTTGGTATCATAATGTGATGAACCTGGTACGTAAATGGTACATCACTCAGTGCGGTGCCGTCGACAAGCGCGCGCAGAAGATGCAGCTCGATGACAAACTCATGGGCGAGCTCATCCGCTTTGTCAGCTCTCATGAGGTAGGCCACACACTGGGTCTTCGTCATAACATGATTTCCAGCCACTTCACCCCGGTGGAGAAGCTGCGCGACAAGAAATGGGTTGAGGCTCACGGACATACTTATAGTATTATGGACTATGCCCGTTTCAACTATGTGGCTCAGCCGGAGGACAACATCTCTGAGAAGGGACTCTTCCCACGCATCAACGACTACGACAAGTGGGCTATTAAGTGGGGTTATCAGTATCGTCCTGAGTTCAAGGATGCTTACAAGGAGCGTACAGCCCTGCGCAAGGAGGTGACCGAGATGCTTCGCAAGAACCCGCATGTTGCCTATTGTGGTGATGAGGGTCGTGGTCAGGACCCGCGCAGTCAGACGGAGAGCATCGGCGACAACAACATGAAGGCCAGCGACTATGGAATCAAGAACCTCAAACGGCTGATGACTAACTTGGAGAAGTGGACGGCTCAGCCCGACGGACAGTATGACGACCTGCGCGAGATGCACCAGTCGATTCGCCAGCAGTTCCAGCGCTATTGCGGACATGTACAGCGTAATATCTTGGGACGTGAACACAACACCATTCCTGGTATGAAACCCTATGATTATACTTCGAAGGCTGTTCAGAAAGAGGCTATCCAGTGGATGGGACGCAACGTGTTCGAGGCTCCGACATGGCTCTACCCGCAGAGCATTCTCGATAAGTTAGGAACAGACGCAGATGATGAGATAATGAACCGTGCCCGTACAGCATTGGCTTATCTGCTCAACGCTAATCTCATCGCGAACCAGCTGAAAACTGGTGTATATCCTGCTGAGGAGTATCTTGACGATGTGCTGGCTGCCGCATGGAAACCGCTCGACAATGCGAATGAAAAGCTGAACAACTATAACCGTCAGTTGCAGCGTACTTATGTGTCCTTGCTCGGATCGGCCATCAATCCCAAGCCAACCACCGGCAATCAGAACCAGGCTGCTGCATCGGCGAATATAGCTGTTACAAGCAGCGATGCAATTCTCTATCTGCTGCAGCATCTCGATAAGGTGGAGAAGAAAGTCGATCAGCTTGCCAATAGCTCCAGCGGTATCAACCGTATGCACTTCAACGACCTGAAACTGAAGCTGGAGAAGATCAAAGGCGAATACAATAAAGTTGAGAAGTAAGAATTCTTAGATACGATAGAAGAAAAAGCCGGTTTTATACTTTTTTTGCATGTCAAAATAACGGGAATCGGCTTTTTCTTTGTACTTTTGCGCACTATTTACAATACTATGCCTATAAAGAGTTATTTGTTGTTGGCAGTCATGTTGATGACATTTGCCACAATTGATGCACAAAACAACGACACTACTGGTGTCTGGAAAGAAAAAGAACTGAAAGGAGTGACCATTCGTTCAGGCGCAACCACACGTCGTGTGGCGGGTGCTGTCAGTGGTACACTGATTACGAAGGACGAACTATTCAAGGCAGCATGCTGCAACTTGGGAGAGAGCTTTACCACGAATCCATCTGTCGATGTCAACTATAGCGATGCGGCTACGGGTGCCAAGCAAATCAAATTGCTGGGCCTTTCGGGCACATATGTACAGATGTTGACAGAAAACCTTCCTAATTTCCGTGGAGCCGCCGCTCCCTATTCTTTGGGCTACGTGCCTGGTCCCTGGATGAAGAGCATTCAGGTATCGAAGGGTAGCGCTTCGGTGCGTAACGGCTATGAGTCGATTACCGGACAGATTGATGTGGAATACCTGAAACCTGACGACGATGAGGGTGTAACCGTCAACCTCTTCGGCAATACCATGAGCAAGTTTGAGGCGAATGCCGATGCCAATCTGCATGTGAACGGCCCGCTGGCTACAGAGATTCTGGCTCATTATGAGAACGACTGGGGCGGGCACGACCGCAACCACGACGGATTTGTGGATATGCCGAAGGTGCGGCAGTACAACCTGCAGAACCGTTGGCGCAGTGTGGGCGACCACTATATCTTCCATGCCGGACTGGGCATTCTGAAGGAGAAGCGCGAGGGCGGACAGACAGGACATCATGCTGATATTGCCAATCCGTACCTCATCAACATCGAGACTGACCGGTATGAGGGTTACATGAAGCATGCTTTCGTGGTGAATAAAGAGCATGGCACCAATATCGCTTTCATGGGTAATGCCTCGATGCATGTGCAAGATGGTGAGTATGGTTTGAAAGGTTATTATGTTAACCAGAAGAACGCTTATGCTCAGCTGATGTTCGAGACGAACTTTACCAAGCAGCACAACCTCTCGGCTGGTCTGAGCCTGAATCATGACTACCTGCATCAGGATGCTAAAGGAGCCTCAGTCCTCGTGGATGGTCAGCTGTCTTCTCATTTTGCTAATAGTTCTAGCTATATGCGGTATATTCAGAAGGAGACGACACCTGGCGTATATGCCCAGTATACTTTCAATAAGGACGACCGTCTGATCCTGATGGCAGGCTTACGTGTTGACGACAGCAACCTCTATGGCACATTCGTCACGCCTCGCGTTCATATCAAATATATGCCATCCGATTTGGTGAGCATCCGTCTGGCTGCTGGTAAAGGCTATCGCACACCGTTCGTGTTTGCCGAGAACAGCAACCTGCTCGCCAGTGGACGTGCTTTCGTTGCTGATGCCAATCTGAAGCAAGAGGAGGCGTGGAACTATGGTGTTACCACAGCATGGAACATCCCGCTGTTCGGCAAGACGCTCAAGCTGAATGCCGACTACTATTATACCGACTTCAAGGAGCAGGCCGTCGTTGACTTCGACTACTCATCGGACATGATCTATATTCATAATCTCGGTGGCAAGTCGTATAGTCATACTTTCCAGGTGGATGCCACCTATCCCGTGTTCAAGGGAATGACCGTCACCGCTGCATGGCGTCTGAATGAGGTGAAATGTGCTTATGGCCTTGACAACAAGGTGTCAGAGAAACCTCTCACCAGCCGTTACAAGGGCTTGCTCACTGCCTCGTATAAGACACCTCTCGGTCTCTGGCAGTTTGATGCTACGCTTCAGCTGAATGGAGGAGGCCATCTGCCCACGCCGGCACTCGACCAAAACGGAAACCAAATGTGGCCAAGCCGCTTCCACTCTTACGAGCAGCTAAGTGCACAGGTCACCCGTTGGTTCCGTCATTTCTCTGTCTACATTGGTGGAGAGAACCTGACGGGTTTCAAGCAGAAGAACCCCATCATCAACGCCCATGACCCATGGAGCGACAAGTTCGATGCCACCATGGTGTGGGGACCGGTACAAGGTGCAATGGGATATATTGGAGTGAGAATCAATTTCGGCAGACTCTAAAGAATTGAGTCCCCATTCCTCTCATTCCTCCCATAATTCCCATCCCTCCCATTAAATAAAAACAACAACTCAATAAAAAACAATACAACAATGAAAAAGACAACCATGTTGCTGACGATGCTGCTCATTGCAGCCGTCACATTTGCAAAGGACATTAAGACTGTCGTAGTAACCACGATGCCGCAGATGCATTGCGAGAGCTGCGAAACCAAGATTAAGGGCAACCTCCGTTTCGAGAAGGGTATCAAGAGTGTTGAGACCAACATCGACGATCAGGCTGTGACCATTCAGTACGATGCCGACAAGACTAACGAAGAGGCAATCATGAAGGCTTTTGGTAAGTTTGGCTATCAGGCCAGCAAAAAGGAAGTTGCTCAGAAAGAGTGCGAGAAGAAGGAGTGCAATGGCAAGCATGAGTGCTCAGAGAAGAAAGAGTGCGACAAGAATGCTGACTGTGACAAGAAAGCCTGCGGCGAGAAGAAAGAGTGCTGTGGCAAGTGCCAGAAGGCAGAAGGTGAGGCAAAGGCCGACTGCTGCAAAGACAAGAAAGAGTGTGGCAAGCACGAGTGCGCTGAGAAGAAAGAGTGCAACGGCAAGCAGGAATGTGCTGGCAAGTGCGAGAAAAAGTGCGAGGGCGCAGACAAGAAATGTGAGGGAAAATGCGAGAAGCATTAATCCCAAATTAATAAGTTTAACACCCCTCTTCCTCTTCCCATTGGTGGAGTAGGAAGGGGGACTTTTCATCCAACACCCAACATAACATGACACTATATCCGAAACTAATCATGGATGCCTTGGAGAAGGTGACTTATCCGGGCACGAAGAAGAATTTGGTTGAGAGCGGCATGGTTGCCGATACCCCTAGTCTCACTGCCCCTCAGAACGAGGGAGAGCAGTGGAAAGTACGCGTGGTATTGGAGTTCCCGCGTGACACCGACCCGTTCCTGAAGTCAACGGTCAAGGCTGCGGAGGCTGCTATCCACTATCACGTTTCTCCCGATATCGAAGTTACCATCGAGACGGAATTCAAGTCGAAACCACGTCCTGAGGTGGGAAAGCTATTGCCTCAGGTGAAGAATATCATTGCTGTTAGTTCCGGAAAAGGTGGCGTGGGAAAGTCTACTGTTTCGGCAAACCTTGCCATCGCCCTGGCGCGTTTGGGGTATAAAGTGGGCTTGCTCGATGCTGATATTTTTGGTCCTTCCATGCCAAAGATGTTCGATGTGGAGGATGCCTGTCCGTATGCGGTGCATGTAGATGGCAGGGACCTTATCGAACCGGTGGAGAAATATGGCATCAAACTGCTCAGCATAGGTTTCTTTGTCAGTCCCGAGACTGCCACTTTGTGGCGTGGCGGTATGGCATCCAACGCCCTGAAGCAGCTTATTGCCGATGCTAACTGGGGCGAGTTGGACTATTTCATTCTCGACACACCACCGGGAACGAGCGACATCCATCTGACCCTCTTGCAGACATTGGCCATCACGGGTGCTGTTATCGTGAGCACACCACAGAATGTTGCTCTTGCTGACGCCCGCAAGGGTATCGATATGTATCGGAATGAGAAAGTGAATGTGCCCATTCTCGGACTTGTCGAGAATATGGCATGGTTCACACCTGCCGAACTGCCAGAGAACAAATACTATCTCTTTGGTCGTGAGGGTGTCAAGCGATTGGCTGAAGAGATGAACATACCTTTGTTGGCTCAGATTCCAGTCGTACAGAGCATCTGTGAGAGTGGCGACAACGGCCAGCCTGCTGCCCTCAGTTCTGAGACCATGACGGGCTTGGCATTCCTCAATCTGGCACAAGCCGTTGTCACCGTCACCAACCGTCGTAACCGCGAGCAGGCTCCCACCCGTATTGTGGGTGTAAAAGGATCTGGCGAATAAGAAATATATAGGAATTTTCCTCAAAATAATAGGTAAAATGAGTGGGCAGAAATCACAATTCTGCCCACTCATTTTACCTATATACCACCGTTCAGATTCAGGTTTAGTTTCAGGTTTATAGGTCTATAGAGCTTCAGGTTTCAAAATTTATAGAGATCTAAACAAAAGATGTTTCGTTTTACAGTAGGCGGCGCGTTTCGCGTCGCAAAGTCTCCTCGTGTTCGCGCATCAGCGGTTTTCCCCCATCGAGCAACCATCTTTCTCGCCTGCTACTCCAATCCATAAAACTCCCATCTCCTCTCAAGTGTCACTTAGCTTCATAATCTCCTAGCGGATAGCTGCTTATGCATAGTGACACCTGTTCGCCAGCCATCACTATGCCGCCAACAACTTATAATTAATGCCTGATTACCCTCTAACTCGTTAATCAATTAGGGTCTAATCAGGCATTAATTAGCGTGTAACTAGGCATCAATTAGAACATAAGTAGGCATGAATTAGAGCTTAATCAGGCATCAATTGCAAATCCTCTTAACTCCTAACTTCTTCAACTTCTCCCTTTTTAACCTTCTCCTGCATGCGTTTGATGGTCTCGAGAGCATGCTGATGAGCCTGGTTAATCTGATAACGGTAAACCAAACAGGTCATAAAGAAGTAGACGGTGGTCTGTATCCACAACATCTGATATTCATGCTCGATGTCTGCAAGAGTAGCTCCCATGGAGTTGAGGCGTACAAAACCACGCACGCCGAATGTTGACGGGAACAGATAGGCTACCGACTGCCAGGCTCCCGGCAGGCTGCTTTGCGGCCAGCTGATGCCTGACAGGAATAGGAGTGGTACCGACATAAACACGATGAGCAGCATGACATTCTCGCGGTATTTTACCATACAAGAAATCATCATACCAAAGAAAATACATGCCAACAAGTAAGGCACCATCAATCCCAATAGCGAGTGCCACTCCAACAACGTGACGAAATGGAATAGGCGGGGCACAGCCATGGTGAGCCAGGCACTCATGACGGCATAGACCATGAAATAGCAAAGCGACTTGCCAAGCACGATACGGAAAATACCATTGTAATGACGGCTTACGGGAACCAGGTCGCGATAGCGGTTGCTCTCACGGGCGGTGCCTGCCGAGAGACCGATACCTAACAGTAGTGTCTGCTGGATGATAAGCATCAGCACGCCGGGAATAATGAAATTGCCATAGCCGCCGGTGGGGTTGAAGATGGCCACCTCGTCGAAAGCCAGCGGCTGGGTGCTGACCTCATCCTCACGCTGGGTGTAGTTGCTCGACGCATGGACTTGAATCTCCTTGTTGATGGCTGAGCTTACGGCCGTAGCTGTCTGGTACATGGCTTTATAGGTCAGTATGAAGGCCATATCACAGTAAACGCTGATGTGGCTCTGCTCCATGCGGTTGATGTTTGTGGCAAAGTCGGTGGGTATATATACCACACCACGTACCACCTGCTTACCTATCAGTTCGCGTGCTTCATCGATGCTGTTGCAATGATAGGCTACCTTCACATCGGGTGAGGCATCATATTGGCGGATAAACTGTCTGCTGAGTTGCGAATGGGAGAGGTCCACCACAGCCACGGGCACATCGTGCACCACCTCGTTGTTGTAAGCCCAAGAGTAGAGTAGGGGATAGAGCAGCGGCACCAGGATGAAGAAGATCAATACACCCTCGTCCTGAACGGTGGCTTTCATCTCCTTCGCCCAGATGTAGCACATGTCGTGCAATCCTTCGTTGATACGCCCAAACAGGCTCTCTCTTGGTTCGTTACTCATATATCTTAAAGCTTTAAACTTTACTCCTTAAACTTTAAACTTTGAACGCGCGTCAGCGCATTTGAACCAGCAGCTCCGCTGCGCTTTGAACCTTAAACCAGCAGCTTTGCTGCTTACGGAATATACACATACTCCAGCATGGCTTTCTTGATGTTCTTCACTGTGAACACCGGCAAGCACATGAAGATGATCAGCGCCATGATGTTAAACCATGCGTCGGTGAACGGATAGCCGTTGAAGACGCATATCTGATAGATCATGTAATAGTGGCGCATGGGGAACAGCTGGGCAATAGCCTCTATAGGAGAGTCCATGGCAAAGAGCGGGAAGGCGGCTCCCGAGGTGGTAAAACTCAGCACGGCCCACAACGAGCAGATACTCATCGACATACGCAACGACGGCATCAGTCCGAATGCGAATACTCCGAAGGCCTGGGCACTGAAGACGGTGAGCAATCCCAGCAACACAATCGACAAGGTCCCGCCCTGATGGGGGAATCCTAAGATGTCGAACGTATAGAAGTAGAATGCGAAAATGATGATGAGGAACACCAATGTCTGTGGCAGCAACTTACCGAGGAGTGCCACGTGGATATTGTTGTCCGCCATCCCCAACCATTCTTTAGCCCCTTTGAACTTCAGCTCGGTACCGATAGAGTAGGCTGTAATCAGGAAGATGAACAGCATCAGACAACCGGGTATGAGCATGTTGCTCAGGAACACGTTGTAGTTGATCCACGGGTTGTTGATGGTATGCAGTTCGATGGCTATAGGCTGTAGGAACGTCTTGATCTGCTTCTCTGTGAATCCCTTTGCCGTCATGGTGGCAGAGCCAACGCCTGCCGAGCCTAAGGTGGCAATGGTTTTCAGGTCACGATAGAGCAGTGAGCCGGCAGTCACCGAGGTCATGCTGTAATAGAACGATATCTTAGGCTGCCGCGCCGAGAGCAGTCCACTGGTCGTTCCCTTCGGTATATAAAGGAAAGCATAGATCTTATTGCGCTGAATGGCATTGCGGGCCTCGTTGATGTTGGCATAGTGAGCTACGACCCTTGACGTTTGGAAAGCGTCGAGCTTGCGAATCAATGAGCGGCTGGTTGACGTGTTGTCAAGGTCCACCACACCCACCGGCATCTCCAGCGGTTGCCCATCGTTCATCAGCGAGGTGAAAAACAAAGTCACCATGATAGGGAATACCACCATACTAAAGAAATAGATGTGATTCCGGCGCAGAATCCCTATCTCTCTAGCTGCAATACGTAATATTCGCTGTATGGTATTCATGTTTCTTTTTCTTTCTGTTCCTAAAACTTTAAACTTTAAACCAGCAGCTCTGCTGCGCTTTGAATTTTTGGAGCAGCGAGCACAGAACGAAGTTTACTTCAGATATGTCGAGTCGCGACAATAATCATGGCCAGAATGGACATAACTTTAAACCTTGAACCAGCAGCTCCGCTGCGCTTTGAATTTTTGGAGCAGCGAGCACAGAACGAAGTTTACTTCAGATATGTCGAGTTGCGACAATAATCATGGCCAGAATGGACATAACTTTGAACCTTGAACCAGCAGCTCCGCTGCACATTAAACCTTTTACTTAATAATGAGTGACATTCCCGGACGCAGTCCGTCGAACTTATCTACGGGACGGGCTTTCACCTCGAAAGTCTTCAAGTCATACTGGCCGTTGGCCTTCGTGGCTTTCCATGTGGCGTACGAGCCCTGGTCTTTCATATAGTAGACCTTCATCTTCAGCTCTTGGTTGAAGGCTGGAGAGAATGCGGTAAACTCCGTGCCTACCTTCATGCCTTTCAGCTGGTCCTCACGTACATTGAATGTGCCCCACAGGTCGTCCATGACCGAGATGCTCATGATGGGAGAGCCTGTGCCAACCAGTTCGCCCACCTTCGGATAGATGGTGCTTACCTCGCCCTCCATCTGGGCGGTCTGTACAGTTTCGTGAATATACGATGCAACCTCCTGGATGGCGCCCCTTGCACGACTTACCTGTGCCTGGGCGGCTGCCTTCTCCTCCATGCGGGCACCGTTTTGGGCCATCTCATACTGGCTCTTGGCTGCCATGGCTTGAGCCTCCATAGCCTTGTAGTTGGCATAGGCCTCGTCACGTTTCTGCTGACTCATCACACCCTCGTCGAACAGGCGTTGCACTCGGTTGTAGCTCTTCTCGGCAATCTCCAGTCCGGCCTTGGCCTGCTGCCACAGCTGGTAGGCACCGGCAATCTGTTCCCGACGAGCACCTTTCTGGGCCATCTGACTCATGGCGGCTGCGGCATCCTCCGCACTCTGGGCCTGTGTCATCTTGGCTTTCACTTCAGGAGCATCGAGAATGGCCAGTGTGTCGCCCACATGCACGTAGTCGCCTTCCTTGACACGAATCTCGAGGATACGACCGGGCACCTTACTTGACACTCTGTACTCTGTACACTCAACCTCACCTTGAATAATCTCGGGCTGGCGGCCGAGGGTGAAGAATCCGATTGCTGCAACAACGGCAACTACAGCGATGAAACCGATGATGGCAAGCAGAATGTTGTTATGTTGTGTTTTTGCTGACATAGCTTTTATACTTTTAACCTTACACCTTAATCTTTAAACTTTAAACCTTTCACTTTGAACCTTGACCTTTGAACCTTGAACCTTGAACCTTTCACTTTGAACCTTGAACCTTGAACTTTAGTTCAATATTCCCAGTGCCTTGTTCAGACTGATTTGCGAGAGACGAACGTCAATCTCGGCCTCAATCTTCTGGGTGTGTGCTTGTAACCAGGCTGTCTGGGCGGTCATGACATCTGTCGACTGCATCACACCCTCCTTGAATCCAAGGTTGGCGCAGCGCAGGTTCTCTTCTGCGCGCTCGACATTCTTCATGGCCATCGCCAGTCGTTTGTTGGCTTCTTTCACCTTGAACGAGCTCTGGTTGACCTGTAGCTCAATCTTCTCACGGGCATCGCTCAGCTCCAGGCTCGCCATGGTGGTCGCTGCCTTCGAGGCACGTACCTTGTAGGCCCCCTCAAACCAGTTCCACACAGGCACCCGGACGAGTACGCCTACGTTGAATAATCCTGAAAACTCTTTCTCAAACCCGTTGAAGGGGTTGGGATTCATCATCAAATATCCGCCTGTCAGCGCCACTTGGGGCAGATAGGCGGCACGCACCAGTTTGGTGCTCTGTTTCGAAATCTCTACGGCACTCTCCAGCATCTTCAGCTCTGGACGGTTGTCCATGGCTGTCTCCATGTCGAAGTCCGACGATGCCACAGCGCCCGACAACTGCTCTTTGTTCTCGTCGGCCAAAGTAATCTGGTCACTGACGGGCAGTCCGCACAACTGACAGAGCAGCATCTTGGCGAGCGACAGACCGTTTTCCACTTGTGTGACGGCCATCTCTGCCTCGTTCACCTTCACGTCGACCTGCAGTCCGTCGGCACGCGTTGCCACTCCTTCGTCTATCATCTTGTGAACATCGCCATTCAGTTTCTGCACCAGCTCCAGGAAACTCTGGGCCAGTCGCTGCTTCTGCCGGAGCGACACCACCATCCAGTAGGTCTCGTCGATGGTGTAGAGCGTGTTCTGGGTCATGGCGTCAGTGCTGTGAGCCGACAGGCTCTCGTTGATCTCTGCCATGCGGTTGGCTGCCGTAATGGCACCACCCATATAGATAGGCTGGCGGATCATCACGGCTGCAGCAAAGATATTTCGTGTGTCGGTGCGGAATGCGTCGGTAATGCCTTGGCCGAAACCGTTGATGGTCTGTGCCAGAGGGGCTATCTGTGACCCCAGGTAAGTGCCCAGTGCCTGTGCCTGCTGAGGCGTAACCAAACCCTGTTTCACCAGCGCTCCCACAAGGTCGGTGGCTTTCTCACCAATCAGAGGGGTAGCGGTCGTGCCCAGGTTGCGCAGCATGTCTTTCTGAGAGTCTTTCAGCAACGACACTTCCTGACTGGTCCACTCGTAACCGCCCAGCAGATCCACCTTCGGCAGGTATTTGGTCTTCACTGCCTTGTGGGTATTGAGCGCCACCTCTTGTTTCAGCTTGGCAACGCCCAACTGCTTGTTGTTGCGCAATGCCATGGCCCGGCAGCTGTCGAGGCTCAACACCTGTTGGGCCACCGCCGGAATCATGACTCCTGCCAATAGAAATGTGGAAATGATTCTTCTCATTATGTATGTGTTTAGTAGTATGCTATCCTTTTACCCTTTGCAGCGGTGTTACATTATTTAAATGTAAAGCTGCGCGAGCCGATCATGTTGCCGTCGGCAAAGATGCTTACCTTGTAGTTTCCGTCCTGCAGGAACTCGCCCACATTCCAGAAGGTGCTGACATTCGTCTCCTCACCGCCATATTCGACAGCCTTCTTCATCGAGTATTCCAGGTTACGGTTTTCGTAGCTGAACGTACCGCCATTGGTCAGCACGCTGCCCGTGGGTGTCATGATGCGCACGTATAGGGTGCGGATGCCATTGCTGGCAGTCACATTGCGGGCAATCGTGAAGTTCACCTGAATGGTCTTGCACTCTTTGATCTTGTCGGTCTGCTTGCCGTTCTTCTTCTTGGCAATCATCTGAATGCCGGTGGCATCGAGCTGGGCGGCAATGGCTACCTTCTGCGAGAGTGACGACTTCTCGGTGTTCAGGTTCTCAATCTGGCGCGTGGCCTCCTCATACTGTCCCTTCACACGGGTATTCTCGGTCTTCAGATTCTCGTTCAGACGGTTCAGCGAGTCTATCTCCAGCACATAACTGCGGATGACGGCACGGCAGGTGGCAAGCTCTTTCTTCAGACGGGTAATCTCGCGGGCATCGTTCGTCTTCACCCGCTGCAGCTCTTTCAGCAACTCCTGTGTGCGCAACTGCTCTTGCGTGAGCTGGGCGACAATAGAGTCGTTGTTGATCTGCGTCTTCATCTCACTATATTGGCGGGCGAACTCCTGATACTCGTTCTCCATTTCTTTCTTGTCGAGCTCAGCCAGTTCCTGCATCTCCTGATTCGCTTTCTTCTGCTTGTCCAGGTTTAAGTAAAGGTAGGCGATACCGCCTAATAACAGGGCGATCAGCACGAGGGCAGGGATAAGAATCTTCTTGTTCATATACTAAAATACGACGTTTCGTTTTACTTGGTTTTTTATTATTGTGCAAAATTATACTTTTTCTAGAAACTGGCAAAATAAAATCTTTGTTCATTTCCCTATTTTATGGTAAAATTAAGATAATTATGGAAAAATAGAACAAATTTACGTTTTCTATTGTTTGGTTTGATTTTTTTTCCTATTTTTGTAACCGTAATTAATCTAAATGTGGCCTATGAAAAAGGATGGTTTTCTTTACAGGGTTTACGATTTATACGCCGATGGTTTCCGCAATATGACGCTTGGAAAGACGTTGTGGACGGTGATTCTCATCAAGCTCTTCGTCATCTTCGTCGTGTTGAAGATTTTCTTTTTTCCCAACTTCCTCAAGCAGAATGCACCAAAGGGCGGCGAGCCCGACTTCATAACGTCAGAGTTCATCCAAAGGGCAGAACCTGAATAAAATCTAGTTCCCCTAGTCTTCCTAGTCCCCCTAGAGAATCTAGAATCTCTAGAAAAACTAGAAAAATCTCCCCCGAATCAATAACTAAAAATAATATTTCTATGACAGATTTGTTTCTAACCGTCGACAGCGGGACCATTGACTGGTCGAGGGCGCAGTTTGCGCTGACCGCTATCTATCACTGGCTGTTTGTGCCGCTCACCCTGGGCCTCGCAGTCATTATGGGTATTTGTGAGACCATCTACTATCGCAACCGCAAGCGTTTCTGGAAAGACGCCTCGCGCTTCTGGCAGAAACTCTTCGGCATCAATTTCGCCATGGGTGTGGCTACCGGCATCATCCTCGAGTTCGAGTTTGGTACCAACTGGAGCAACTACTCGTGGTTCGTGGGCGATATCTTCGGGGCGCCGCTGGCCATCGAGGGCATCGTGGCGTTCTTCATGGAGTCTACCTTTGTGGCTGTCATGTATTTCGGCTGGAAGAAAGTGTCGCCGGGCTTCCACCTGGCTTCCACCTGGCTCACGGGTCTGGGTGCCACCATCTCCGCCTGGTGGATTCTGGTTGCCAACTCTTGGATGCAGTATCCCGTGGGTTGTGAGTTCAATCCCGACACGGTGCGCAACGAGATGGTGTCGTTCTTCGATGTGGCGCTCTCGCCGTTTGCCGTCGATAAGTTCTGCCATACCGTCATCTCGTCGTGGATTATCGGTGCTGTGTTCGTCGTTGCCGTCTGCTGCTGGTACCTGATGAGGAATCGCGAGCGGGAGCTGGCGTTGCAGAGCATCAAGATTGCCGGTATCGTTGGTCTGGTTGCCTCTCTGGGTGCTGCCGCCACCGGTCATAAGTCGGCACAGACAGTCGCCGAGGTTCAGCCCATGAAACTGGCTGCTATGGAGGCATTATATAATGGTGGTAACGACATCGGCCTGACGGCTGTGGCGTGGATTAACCCATTTGCACAGCCCGACTACGAGAACGATGCCGAGCCGGCTCTCAAGCTGGCGATGCCTTATGCGCTCTCGTTCATGGCTACGAACGATATCCATGGCTATGTGCCTGGTGTCAACGAGCTGCTGAACGGCTATACCAAGCCCGACGGCACCGTGGAACCATCTGCCGACGAGAAGATCGAACGCGGAAAGAAAGCCATCCAGGCCTTGGCTGATTACCGGAAGGCAAAAGCCGAGGGCAACGAGGAGGCAGCCGCCGTCCAGTCGCAGATCATCGACGAGAACTTCAAGTATTTCGGCTATGGCTATATCAAGGACAAGGCCGAGCTGGTGCCCTTTATCCCGATTAACTTCTGGGCTTTCCGCATCATGGTCGGACTGGGCTGTCTGCTCATCCTCTTCTTTGCCGTGGTACTCTTCTTCGTTTATAAGAAGGATATCAGCAAGCCCAAGTGGTTGCACATTGCGGCTATCGCATTGGTTCCGCTGGCCTATATCGCCAGCGAGAGCGGCTGGCTGGTTGCCGAGTTCGGTCGTCAGCCATGGACCATTCAGGACATGCTGCCCGTCAGCGCCTCCGTCTCCGAGGTCGGCGCAGGAAGCGTAGCCCTCACCTTCTTCATCTTCCTCGGCCTGTTCACCACGATGCTTGCCGTCGAGCTGAGCATCATGTTCAAGGAAATCAAGAAAGGTCCCGAACATCCCGTCAGCAATACCGACAACCTTGAACTTTGAACTTTGAACCTTGAACTTTGAACTTTACACTTTAAACTTTACACTCATCATATGATTACATATTCGTTTTTGCAGCATTATTGGTGGTTCCTGGTATCATTACTGGGTGCGCTGCTGGTTTTCCTGATGTTTGTTCAGGGAGCTAATTCCATGTTGTTCAGTTTGGGACGTACTCCTGAGGAGCGTCGTATGCTGGTCAACTCCACCGGCCGTAAGTGGGAACTCACGTTCACCACACTCGTCACCTTTGGTGGCGCCTTCTTTGCCTCGTTCCCGTTGTTCTATAGCACCAGCTTCGGCGGTGCCTATTGGCTGTGGATGATTATCCTCTTCTCGTTTGTCTTACAGGCGGTGAGCTATGAGTTCCAGAACAAACTGGGCAACCTGCTTGGCCCGAAGACCTTCCAGTGGTTCCTTATCGTCAACGGCATTCTCGGCCCGCTGCTCCTCGGTGGTGCCGTAGCTACCTTCTTCGAGGGTTCCAACTTCGTCATCGAGAAAGCCAGCCTCACCGAGCTCGGCGCTCCCATCATCAGCCGCTGGGCCAATGCCAGCCATGGTCTCGACGCCCTGCTCAATCCTTGGGTGCTCGTCTTCGGTCTCGCCGTGTTCTTCCTTGCCCGCATCCTCGGCATCCTGTATATTATGAATAATGTGAACGACGAGAACATCCGCTCGCGCGGCAGCGTGCGTCTCATCGGTGCCACCGTGCCCTTCCTCATCCTGTTCCTCGCCTTCCTCATCCACACCCTGGTGAAGGACGGCTTTGCGTGGGATCCTGCCACGGGCGCCATCGTCATGGAACCGTATAAGTATCTGCACAACCTCCTCGACATGTGGTATCTCACCCTCATCCTGCTCGTCGGTGTGGTGTTGCTCCTCTATGCTATCATCAAGACGGTGGTGAGCAAGACCTACATCCGGGGCATCTGGCCCGCAGGTATCGGTGTCGTGCTGGTTGTCCTGGTGCTGTTGCTCTTTGCCGGCTGGAACCATACCGCCTACTATCCCTCAACAGCCGACCTGCAGAGCAGCCTTACCATTGCCAACTCGTGCAGCAGTGAGTTCACGCTCAGCACCATGGCTATAGTCAGCCTCCTCATCCCATTTGTGCTGGCCTACATCGCCTACTGCTGGTACTCGCTCGACAAGAAGAAAATCGACAAAGACGAGATCGCCCGTGGCGATGTCTACTAGAAGGTATAGCCCCTGAGGGACCGGTAACCCCGGTCCTCAG
>JAEEGJ010008912.1_pt1 | contig 27324 bp, 31 predicted proteins | sample 8958761 | NCBI WGS metagenome assembly JAEEGJ01 (sample SAMN16246546, study PRJNA631951) | gut metagenome | biome: gut microbiome; feature: rumen; material: RS-attached | host: Bos | place: Iran: Karaj | collected 2018-10 | reverse complement strand
TTCACGACACCACAGACGCGCATGGGACGATTCAGTTTCTCACGCAGGTAAGCGGCATCTACCTTGTTGCCCTTCGGATTGGTGCAGAGGTTCTTCTCAACAAACTCTGCAATCTCAGCAAGCTGAGCATCGCTGGCTCCTGCATCCAACAGACGCAGATACTCGAAGGCCTTCTGCTGCAGATCTACCAGCACACCAGCAATGATCTGCTTCCAGATAACGGTCTCAGACTTCAGACGATCGGGAACAACATTATCGATATTCTTCACGAAGATCACGTCAGCCTCTATCTCGTTGAGGTTCTCTATCAAGGCACCATGACCACCGGGACGGAACAACAGTGAACCATCAGCGTTGCGGAACGGAGTGCCATCTGGATTAGCAGCAACGGTATCCGTGCTGGGCTTCTGCTCAGAGAAGCTGATATCGTAGTGGATGCCATACTTCTGAGCATACAGGTCAGCCTTCTGGGCTACCTTCTGCTTGAAAAGTTCCATGTGCTCGTGAGAAACGGTGAAGTGTACATAAGCCTCACCATTGCTGGCAGCATACAGAGCACCCTCTACCAAGTGTTCCTCCATTGGGGTACGAGGACCCTCAGCATAGTTGTGGAACAGCAACAGACCCTTGGGCAACTGACCATAGTTCAGTCCCTCAGCCTTCAGCATATTGGCTGCCACAGCCTTGTAGTTACCCTCTGCCATCAGGGCTCTGACACCCTTGCCATTATTCTTCTGGCAGACGGCATCGAGCTCATCATAGAAGGCAAACTTCTCAATATTGTCGAAATACTTCTTCTCGAAATCAGTGGTGGGCTTGTCATAGTCGGCATCGACAAAGGCGAACATATCCTTGAACATGCGGCTGGCTGCACCTGAGGCAGGAACAAACTTCACCACCTTCTTACCCTGTGCCTTGTACTTCTGCCAAACATCCACAAAGTGCTTGCGCTCTGCGTCATTGGGAGCAACGATACCGTTACCTATGGCTGCAGCACCCTCTAACTTCAAAAACGGAAAACCAGTCTTAAACTGTCCGAGTTGGGTCTCAATCTGCTGCTCAGAGATTCCTTTCTGAGCAAGCTGTTTCAGGTCTTGTTGTGTTAGCATATTGTTCGTAGTTTTTTAAGTTATTGTTTATCTATTGTTTATTTATTGTCTAATTCTTCATAAACGGAGTTGTTCGACTTGTACTCTGGCACTATCTCCTTCATCTTCTTGACAGTAGCCATATTGTCGTAGCCCTTCGAGATCTCAATGAGTTCGTCGATATCCTTGGAAACCTCAGCAAACTCGTAGCTGCGAACTTCAGCAATACGAATCTTCTCATGGAAGGTAGGTTTGGTACCCTCCTTGTCATTGAGCACTTCCTCATAGAGCTTCTCGCCAGGACGCAGACCCGTGTACTTGATCTCCACATTCTTGGCACCACTCAACTTAATCATGCGCTTAGCAAGGTCGGCAATGCGCACGGGCTTACCCATATCGAAGACGAAGATTTCGCCACCATTACCCTTGGTACCTGCCTCCAGCACCAGCTTACAGGCCTCTGGGATGAGCATGAAGTAGCGAACGATATTCTCGTCAGTAACGGTAACAGGACCACCATTACGAATCTGTTCTTTGAACAAGGGGATAACAGAACCGTTAGAACCCAGCACGTTACCGAAGCGGGTGGTCACAAACTGCGTCTGACAAGTCTTATCCAGTGCCTGGACATAAATCTCGCAGATACGCTTTGAACAACCCATGACATTCGTCGGATTCACAGCCTTGTCGGTAGATACCATCACGAATTTCTTCACGCCGTATTTCACGCTGAGGTCGGCAATGACCTTCGTACCATAGACGTTGTTCTGCACAGCCTCTGAGGGGTTGCCCTCCATCATAGGCACGTGCTTATAAGCTGCTGCATGGAAGACATAGTCCGGACGGAACTCCTTGAAGATAGCCTCCATGCGGTCTTGCTTGCAGATAGAGGTCACAACAACCTCCGACTGAACCTTCGGGAAACGCTTCTGCATCATCAGCATCAGATCGTGGTCTGGCGTCTCTGCCTGGTCAATCAGCATCATGGCCTCTGGCTGGTAAGCAGCTATCTGGCGCACCATCTCTGAGCCAATGCTACCTGCAGCACCAGTAATCATCACACGACGACCCGTCAATAGTTCACCCACTGACTTCATGTCGACACGGATTTCATCACGAGGCAACAGGTCTTCTACGCTGACCTCCTTCAGGTGCAGTCCGTCGTCTTGCTGATTGTCCTGCAGCTCGCCATCCTTCACGTCAACCTCCTTGGCAGACTCTGACATGAAAATCTTGATGCCAGCACCCAACAACTGGTCTTGCAACTTCTGGTCGTTACGGAACTCCTCTTTACGTGGAGCTGCAACCAATACAGCCTCTACATGCAGGCGTTTCGCAATCTGTGCAATGTCGTCCGTCGAATTATACACACGCAGTCCCATGACCCTGTTGTGACTGTTATATTTACCATCAGGAGCAATGAATCCTTTCACATTGAAATGGGCAGGACTCTGTGAACGGACAAGCTTTGCCAATCCTATTCCACCCTCCATTTCACCATAGATAAGCACGCGGATAGCTCTTGCATCCAGTGTGGTTAGCTCGTACAGTGTCTTCACAAGTACTCTCAATCCCCACATCAACAAAGTAGCGACGGCATACATCATGGCGACATGACGGAAGCCAAGCGTATAGAATTCTTCAGGATAAGAGAGCACCAAGAAGTGCATCAGATAGGCAATCGCCAACGAAATGATGTTAGCATAGAAAACTCTCGTCAAGTCTACGAACGACGAATAGCGTATGATACCCGAGTAAGTATGGAACATGCGTGCACCCACGAATCCTGGCAACGCATACATCACCAATGTTCTCAACAGTATCAGCACATCAACTCCTTCCGTTCTACGGAAAACGAACAACCAACATGTGATGAGACCAGCCACCAATAAAATGGCAAAGTCTAGCAAGAGGATTCCCCAGTACGACAATGCATTTCTACTGAAGTACCAACTTAATACTCTTTCAATAGGTTTTATCATAACTTTCTATCATTTCTCTATATCCATTCAGCGTGCAAATTTACGAATAATTATCACATTATCCAAATAATTATCCAATTATTTTACCAAATGGGGCAAAGAATTGACGAAGCGTCAAGAATATACTTCATTCATGCACACATCATAATCCTCTGTTGGCACTTCTGCCACTCGCTGAAAAGGGAAACAAATACCGATGATTAGTGGTGAGTGGTGAGTGGTGAGAGGTGAGAAGTGAGAACTCAAGAAACGGTCGTAGTAGCCTTTGCCACGTCCCAAGCGATGACCTGCAGCATCGAAGGCCATGCCAGGTACCAATACGACATCGATATCATCATAGTCCGTAAATGGCTCCCCAACAGGTTCCAGAATATGGAAAGCCCCCTCAGCCAAATCATCCTGCGAGGTATAGCGTCGCAATTCCATGGTCTCATCGCCAGTTACTTTTGGTAACACAACGGTTTTCCCCTGCCCTACCAGCCAATGGATGAGCGGACGAATATCTACCTCGTCAGGCAAGGGCCAGTAAGCCATGATGGTGTTCAAGGGCTGAGAGGATAGAATTGTCCGAAGTTTTTCAACAATTTCTTCTGACATCTGGGCCAACTTTTCTTGATGCTGACGTTTGGCCTCACGCATCTGTTGGCGCAACAATGGTTTCGTCAGAGCCCCATTACGGGCAGAGAATTCGCACCCGCAATATTGCTGATTATAAAAGCCATATTCCTTCAGCAACTGATTCCTACGCTCCTGCAAACCACCCTTCCGCCAGTTCTGTGCCCAAAACAGAGGTGAGGGGTGAGAGGTGAGAGTGCACAGCGGAACCGACCCTATTGTGCACTTTGCGTTCACAGCCTGCTCAGCAGCCAGTCCAGCACGCTCTATCTGTTCCAGACTTTTCCAACGGCTGGAGGCCAGTGTGGTAGCAAAATATTTGATACCTAGCTCTGCAGCTTTACGCGCAGTAGCCATCAGTCGCAAGGTAAAACACTGTTCACAGCGGCGCCCCCTTTCAGGTTCGTTTTCCAGTCCAAAGACACACTCGCGCCACACTTCATGGTTATAGTCATCGTCTATCCACTGGATGCCAAGACTCTCCGCATGTCGCTTACTTTCCTCCTTGCGAATCTCATACTCCTCGCGCGGCCATATATTAGGATTATAGTAGTAGATAGTGGGCCGCACACCATTTGCCATCAACCATTCTACAATGGCTGACGAACATGGAGCGCAGCACGCATGCAGCAGCACCTCCTTACACCCTTCTGGAATCTCTATCGCCATTTTCTTCATCTCTTCTACGCGAATCTGAATGCAAAGGTACAACTAATCTTTGGAACTTCCAAATAACTCAGCGACATTTGAACAAGCGCCCTAACACACTCACATTAGGATTTCAAATAAAACGCAAATTTTTATCACATTTCCCATTCTTTTCCTTGGTTCTCACACCTAAAGGTATGAGTGTGGCGCTGCAATCCCAGATTCCTTAGACTAAAAATTTCTGCGATATCTGCGCCATCTGCGAGACACTGACCTGTCACCCCAGTCTTTCGACTAAAACCAATGGTTTTTATTTCATATTCTGAGCATGACAGGCATCGACAATTGTAATTGTATCACCATCTATCTTATATGCATAGTACCATTTGTCAGTGTTTGCCATGTGACACCCCTGCCAGCGGCTAATAGTAGGCTTGCGACGAAGGAGCATTTTTTCTATGTCATACACGGCATGTAGCGCATCATACACATTCCGCTTCTGGTCATTCTTGTCATAAGCATGCTTGTACTTTTTTGCCACATTGCCGTAGAATGTATATATTTTTCGAGCTGCACGAGGCTTAATGATGTACTTCATATCAGTCCTGTGCGTAGATATAATCTATCTCCTTTGCAATGACATCATACAACTCATCGGGCGTCATGTCGCGCTCAGGCAGTGGATGCATGGTGCTATACTCGTTAAGGCAAGCCACATCCTCTTCATCCAGACCGGCCTCACGGGCAATATCCTCCCAACTGATGCTGAAATCACGAGCCGTAGAGCGCCAGGCTATGTCGTGCGATTTCTCCTTGATTTCGTCATACGACAGGCCTGCATATTTTGCGATAGAGTCGTTCAGCGCCTCCTGCTCGTTGGCAGAGAGTTTGTTCAGGTCAGCATCCACCAGAGGGTTCACGTACATCCAGTTGACTTCGTCTTCCTCCTTCGCGCCTCGGCCATCTTCAAGCGAGCTTGGATGGCACTCGGCTTGGCGTCGGTTCTCAACCTTAAAGAACTTTCCAAGCCCCTCTGTGTCGGGCAGATAAGAGTCGCCACGTACAATCTTCAGTATGTCGTACATCCTCGAAGGCACAGGACCGGCATCCATGGCGATGTACGTATCGCCAGTGATAGGTCTTCCCCACTCTGCCAGATGCTGTCGATCGGCAAAGTAGACAATCTTGAAAATCTTATGAAAGTCCTTTCTCTGCACGCGGTTAGCCACATACAGCAGAGCATTCAGTGCTTTCGTCTTGTCAAATTGTACGTTCATAACTATCTATCTCTTATTCTTTTATCGCCTGACTTCCCACGCGATTTTCGTGCAAAGATAGGAAGAATTCTTGAGAATAACAAGAATTTGGGAATTTTTCTTCATGACTATACGCAGAGAGCCGAGAATGCGCATTGCATCCTCGGCTCTCCGTATCTGAAAATTATATGTTTAACAAAAGTATCTTCTACGACACTGATTTCGGTGGCATTATTGGTTTTTCAGGTTTTTGTTTGATTTCTTATTGTCTAAGGAATCTGGGAACTTAGGAATTCTTTCGTTGACTCGCGCGCGCAAGCTATTCCTTGATTCCTTGATTCCTTAGACTAAAAATTTCTGCTATTTCTGCGCTTTCTGCGGGACATTAAATCCTTAATTCCTTAGACAAAATAATCAGAGGTTCTGGATGACTCCCCTTCCTATTCCCGTCAGCTTCTCCATTTGGCGGATGGAGGCACCGTTCTGCAACAACTGCTTGATGGTTTTCAGCCGCTCATCTTTCGAGAACGCATTAAACTCATTCCAGTTCGTAGCCGTCGTCATCAGCCTCACCATACTCAGCACCTGCGTCTCCGTAGGCTTCGGTGCCCGGTACTCCTTCGGCTCCAAGCACTTCGTGCCCTCTGGCAACGGCTTACTCAACAATTCCCGCCACTGCTCCGCCGTCAAATCATGACAAGCGTCAGGTTTCTCACATACAATGGGCAGGTCACTCTCCTGCCCCACATACTCATGCCAGCTGCTCCATGCCCACTCATCCAAATCGGCTGCAATAGACAATTTCTGCCCTTTCTTCGACTGAAGATCGAAGTGTGGCGTTGCAATCTGCTCTTTCTGCGGGACAATTACCCTCATTGGTTCCTGATGCACATACCGCATCACCACCTCCAACCGCTCTGGATCGTTGATTGGCTCACTATAGTACCGCCTGCGGTACAGCGGCCCGTAGCTATTGTACTTACTCGAGTAATACCGCGAGTACAACTGCGAGATGCTCTGCATGATGGCACTCACCTGATATTTCTCCTCCTTCACGATGAGTCTGAACTGCTTCGGCGTCAGACAGTAGGCATACGTATGGAAGTACGGCCTGTCCGGCTCGTCATCCTCCGCCCACGCCTCTTTCATCAGCTTTGCCAGATACTCCACGAACACCTGATAATCCTCATCGTCGTGGAACAACTCATTATTCCCTGCACCCTGTGCCAGCACATGGTACACGCCTATTCTCGATTTCTCACGTCTTATGATTGACATATTACCTTATTTATTTTATATTTTAGTTTCACACTGTATCCGATAAATTATGGGATTCCACACCATTTTAAGGAAATAAATTTGGGGATTCCATACAAATTCTAATTAGAAAATTTGGGGATTCCAACGTTTTTCCTTAATTTTGCCAACAAAAACCATTATATTATGTCCGATTACCGTATATTCAAGCGAAAGATTTATGCTAAGATGCTCCAGTGGAAACAGGAGCGAGACGGTTCTACTGCCCTTCTTATCAAGGGTGCCCGCCGTGTTGGTAAATCAACCATTGCCGAAGAGTTTGCCCGTCAAGAGTACAAAAGTTATATCGTTGTTGATTTTGCCGATGCTCCAGAAGCGGTTTGGGAGGCTGTTGCCAACATCTCTGACCGCAATCATTTCTTCACCCAGCTTCAGTTCATCTATGGTGTACGCCTCTACGAGCGTGAATCTGTTATCATCTTCGACGAGATTCAGAAGAGTCCCGAAACTCGACAGGCTATTAAATACCTCGTAAAAGACCACCGTTATGACTTCATTGAGACCGGTTCTTTGTTATCCATCAAGAAGCACACCAAAGGCATCGTTATTCCCAGCGAAGAGACCCGCCTCACCATGTATCCTATGGACTATGAGGAGTTCCGTTGGGCTATGGGCGATACTGCCACAGTTCCCCTCCTAGGTGAAGCCTTTCATAATCAGCATTCACTTGGCGATGCCGTCACCCGCAAACTCATGCGCGATTTTCGTCTTTATATGCTCGTCGGAGGTATGCCGCAGGCTGTCAATACATACCTTGATACCACCAACCTCACAGAAGTGGATAAAAAGAAGCGCGAGATCATCGAACTCTACATTGACGATTTCCTGAAAATCGACCCGTCAGGTAAAGCCTCACGTCTCTTCATGGCAATTCCCTCCGAACTCAACAAGAACGCCTCTCGCTATCAGGTCACCAGCGTCCTTGGCCGCAGTGAGAAACAGGACACCATGGACGAGCTTCTCCAAGACCTCGAAGACAGCCTTACCGTCAACTTCGCCCATCATGCCGACGACCCTAATATCGGTATGCCACTTAATGCAGACTACAGCCAGTATAAGATGTTCGTTGGCGACACAGGTCTTTTTGTCACCCTCGCCTTCTTGGACAAGGACATCACCGAGAATATCATCTATCAGAAACTCCTCTCCGACAAGCTGTCAGCTAATCTCGGCTATATCTATGAGAACATCGTTGCCCAGATGCTCGTTGCAGCTGGCAACAAGCTTTTCTATCACACCTGGCCTTCCGAGACCTCTAACCATAACTACGAGGTTGACTTCATCCTCTCTCGTGGCAGCAAAATCTGTCCCATTGAGGTCAAGTCATCAGGATATAACACCCATAAGTCACTTGACGAGTTCTGCCGTAAGTTCTCCGACCGCATCAGCAGCCGCTACCTTGTTTACACCAAAGACCTCCGTAAAGATGAGCAGACGCTTCTCATTCCCATCTGCATGACCATGCACTTATAATCACATCACGGCAACAGTCCTTGTTTCCGCAATTCCTGAAGTCCCGCCTCGATGTCCTCCATCGAAACGCTGCCTCCCCACATCCTATAGACATAAAGAGGTGTTATACATCCAAAGTCCATGGAGCCCGACCTAGCCTCGTCCTCAATAAATTCCCGTAAACGGGTTACTACATCTTCCATCATACCTCTTACCTCTTACTTCTTCAGGACATCGCAGGCCTGAATGGGTTCGAACTTGCCGTCTTTCACCTCCAAGATTACACTCCCTGATTCCAGCGAGCGGAGCGTATGCCACTGCCCTGCAGGAATGTTCAGCGCCACTACTGGCCCATTGGGCGTCAGCTCTATGGCCTCCGTACATATCCGCTCCAGCTCATCATAGTACTCCTCCACTACGCGTCCTCTCAGACACACCACCGTTTCCGAACTCTTTTGGTGGCGGTGTATGGGCACCACCGATTCTGGCTCAATGGCATTCAGCATGCGCTGCGACTGATCTTCTGCACTATTGCGAAGATCTAAATTCATTCTCAGTCTTTCCGATTCCTTGGCCTTCGCCGTCAGGTCATCCAATATCGCTTGTGTTATCTTCATAGGATTTATATTTCTGCTATTTCCTTTATTTCTGCGGGACTTAAAAACATTTAACCAACTTTATCGTTGCGTACTCCGTGCAACCTGTTTGTCTAATAATTTTCTATTTTCGTATCCACAAACGTTAAAGATATCTCACAAAGGTTAAACTTTTTAAGAATCTAGACGCCTATAGTCGTCTATACCATGTCGTGGAATAGCCGTATCTTTGTACGCACAAGGCGGTCTTGGTACCGCCTCTTCTAACCAATTTTTAACAACTAATAATTTAAGTAACATGAGTTTAATCAAGAACCGGCCTATTCCCCTCTTAGAGGCAGGCCCAGAACGAGAGCTTATGGCGTTTCTCCTCGAAAAGGTGAAACAAACCAAGGGGCTCACTACAGCTCTCGTACAACAGGCGGGCGTAAATGCCAAGTGGCTTAAGCCCGACGAGCCCCGCAACTTTCCCGTTAAGCGCTTATTGCGCATCGTACTTCACACCATGGACCGACTCAATCGCGAGGAGTGCAAACGCAAGGCCTGCGCGATGATTGACAATGTGTACGATCACATCCTTCCATCCTATTCCGACCAGGTAGATCACCAGGCAGGCAAGCGGAAGCAGCGACCACCCAGTATTAGGCGTCTATATTGGCGCCGCTACCGGCTCAGCTCCGTAACTTTGCGGCATCGACCAGCGACATTCAATTTAGTAGCGAATCTTAACACAAATATATATGAGTAACGACGCATTTTCGTTAGTAAGGAGCAGTCAGGCCAAGTTAAGCCAGACTGCGGCAGCCAACAAGAAGTTGACGCCCCACGATGAACTGATGCAGCACAGGGTAACCCCCGAAACCAAGCTGCCACCATTGGAATTCCTGTTCAAGATGAACGGTACTGAGTGTTTTCCGCTCTCTGAACTCGTGGCCAACACAGGTAAAGCTAAGAGCGGTAAAACGCTCTTTCTCTCTATCGTCATGGCGTGTTGTATGAAGCGGAATGTGCTCGGATTAGAGCGCATCCGCGAAGCGCCTATTCGTGTGCTGTGGTACGATACTGAGCAGTCCGCTCAGTCCACCCAGAACATCCTCGTCCACCGCATCATCCCACTTTCACATCAAGAATTAGAGAATTCGAGAATTAACAATTCAACATCTAAAGACTCGGAAGACTCTAAAGAGGCTGCTATTAATGACAATTCGTGTTCAATTAATGGCAATTCGTGTTCAGAAGAAAAAGATCTTTCTGCGGTTTCTGCTATTTCGGAACCTTCTCTTAATGATCAATTCTTTGTATTCAACGTCCGTGGTATTGGTTGGGAGAAGCGGCGCGAACTATTGACTGTCGCCATCAGCGAGATACAGCCCGACCTCGTGATAGTCGATGGTGTCAAGGACTTGATCACCGACATCAACGATGGCACACAGGCCACGATGGTGGTAGAGGATCAGATGGGCCTTGCCCAAACCTATAACTGTTGCATCGTTGATGTGCTCCATCAGAACAAGAGCGACACCGACCGCAACATGCGTGGCTGGATTGGTACCGAGCTCACCAACAAAGCCTTCGAGGCGTGGGCGTGCTCCATCGTGCCTAATACCGAGACCTTCAAGGTAGAGCATGTTATGTCGCGCATGAGGCGATGCCAGGAGAATCTCTATTACCAGTTCGACGACGCAGCCCTGCCTGTCACCTGCGAGAAACCCGACGAACAGCCTCGCGAGCCTAACGGTCGCTTTGCTTCTAAGAAGAAGCCTGAGGAGCAGCCCCAGGGCAAGCCCTCGTTTAAGGTAGACTGGGGCAAGCTGAACCGTGACTATATCCTAAAGAACGATATCGAGGAGCCACTGCCCCCCGAAGAGATTCCGTGGGATTTGGCCAAGCTCTTCACCGATGCTATGGAGGGTTGCTCGTTCAAGCGTTTCAACCAGCTCATGGCTGTGGCTATGAACGTGACAGGTATCGAAGACCGGAAATATTATTACTATCTGATCGAACGTGCCAAGGAGCAGCATATCATCGTCCCTGGTAAGGATGGCTACAACCAGCAGGGCTTTTTCCTCAACTCCGCCGAGCAGCGTCAGCGCATCCTGGCATATGAGGAGGAGCAGCGTCGCAAGGCCATGGAGCCAGTACAGTCATCCCTCCCATTCCCTGAGTCCGACACTGATGATGCAGCACCCTACTAGCAGCCCCCTATATATCGCCCTTTTTTATTATAAAATAAAAAGGGCTATGTATATATATAGGGGCTCCAGTAGCCCCGTCGGGAATTCGTTCAATTCGTGAAATTCGTGTTCGTATAAAATGAAGCTTTCGGAGTTATTATCTCGGTGGTCATACAAGTCGATTGGCCGTGAAATCGGCCTCGACGTTCAGATGGTCGAAGGTCATCTGGTGTGTACACCACTTGACCCTAACGACCCTCGCTACTCCATGGACTTCGTCATGCCCTCTATGAAGATGATTTCTGCCTGTCGTGCCGACGACTTCGACTTCTTCCTGCCCTTCATTGCTGCTGGTAAACTCACCGTCGAGCAGATGCACCATGCAGCGCAGCGTTATCACCTCGGCAAGACCAAGAGCGGTCAACCCATGTACTGGATAATCGACGATATGCTTCAGCCACTCGATGCCCATATTGGTCAGGATGCCTGGATCTCCCAGCTCCTTAAGAAGCGCGAGCCCCTCCTGCAATACTGGCAAGTGCATCACTGCCTCTTCGGCCTGCATCTCTTAGGTCCCACTGAGTCTTTTTTATGTCCCGCTGAAATGAAGGAAATAACAGAAATTAATCCGTTAGATCCGTCTAATCCGTGTTCAGAAGAAAAAAAACTTTCTGCTATTTCCGCTATTTCTGCGGGACTTGAAAAACCCATTGCTATCGTTGAGTGCGAGTCATCTGCGGTAGTACTGAGTGAGCTATTCCCAGATAGCATCTGGATGGCCTATTGCACGGTCCCTCACTTAGACATCCAACTGTTCGAACCCCTTCAGGGGCGCACAGTCACCATCTACCCCTGTACTGACCCCTGCATGTCGAACATCCTCTTCTTCGAAGAACTCTGCGACTCCGTCCGCAAGCACTACGACATCACGCTCTCCGTCGACCGCACCCTCGAAGATCATGCCTCCGACGCTCAAAAGTCCCGCCACATCGACCTTCTCGACTTTTTACTAGAATCTTTAACTCACACAGAAACCACAGAAATTATCTTATGATTCCCAATAGTATTCTGCGTACAAACCCATCGAATTCCGCGTAAATTCGCGTCGAATTCCGCCTGCAAACCCTGTTAATTCAGTAGCCCTATGAATAGAACGTATAAAAAATCAGAACTGGCCATTTTGGCCGATGTATCCTACTCCACCTTCTACCGTTATCTCTGTACCTGTCGCGACGACCTTGCCCAGCTTGGCTCCCCTCTCAAGGCTCACACCCTTCGTGGTGAAGCCCTCGAATACGTCTGCCGCAACTATAACATCACGCTACCTCCTGAAGAGCCTGAACCTCCAAAGAAACACATCAAGTTCCGTTGAGTATTTAATGTCACACGGATCTCACAGATCCCACAGATAATATGTGGTAGAATCATTTTTCAGATGATGAGTTTCTATTTTATATGAGGCACTCTGAAAACTCGTTTTCAAGATGCTTCAGACAAAATATAAACCTTTATTCTCAGGAATAAAGCAGTCTTATGAGAGACTGTCATCTGGAAAATTTAATCCGTTTAGATGGTTTTAGATCTGTGTGAGTTTAGAGAATAACACGATGGATTCCATTCTTCATGTTGTACTCTCCGAAGTTCACCAGCAATCCAAGCTTCTTATCCATCAGCCTGAGGTAGGTCTTCAGCTGTTTGAAGAATACTGGTTTGATCTCCTCAACGGATTTCAGCTCAATGACTATCTGGTCTTCTACAAGGACATCAAGTTTAAAGTCATTTTTTAGCTTGCGTCCTTTGTAGTTGATAGGGACTTCCACCTGCCTGGCTACTTGTAAGCCACGCTGCTCTAACTCGAAACATAATGCCTCTTCATAAACCGATTCCAGCAGTCCAGGCCCTAACGTATTATAAACGTCAAAGATGGCTCCACGTATCTGGTAGGTAATATCGTTTTCGCTCATTTGTTAGAGAAGAAATTTTGAAGAATCTTATCAAAGATTGGCTTGTACTTCAATGGTGTCAATGGACTCGTATAGAAAGCGTAAATCAAGTCGATATACTCCTTATCCGACAGTACACCCACCACCTGCGGGTTATCAAACGTCCTCAGTAGCACATCCTGCTCGCCCTCACGGAAACAGTAATCAAACGGAATGGTTGTCTGAAGCGGGAAAGAAAATTCCTCATCGCTGTCCTTCTTCTTGCCAATGGGATGACCTGCATCAAACACGTAGGAAACTACCTTACCGTCACGTATGTTACAGCCATGTATAGGAGTTGCTACACCAGCCCTGTGCTGAGAAGTGGGGAACACCGCAATGATGTTCAGTTCCTCACTACGATATAGCGAAATCAGATACTTGTTTTTGGGTGGATTGGTATATTTACAGAAACCGTAGATGATATTCTTAGCCTTTAGCATGATGATGTAGCATTACAGAATTGCATATAGTCCAAGGCCTCTTCGTAAACAGCCTTCTTTTCCTCGTTGCCTTCGTTAAGTCGTGTCAGAGGAATCTCAACGTCTGACTTACCGTCAACGAACGTCACCTCCTGTTCTTCCACAATCTTAGACCACAGCGAGTTCTTTTGGTGAGTGATGTCACTCAGCTCATCAGCCGTCTTTGCGCTATATGCATCTATCACGCTATCAATAATTTCTTTCTCATACTGGCTATAAGCCTCCATCTGCTTTCCAATCAGGTAGTCGTGCTGGAGCACTGGTGTCACGATATTCTTGCCTGCCTCGTTCTTCTGGCAATGCACAAACGAGCTGAATGCACCTGTTTTCACGGCATACACCTCTGGGGCCACGGGACCTTTCTCCCACGCCAGATAGTTGAACCATGTGAGCGGGAATCCCCTCATCTCCATGAATTTCTCGTCAATGAGATAGACCATCTTCAGCAGTTTGCGAAGATGAATATCGGGGTTCTTCTCAGCGATATAAGCCAGAAGTGCTCCGTTTTTGTCCTTATTTACAGTACATCCAAAGCTCATAGTCAAGTTAGTATTCAGTAAACTCTTAGCACATTTTAGCGTACAAAGTTACAACTATTTTTTTAATTCCGACGTAATTTTGATGTTAAAATGAATATTTAACCTCATTTTTTTATTTTTTGTCTCACACGGATCTCACGGATCCCACAGATTATTTCTTTCAGATGAACCTCATTTGGAGAAAAAAAATCTGCATGCGAAGTTCATCTTATTTCGTCAATGTTCGTCAGAGTTCTTCTTATTTCGTCAATGCCCTTTCTAGATGTTGTACCTTTGCATTATCAGAGAAAATCTCTGTGAGTGTTTGAAAATGCAAGTCGCGCGGTAGCAAATTCTTCACTCTTCACTATTCACTTTTCACTTAAAATTATGCCCGTACTAGTAAAAGTATCTCAAAACAACAACGAGAAGACCACCGCCTTTGGCAAGTGGTACGGTCGCGTGGTCAACACCAAGACCATGAGCTACTCGGAGCTTTGCAAACACATGTCCGAGCACAACTCTGTCTATGGCGAGGATGTCTGTCTGGGTGTAGCCAACAAGCTTCAGAACTGTATCCTAGAGCAGTTGCTGGAAGGCAAGAAAGTGCAGTTCGGCGAACTCGGCACGTTCTATCTCTCTGTCAAGAGCACCGGTGCCAGCAAGGAGGATGACTTCAACCTCGGCACCAGTATCAAGGGCCTTCATCTCTGCTTCGCCCCCAGTCGCACCGATGTGAACAACCTCTCTTCCAAGATGCTGAAGAAGAAAGCCGCCTTCATGAATGTCAAAGACCTCGTAGAGTCGAAGCCCAAGTCTTCGAACTCTGGATCTACGGAATCAGGGAATGGCGGTTCTGGTTCGAACACGAATGACTCAAATGGCACGAATAGTGGTAATGGGGCAAACAGTGGTTCCGGCTCTGTAACGCCTACTGTCGCTAAGCCCTCTATCCTTGGTAACAGTCCTTTCGAGGAGACTACTGAGGTATCTATGACCGGCCCTGATGGTGCTGAGATCCGCTACACCACCGATGGCAGTACGCCTACCGCTGAGAGCACTCTCTACGAGTCTGCCTTCACCCTGAGTGACAGTGCAACTGTCAAGGCTATCGCCATCAAGGATGGTCAGAGCAGCCAGGTTGCCTCTCGCCAGTTTACCAAAGGCACTGATGACGACGACTCAGGTGACACTAACTAAACGAGGTCTGATGGATAATGGCTGATGTCTGATGTGTCCGGAGAGAAGCGACAGGACAAAAAGGAGTCCGTAGATTCTTAGATCCGTGATTCAGTAATTCCAATAAATCTCCTGTGAACGCTACTTGCGCATCGCATCAGTCATTTATCCGTTCAATCCGTGCCATCCGTGTTCGTTATCTTATTCGTTTAATTCGTAATATTCGTTCAAAATGAAACTTAAGTGGTCTACCATTAAACAGATTCTCCAGATCCTTGCTACCATCCTTACTACCGTTGCCGGTACTCTTGCTGTTCAGAGCTGCGCTCCGCATTGGTTCTAAATTCTCTAATTCTTGACCGTTATGAAGAAAGAATTGAAACCGCTCAAGTCGGTCGCCCTCTTGATCATTCATTGTGTCGGCAACCGCTGTGACCGTCCTTTCAGCACCGAATCGCTGATCAATACGGGACTTGCCCGTTTCGGACAAGTATCCTATCATTGGTACATCAAGCGAGACGGTACTATCGATGCCCTCCTTCCTGAGAATGTGCAAGGCATTCACGCCCGTCACTACAACCACTGCTCTCTGGGCATTGTTTATGAAGGAGGCTTGACTCCCAAGGGCCGCCCTGATGACACCCGCACCGAGGCTCAGAAAGCCTCCATGCGTGCCCTCTTGGAAGAGCTTACTGAGACATATCCCGAGGCTCATATCATGGGCCACTGTGAACTGCCTCACGTAGCCAAGGATTGTCCCTGTTTCCCCGCCAGCAAATTCTACGCCGATTTGCAACCGGAGAACCGTCAGGCTAAAGTCGTATCTCTAAACTAATTGCCTTATGAAAACGTATTTCAGAAGACCTCGTGATGACAGGTTATTTTCGGTTAACGGTTCACGAGTCACGGTGCACGGTTATAATCATTAACCTTGAACTCTTAACCATGAACCAGGATGAATCTTTTCCTTCATCGTCTCATTTTCGGTTAACGGTTCACGATTATCCCAACTATGAACCCTTAACCATGAACCCTTAATCATGAACCAAGAAACACAATTTGGATCATTCCTTGCCCACTTTCTGTCGCATAGTTTTGACTATTGACGTAAGAACCTTCAATATCCTCGTCAGGTCATTACTCAATGATTCAAATTGTGTTTCGTTTATGTATCCGTTGTCGTGTAGCAGGTTCAGCCAAAAGTCACTTTCATCCGCCTCCTTGTATGCTATTGACATCTTGGATAAGAAGTCTGCATCGCTTTGAGCGTGTTTGCTTTCCCTTACATTTGCACCTATAGACGTACCACTTCTATATATCTGTTTACTCTGTACGAACTCCTTATATTCAGCATCCTCGGTTAAATACTGGTACAAACGCGTTATTCTACATCCGAAATCATAAGATAACTCATGTATGCCAGCATCTTTCTTCTGGTCTTCAGTCATCAATGGAGCTAACTTGCCCCTCTTGGGTTTATACTCCACTTTAGGAGCAGAAGTTTTTTTCTTATATGGCTTTGAATATGTCTTCTTATTGTATTCCATAGAATTTAATCCGGAACCTTGAACCCTTAACCGTGAACCAGTATTAACGACCTCGGTTCACGGTTCTAGATTCACGGTTCACGGTTATTTTTCCTTTACCACTCCATTTCTTGCTATACCTCTTTTCTTCCATAACAAATAATAAATTATATCCTTTATTAGGACCACGAACCCTTTAAACGGGAAGAAGAAAGCAGAAAAAACCACTTTTAGTATAAAAACTATCTGTCGAATTTTATTCGCAGAATCTTTGCGATCTCACGTGTTTCTAAAACATTGCGACCTGTCGTTTTAACTCTCATGCTAAAACCTTCATCTTCCCATCGGAGTACAATATCTATTGTTCCGTCGTCATAGATTTTTGCAATATAATTCTTAGCGTGTGGTTTAAATGCCAGTGAAGTCAAAACACCTTCTACATATTGGTTTTGACATAAAAGTTTCGCATGGGCAGTAAGTTCAGCTTTGCCATGATCATCTCGTATATTAATTGGCTTATTTTCCACATCTTGATTAGATGAAACCAGCTCAACTGGATCTAATTGTTGAAGCCATTGTTCAAAAGCCGGACGACGATGTTGATGTTCTTGTAATGAGCTGTAAAATTGTAGAGATGATATGCAAGCCCAAGTTACAACCTTAGATTTGCCGTTTGAAGTGATAGTGAGATTGAAAAAATCATCATTCCATACAGGATCTGAAACAAAACCGACACAAAATGTATTCTGACAATATGCTGCATTGAATCCATCACCATTAATACTATTTCCATTCGGGAAATTAACCGCAGCCGTAGTGTCAAGATAACTTTGTAAGCTTTTGTCATCATCCAAATCTACTTGAGGATGAATGAAACTACTCATGAGCAAAATTGCAATTGGGTCATTAATATGAGCGTTACAATAATCCTGCATGGTCATTGTGTCTGTCAATGAAATGCTGGTCATATAATCAGCATGCCTCACTTTTGTCACACTGGTATGACCACGTATCTCTCGTAATAACGACACAAAGTCACGTAATCGCTGTTCAGCATCCGTTTCTGTCTGACATAACGGTTTGACAGACAACTCATTAAAACAAGCGAACCATCTTTTCATACAAGTTGCATCATTTGAGCCGTCCACTCATCCATAAAGTCCTCTGGATATTCACTCAGATTACCTTCTTTGTCACTTGTTATCTCAGTAATTACTGGGGCGACAGTTCCATTGTCATAAGCAAAATGTTGTATTATACCATCTGATGGCTTCAACACATTCTTTTTCATTGAGATGCGCATACCATTAACGACATGGTCACTATGTGTCTCAATTATCAACTGAAGGTCCTTTTCTAAGGCTTGCTCAATCAGGAATTCCATAATACGTGATTGTGCTCGAGGATGAAGATGCGCTTCGGGATTTTCAACAATTAACATGCTTCCCTTTTCTGCCAATAAAGCACTCACTATAACGGGTAAAACATAACTATAACCGAAACCTACATTAATAGGACGGAAAAAAGTTTTACCATCTCGTGAATTAAGGCGCAGTTCAAGCCGAGAGGCACTGGGGTCTGGTATATTAACAGCAGCACCCGTAAGAATAGATGATAGACGTTGTCCTACATACTCTACAAAATCAGGCGACTGATGGGAAAGCGCATTAATAAGGAATTCTCCCTTAGTACCAACTGCATTAGGAGCAATTGTGTCATTACGCACCATATCGTTCACGGGTCCAAGTCTTCCTGCAGATATATAGTGAATCTCCTTCAATGTTTGAAGGATTGTACTATCCGAGGTGGAATAAGCAACCTTCGCTTGATCGTCATCGTGTTCTGCTCCTTGTGTCGTTTGAACGTCAAAGCGATTTTCGCCATTAATATAATAAGTAGAGAGTGCACCTACTTGAGGCTTATCTGCCACTGGAGAAAATCCTAGTTCCAACTTTTCTTCACTAGTTTCTATCCAAAACTTAATCTCGTCATTCTTTCTATTAGCGGTTTTTATGTCTGCAAAAGACTCTAACTGTATTTGGTCACCAACAATGAATAGCTCATCTATATCATTTCGTTTCTTCATTGATTGACCAATAAGCAATAATGCTTGGGATACAGATGACTTACCACGACCATTATGGCCATATAGTAACGTAACTCTAGCCATTTTCAAGTCTTTCTTCTCTGCAAAACACTTGAAATTCTCTAATGATATTTTTTTTATCATGACTGACTACCTTTCTCTTTCATCCAAGTCCAAAAATTCTTTGGCATCCAACCCTGTCGCTCACTTTGGTCAATACGTACAACAAAGAGACTATCATTCTCATCGATATATTTCCGGAATTCTTCATATATGCTATTTGCATCCCGATAACTATAATTTGATATGGCAACCACCCAAAATGATTCCATAGGGTGTTGCCAATTACCTTCTCCTGCCAATGTTTTGATGGCATCATACAGCTCGTTGTATTTACGACCAGGCTGTCTCAAATCGTATGTTATAGCAAAGAGTTTCACTTCAATATCTCCGCTTAAAAGCAATATTAATTTGCAAAGTTAGCGATTTAAACTCGCAAAATTCGCATTCCTCGTGAATATTTCTTATTTTTTAACTATAAATTGTCTACAACAAACCGTTTGGGCACTTTAATCCTTCCCCAAGAAACGAGAACCGTGAATCAATCTTAGATTATTCACTATGAATCCTTAACCATTAACCTTGAACCCTAAACCATTCGTCACCCTTAACCGTGAACCATTAACCCTGAACCCTGAACCAATTACTACCTTCTCAAGTTTTGATGACCAATCTTTATAGTCCATAAGGTACTACCTTTTCCTCAAATTACCATGTCACACTTTGGGACGCTTACTGGAGCATCCGTCCATCAACTCCAAAGACTAACAGGCATAGACCGAGGCATTATTCAAAGAGCAAAGTAAGCTATCCGCCCCACCTGTGTCACGCACCTGTCCCCTGACACAATCATCAAATTATCAATGAATATCTTCTGGATCATCTATTAAATCCTCTGGATTCTGCGACAATGGTATTGTATCTGGCGAACCGACGAGTACTTGGGTAGTCATCTTCAGCTCAATCACATCAATCTGGGGTTTTATATATTCCTTTTTCATAATGCTTACTTATTTGATGACCACTTTCTTTCCGTTACTAATATAGATACCCTTCGTTGGTCTCGCCACTTTAATACCGTGTATGCTATAGTACTCAGATGGAATTGCATCCACATGTGAATCTGCATTCATGATGCCTGTTGTTTCACCATCAATGACGAGTGCTCGTGCAAGGTTATTATTGCCAGTCACTGTAAGATATGCCTTATGAGCAGGAATCGTCAATCCAGTGCTAACTGGATAGAAACCTGTAACACCTTTCTTTGTTGATAGAGCATAAGAATTTGCCGGTGCTGCTGTTGCCGTTAATGTCCCATGCAATTGGTTTCCGGAAACATCATCAGCAGCACTCTCTGTCTTATACAAGTCATACCATGCACTACCAGTACCTTTCAGAATAAATCCCGTCTCAGCAGGTATCACACTTACTTCCTGTAACTCCACGGTAGTTTCTGTCACATTATTCACTATATAGGCAGTCACCCCCGTAGTCCTGCTGATATCCAGTCTGTTCTCAGAACAATATGTTGAATAACCATCTGAAGCCAGTTTGATAGCCTCCGGTAGTTCAATGCTCAGCATTAGGTCGTTCGTCACATTCTCACGTTCCGTACCATACTGACTCTTATCCTGCAGCATACTGGTTGCCATGTCTTTCAGTTCTTGTGCCTTGGCCTCTCCTATAACATATTTACCAAGATCTGCAGCATTAACCAATGTAGAGAGTGTTGTCGCAGCACTTGCATTCTCCGTTTCATTACCCTCTGCATGGATAATAAAAGCCTGTGCAGCAGTTGAAGCTATCATCGAATAAGCGGTACCCTTTGAAGCTATCTTAGTCTGCATCGCAGACTTCAGCCGTTCTTTGGCTGTTTCTGATGCTATGGCAGTACTATGTCCTGTCATTATCGACATTTCTGACAGGTCTGCACTCATAGTTACCTCTCTGTAGTCACAAGGGTATGAAATGAGAGACCCCGTATTCACGTCATATATCTCTCTCGACTTGTCCGCATTCCAGTCCTTGGCTATGTCAGAGGTATGGAAATGTCCAGTAAACACTACTCTGATGCCTGCATCTGCCAGTGTGTTACGCACTGTTTTGTAGTTGCCCACCACAGCAGTACTTACGAAGTTGTCAACACCCGCGAAGTGTGGCATCAGCGGATGGTGCATCATGGCAATCACCTTCTTTCCGCTTGCCCTGGCAGCAGTGGCTTTCTCCACCACCCAGTCGAGTGTTGTTTCCGACACGTTGCCATCTGTTCCTGAGTCGATGCCAATGACCACCAGTCCCGTGATGGGTTCACAGGCATAGGTCAGCGTCGTACCCTCACGTTCTGAGCTCACTCCATAGCCATAGTTGGCATACTGTGTGGCAAACCACTCATTCGTTGCCACTGTAGCTGCTGTTGTACTCTCGCCATCATAATACACGGCATCACTATTGCTGCCCCTGTCATGATTGCCAGGTATCACCAGTGTCTTTATGCCTATAGCTCTCAGCTCATCCAGCTTGCTTGTCACATACTCATGGCTCACCTGTTCACCATCTTTGGTCAGGTCACCTGTAATAAGAACCAATTCTGGTTTAATATTCTCTTTGATTCGTGTTATCATATCATCAAACAGCAGCTTACTGTAGTCAACCATCTTACGCTGTCCATTCAGATAAGTCGTCCATGCTGTTCCTTCGTTCACCAACAGCCCTGGTGCCATCACATGAGGGTCAGACAGCACCACCACCTTTATGGCACTACTCTTACAACACATCCCAATCAATAGGATTGCCAATAGAAACGTCCTTGTTTTATTCATACTCAAAAAAAAGTTAATGTTTCCGGTTGCAAAGTTACTACCAATTTTCCATTATGCCCTTACATATATTACGGAAAATATACCAAAATCACAGATAAAATAATTTCTAATGAAACAAACAAACTATCACAACTACTCTTGTACTATAAGAATTGCTTACGTTTCTCTCTCAGATCTTTCAAATCCTTACTATCCATAATCTGCCAACTCTTATAAAACCCAATAAGCGGTCATATCCTTCAAGTACTTCTTACCGCTTTAACAGCAGCCCCAGCCCCTATTTTCACTGTAGACCACCATGCCAAAATAGCATTTCTTGGAGAAATAGCGAACCGTTGCATTGCTAATTTCGTATATAGCCAGAAAGACATAGCATAGCGTATCACGAAAGGATATTTCTGTTTGTAACTAAAATCCCTGTTACGCCCGAAATTACCCGACTCCAGCACAAGTTTCAAAACCCTATCCGCTTTTCGCTTCAACCGTTTATCAATCTCACATCTGCCTTCTTCCTTCTTCCCTCTTACATCGATAAACGGCATCGCCTCCACCGGCATCCCCAGATATTCAATAGCGAAAGCACCAAAGGCCTCCCACTCCCCCATAATACCCGCTTTACGAATCCGCGATTCCAACAATCCGTAATTCAGCGACGCCTTATAAGTATAGAGTAACCTGCACCAGTCACAAATCTGCCTGAGTCCGATACCACTTACATAGAAATGCTGAAGGATATGAGTAAACACAAATATCACATCCTCATCTGCCCTTGGCAAAAGCACTTGTGTATTTCCATTCTGCCACGACCTCACATTTCCATCGCGAAAGACATCATGCTGCACCTCGTCTATGACACGATTTATTCGTTTTATAGACCCACGGAGTGTGCCATGCAGTTCCACCGACCAGCCATCGATAGTCATAGCAAAATGCCGCCTCTTCTCATTCTCTTCCTCTATTTTTTCAGCAAGTGGCGTAAGGAATTCTTTTGCCTTTTCATAATTCGAGTCATTCAGCAACAGATCCACATCCCCACAAGCCCTCCATAGCGGTTTCTCATAACACTGCGCCACACCTTGACCTTTCACTAATAGAGTGTATATACCAGCACCTCGGAGTTTTTCCATAAGCTCAGCAACAAAGACGTTCATCTCCTTGTTCCGCTGCTCTATCATCTGCACCTCCCCAATCCACTGCAGCAACAGCCCCCGCGGCACTAAAGGATAACCATTACCCATGCCCCCTTCACCATTAGCCGTGAACCGTGAACCATTAACCATATCTATTCCTTGCAGCACAAGCCCCTGAACAGACTGCTCCTGCGCCAGCTGGTATACCTTTCCCCAGTCCACGTCTTTGAATAAGGAATCACAACCCATGCCCCCTTCACCGTGAACCGAAAATAGTCCCGCTCTCAATAGCTCAAAGAATGTCTGAATATCGCTATATGAAAATGTCTTCATCCGTAACCTTCCGTTGGCAAAATTACTGCTTTTTCCCCGAACCGCCAAACAATTCCCCTTTTTTCTTCTCAAACACCCAGGGACGCAAACACTCGGGGACGGTTCTTCCTGTTTGACCCGCTGCGCCGTCAGCGGAATCAGTCAAACAAAAAAGAACCGTCCCCGAGTGTTTGATAACCTGTCGTCTCGGGGGCGGTGGATTGATGTAAGATGTTTCATTTAATCTAGGGAATTACGGTTGGAGGTCGGCGTACTCCTGGCTGGGGAGGAAGCAGGGGCATTTCTTAGCGACATGCGGGAGTTCGCAGTGGCCGAGGATGCGGGCTTCGGGGTAGTCCTCATGGAGATCCTTGAGGAGCTCGTAGAGGGAACGTTTCTGAGCCTCGGTGCGCGTGTCGTCAGCGATGCCGTGTTCGTTGAGACCGCCTTCATAGACGATTCCCAGTGAGCAATGGTTGTAGTGCTTGGCATGAACGCCCTGGACAGACTCAGACAGGAGTGGAATGACATCGCCGTTGCGTCGGACATAGTAGTGATAACTGCACTGGCCGTACTTGGCCTCGCCACAGGCAATCAGGTTTTCCGTGCTGAAGGGCCGGTTGCATTTGGACGCCGTGCAGTGGACGATCAACAGCGAGACTTTCTTGAGGGGTTTTAGTGGCTTGTTCATCTTGCAAACGAATTAGAACAGACAGGGCCCACAGCTCTGCACAGCGATGGTTCCCAGTACTGAAGTGATGACTGTTGCTACAAATTTCAGCACCTTGACAATGGTGCTCCAGTTCATTTTGATCATACAATTGAAAATTAGATTAACGATTGATTACATTCAAAAATGATGGACGACGCATGATGTTGGACGGGACGCATCTGCCATCACACATCATCCATCATACATGAGAGACTAATCCTTGTCGAGGCCGTCGTCACCATCGTCACCACCAGATGACTTGGTGAAGGTCTGGCTGGCAACCTCACTGCTCACGCCATTCTTGATGGCAATGGCCTTCACAGTAGCCGTGTCACTCAGGGTGATGGCACTCTCATAGAGCGTGCTCGAGGCAGTTGGCGTCGAGCCATCCGTGGTGTAACGGATCTCGGCTTCAGCAGGACCGGAAATCGTTACCTGCGTGCTCTCCTCAAATGGACTGGTACCGCTGATGGTCGGCGCAGCTACCGTCTCAGTCTGGCTGCCACTGCCTGAGCCCGAACCGGATCCTGAGTCAGATCCAGAGTCGTTCGAAGGAGTCGAAGGATCAGTAGAAGGTGTGGTGGAAGATGGCTTGGTCTTGGGCTCGACCATGTCCTTGACGTTGAGGAACGAGGCCTTCTTCTTCAGCATCTTCGACGAGAGGTTGTTCACATCCGTGCGACTGGGCTGGAAGCAGAGGAACAGACCGTTGATGTTGATACCGAGGTTGAAGTCCTTCTCCTCGTCAGTGCCGGTGCTCTTGACGGAGAGGTAGAAGACGCCGAGTTCGCCGAACTGGACCTTCTTGCCTTCGAGGAGCTGCTCGAGCATACAGTTCTGCAGCTTGTTGGCGACACCGAGGCAGACGTCCTCGCCATAAATGGAGTTGTGCTCGGACATGTGCTTACAGAGTTCCTGGTACGTCATGGTCTTGGTCGTGGCGACGCGGCCGTACCACTTGCCGTAGGATTTGGAATCCTTGATCTTGTTTTGGGTTACTTTAATAAATACGGGCATAGATGATGTAAAATGTTAGATGGATGATGTAAGATGTTAGAGGCCTCATCAGAGTGTTTCTCTGACGGTACAAAGGTACCGGTTTACAAAGAAACGTTGTCCGACTTTGTCCGACATCAAAAGAAATTTTTAAAAAAAAGGGCTCAAGGGCCATAAGAACTTCTATGTTCATAGGGCTAGGTTATTATTTCCGTTATTTCTGTGGGACTAAAAATTGATCTTCAGCCCAGCAGGCGAGGATGATGTCGCGGAGAGGTGAGGCGTTAAGGGCTTGTTGGTCCTGGAGATGAGGAGGGAGGTCGATGCAGTAGTCCTCGCAGATGTAACGGACGGCGGCGGGCGGAAGCTTCTGGGCCTTGGGAGAAATGCCCATGGCATCGAGGATGTGACGACGGGTCGCCAGGTAACGTCGAAAGGTTCGGGGACTGACATCTGCCAGTCGGGCAAGTTCGCTCTTGCTGATAAAACGGTTTTTGTCGTAGTAGTTGATCATATTTTTTTTTAGACATAAGAACATAAAAACATCATGATAGGAGGATGACGGCATTATCCGGGGCGAAAAGTGCCAGAATTCAGGTCGAAAAGTGGCACTATTCCAGTCACTCCAAGAGGTACTGAAGCAGGTCGATTTCGCGGCGCTTCTGGTCGTCATTGGCATTGTCTTCCAGGAAGCGGCTCACAGAGATGTCGATATCCTTGTAACAGCGCTTGACCTGGTCGGCCAGCTCTAAGAAAGAGCAATACGTCTCCTTGACGGAATCAGTGCGAGGGAAGAGCGTAATCTTACGACCTTGGAGGGGCTCGAAACTGTTGACGTTGAGGTTACAGCCGTAAATATAAGCCAGCCAAATAAGCTCTGGGCAGAGTTCTGAAAGAAGCACTGCAGAGCGCGCCGACTCGACGATGCCTATCGGCTTTTGTTCGCACTCGCTGATTTGGTGTAGGCCGAAGAGGCAGTGGTCGAAGTGGACGTATGGTGCGGCGGTGGGGTAACGGGCTTTGAGCATGGTGGAGACCCAGGCGTCGCCGATGCGGCCATCAAGCGTGCGACCGATATCGTCGATCATCCAGTAGATGGTCTTGCCGGACCTGGAACGGCCGAGGTGAAAGCGCTCCGCAACGCGGTGCATTTGCTCTTGGCTAAAGCCGAAAGTAGAAAGCATTTCGTGACATAATTCGGAATCGTCGGAGCGACAGTCGTCAATCAGACTGATGGATGATGTATGATGGCTGATGGAAGATGTTTGAGGGGCGAGGCCATTAGGTACAGGAATGCCCAACCGTTTACAAATGGCTTTAAAGGTCCAGGGGAAGAGGTCATCCATGCGCCTTGGTGAAGGGCGCTTCAACCGGCCCCACATACTACCTTCTCTCTCGGAGAGAGAAGTACGTATGGGGCTTGAAGCCTTCACCTCGGCGGCCGTCTCAGAACAACGTGGGTTGTGCATGAAGCATATAGATCTTTTTGCCATTGAGCGGGCTAACAGACTCGAGGATGATACCATCGGCAATGGCACGCTGGATCTGCTCGGAGAGAACATGGTCGGTCACGATGTTCGACTCCAGACTGAGCTTCGTACGCAGGTTGTCATCGTAATACTCCACCCCCTCGTCCATCACGGCCTTGAACAGACTCGGCAGGTCGAAGAGCGTCTTGCGCCCCTCCTTACCCTTCACATACTTGGGATTGAACGGCGCCAGCGTTTTAACAGTACTCTGACGGTCCTCGGCAGCCTTCTTCTGAGCCTGGAACATCGCCTCCTTCAACTGCTCTTCGGAGCACAGATAAGGGATGCCATCGTCGTTGACGGCAAACTTCAGGGTATCGAGGATGTCGTATTTACGGGTGTCGGTCTGGCCCCACGTAAAGATGCGTTCACTGGACTTCGAGCACTCATACACCTCGAAGGCCTTGTTCTTCAGTTCGGTACCGATCCAACCACGCAGGTTGCGGTCCTCCACCGACTTGTTCTGATGCAGGATACACACGATACAACAGCGCTCATCCGAGGCCAGATGCATCAGGCGCTCCAGACATGATTGGGCTATGATGCCATCGTTGATGTCGGCCACGAGGTCGCGGATACCATCCAGAATCACGAGGTCGGGATGATAATGACGCACAGCCGCCTCCAGCATCGGTAAGCGCTGGTCGTAGCCTTCGCCACGGACGTTAAAGATGTCGAAGATGTCCATCGGGAACTGATCCTCAGCGATACCTGTCATCGGGATGATACGGTTGCGCAGGATATCTTGCGTCGACTCCTCGCTCTGTTCGGTGTCATACCAAAGGACATGCAGCTGTTTCGGCTCGATCCGCTCGACGGAGAGCACCTGACTGCGGTAGCTGAGGGCCATGAGGATGGACGAGAC
>JAEEGJ010008907.1_pt1 | contig 27344 bp, 26 predicted proteins | sample 8958761 | NCBI WGS metagenome assembly JAEEGJ01 (sample SAMN16246546, study PRJNA631951) | gut metagenome | biome: gut microbiome; feature: rumen; material: RS-attached | host: Bos | place: Iran: Karaj | collected 2018-10 | reverse complement strand
AGATCTCTGCTGTGATACTTTCTCAAGAGCACTCTTGATTGTATCCATAGCTGTACGAGCTGTTGCTCCTGTTGAGCCTGCTACTGTAACTCCGCTGACACCGATTCCTGAAGCAGTCATCTTGTCGATGCTTACTTTGATAAGGTTCTTATCATTGTTCTCGGAACCAACCTGAAGGTTCTTGTTCTTAAAGTTACCATTAAGAAGCTTTGTGTCGTTGAAAGATGTAGCCTCACCAGTTCTGTTGATCTCATCTGTAAGTGCTGTGATCTCAGACTGAATGTAGTCACGATCCTTTGTTGTAAGAGTGTCGTTAGCTGCCTTTGTAGCAAGCTCGTTCATTCTCTGCAACATATCGTGTACTTCGTTAAGAGCACCCTCAGCTGTCTGAACAGCTGAAATACCATCCTGAGCGTTAGCAGAAGCCTGTGTAAGACCTCTAACCTGACGTCTCATCTTTTCGGAAATTGCAAGACCTGCTGCATCATCTGCTGCTCTGTTGATCTTGTAACCGGATGATAACTTCTCACTTGACTTAGCCTGAATACCAGTTGTGATTCCAAGCTGTCTGTTTGCATTCATTGCTGTTACGTTGTGTTGTACTACCATAATATAATTCCTCCTTGAATTTGTACGGCAGCTTCCTTGCTGCTCGTTTGCTCGTTTTTGGAAATAGCTCTTAGTGCTGGCCTAAAAACTATCTCTGTTTGTTTACACTATTATTATCGACCATAAATCTAAAAAAATAACCCCCTTTTTTGAAAATAAATTATAAATTATTTCTAAAATACTAAAATCGCTCCGGATTTTAATCTCCGGAGCGATCCTAGGCTTAAATGGGTTATGTTTTTTATTACTGAAGGAGTGAAAGTACACCCTGGTTTGTCTGGTTTGCCTGAGCAAGCATTGACTGGCCGGCCTGAGCGAGGATGTTGTTGTTAGAATATCTAACCATTTCCTCAGCCATATCTGTATCACGGATAAGTGATTCAGCTGCCTGTGTATTCTCAACTACGTTGTCGAGGTTCTTGATCGTGTGCTCAAGTCTGTTCTGGATAGCACCGAGATCAGATCTCTGCTTTGAAACCTTCTCAAGAGCTGCCTTGATAGTTCCGATTGAGTTTCTTGCATTAACACCGTCAGTACCTGTTACGTTAACCTTTGTTCCGTCGATCTCAAGTCCTGAAGCTGTAAGAGCTACGATGTCGATCTTGATAACGTTGTTGTCAGCCTTGTCGGAACCAACCTGAAGGTTCTTATTAACGAATGTTCCGTCAAGAAGCTTTGTGTCGTTGAACTGTGTAGCCTCACCTGTTCTGTGGATCTCGTTTACAAGTGCATCAACCTCACTCTGGATGTATCTACGATCTGATGTTGTAAGAGTATCGTTAGCTGCCTTAACTGCAAGTTCGTTCATTCTCTGAAGCATATCGTGAACTTCGTTAAGAGCACCTTCTGCTGTCTGTACTGCTGAGATACCGTCCTGTGCGTTTGCGGAAGCCTGTGTAAGACCTCTTACCTGACGTCTCATCTTCTCGGAAATAGCAAGTCCTGCTGCATCATCTGCTGCTCTGTTGATCTTGTAACCGGAAGAAAGCTTCTCACTTGACTTAGCCTGAATACCAGTTGTGATACCAAGCTGTCTGTTTGCATTCATCGCTGTGACATTGTGTTGTACTACCATAATATAATCCTCCATGAACGGGGCCCGCGTCCGTGCTGCCTTTTCATCCTTTTACTATTGTGCAGCTTACGCGGAGTCCCTTCCATGGCTGCTTGTTTTTTGTTTGTCACTATTATTATCGGCAGTGAATGCGCGTACTTAACCCTTATTTGAATTTTTTTTCAAAAAAATATGCAAAAATGAAATTTTATTCGAAATTTTTGATTTTGCTATAAAGTATTTGCAAAACCTTGCCGATATATGGCAAACGCCCCTATCTGTGCGGATTCTAAAAAAATGGGATCGTAGGACTTTTTATCCTACGATCCCTTGTATTGTTTTTTCAGTTCTTTTGATCCAAAAACTGCGGTGGAATATCTTTGAAGTTGTTCATGGTTCGATAATAATTAAATGCCGCGGCGGATGTCTGCTTACTGACATTCATCTTCTGCCTTGCGGTGTCAAAATAGGTCTCGGCAAGCTTTTTGTTTCTGTGCTCTGCCGCTTCGATCGATGCGCTCTTGGCAGTTACTTCTTCTATAAGTGCCTGCATGCGTTTGATCTGATCGGCAAACTTTTCTCTGTTTGAACCCACTTCCTCTTTTACCCTGTCAAAAAGTGACTGGAAACCATCGTCCAATGCAACAAGCTTATCAATAAGCTCGCCCTTCGTATCGACTGTGGCGTCAAACAGATCTTCGTTGACACTGTCCGGATTGGAAAGAACCTCTTTTTGCCTCTCGTTCTCGGCTTCGATCTCGGTCATTATCTCGATCTTTTTCCTAAGACTCTCTTCCAACATATCAAGGCTTGAAGCTAGCATCCGTAAGTCCCCCTTAATTATGCATCCTTAACAACAATGTTATTGGCTCTCATGACTTCTACCCAGTTATCTCTGATAGCGTGCATGTGCTTGTTGACTTCGGCGATGATATCTCTGTCTTTTGAAATATTCGCCTCAACAAGTCTTCTTCCAATATAAGAATACATATTCTCGAAGTCCTGTGCAACAGCATACTTCATATCCAGAGTGTTCCTGAGATAGTCAATGATACGCTCTGTCTTCATGATGTTCTCATGGGCCTTGGGGACGTCGTGCTTTTCAATTGCCATGTCAGCGATATTGAGGAACTTGATCGCTCCGTCGTAGAGCATCAATGTAAGTTCCGGGCCGCTCGCACCCATAACCTTATTGTTTTTGTACTGAGCATAAGCTTTTTGTGCTGTTGATACCGGCATATGTGTTCCCTCGCATTTCTGTAAAATTATATCCGTATGATTAGTTTTTTATTATGCCATTACTGTCCGCCGCCAAAGAAGTTGGCAAGTGACGAACTGCTGCTGTTGATCTTGGAAAGCGCGGTCTCCATTACGGAGAATTTCTTGTAGTATTTATCCTGAGCCGCCTCAAGTGCTTTCTGTGCATCGGAGATCTTGGTGTTGTAAGCGCTGTACTGTGAAGCCATGAGCTTATCTTCATAGATCGTAAATGCACTGCTGTACTGAGTTCCCTTCATCATATCAAAGAGCTTGTTGTAAAGAGTCTTTGAAAGCTCTGAGAAGAAGCTCTGTACAGTATCGGGATCATTGGCGATCATACCGCTGAGAATATCGGTGTTACCGCTGCTTACGGAATCATCCGCATCTCCGTCGATATGGAATACGTCTCTCTCGTTATCTTCTGTTGAGAAGTAACTTCCTGTTGAAATACCGAAGCTTGCAAGAGAAAACTTACTCGTCTTACCGTTCTTGTCAGTGATCTCGAAGGACTGGTTCATGATCTCTTTAAGAGCGTTTCTTACGTTTCCGATAGTCTCGTCCTTGGAAAGGAGTCCTTCTTTGATCTTCTTCTCCCATTCCTCAACTTCCTTATCGGACATCTGATCCTTCTGATCATCTGTAAGCATCTTATATTTCTTGGCAGGATCTGCATTGTAAAGAGTAGCGAACTCCTTCATAAGATCGTTGTACTCTTTTATCATCTTCTTGATGTTGTCGTAGATTCCGCTTGTGTCCTGCTTGGTCGTAAGTGTTATATCCGAAGCAACCTGATTGGCAGTTATCGTAAGTCCGTTGATCTGGAAAGTATTGGAGTTGGATTCGTATTTTACTCCGTTAAGGTAGATCTCTGCGCTGCTGCCTGCCTGGTAATTGGATTTGCCTTCAATCGTTTCCTCAACAAGACCAAGTTTAGTCATAGCATTTGTACTTACCATGCTAAAAGAGTTTGCTTCGCCCATTTCCTTCGATGAAATATAGAATCTTCCTGTTCCCTCATCGAAGTTGGCGTTTAATGTCTTTCCTGTAGACTGCCCGGTAGTCTCATCTATCGACTTGGTGCTTCTTAACTTACTAAGAACATTCTCTATAGTATCGGAAGCAGCAATGTCAACGGTGATATACTCATGTGACTCACTTCCACCGATCTTAAACTTAAGCTGTCCTCCCTCTTCACCTGTTGCGGCGCCAAGTTCTTCCATTGTTGTGGACATGGTAGGTCTCTTTCCGTTCTCTCCAACGGTCTTAAGCTCTTTTCCCGTAAGATAAGCAGCCTTGGCAAGCTTAGTTATATCAAGAGACTGTGTGGTATTCATTGCGCTGTCGCCGGTTATAACCGTAGCGGCATTGGCATTTGATGATGTAGTTGTCTTTTTTACATAAGCGGAAGCAAATCTCATGTTGCTGAGTGTTCCGTTATAAAAAGAAACTACTTTTTTATTAAGTTCTTTCCACTTATCCTGCTTCCAGGTAAGCTTCTTCTGGTCTCCCGTGAAAGTATCGACCTTATCTTTCTTTTTCTGAGTAAGGGCTGTGATGATACTCTCGGTATCAAGACCGGAATTCATTCCTGTTATTCTGATAGGCATATCATTTCTCCTTTCTCAATCCGTGAGATGTGATCGGAAATCCGTTTCCTAATTAAACAGATATACATCGGACAGGCAGCCTATCCATTTGCCGTCGTGCCGATAAATCTGCGTGTTACCTCTTTTCGTCTACCATGATGCCTGCAACTTCCCAGATCCTTGCGATCATATCGAGAGTTTCATCAGGCGGAAACTCCTTGATAACTTCCTTGGTCTCTTTGTCGACCATCTTAATGGTAACTCTGTTGGTCTTCTCATGTATGCCAAAAACAGCTTCGGCGTTGGACCGAACCTTCTTGGTCATCTCAGAGATGGCTTTCTTGATCTTGGCGTTGTCAGCCTGGATCTGCTCCTCAGTCTCTGCTCTCTTGCTCTGGTTCTGTGCAAAGTTCTGTGCAGCGGACTCGTTGTTGGAGCCGGCAGAATTATCTGCTGCCTCTACCTTGAGATCCATTCCCTGTACAGCACCGTTTGCCTCATATTCAGCAATCTCGCTCTGAGACTGGCTCTGTTCTTTTATCTGTGTTCTTACCTGTGGCTGCGTCTGCTGAACAAGCGGACTAAAGCCGTTAATTGCTTCCATTCCCATAATCCTATACCTCCGTGTCAGAATCAGGAATCTTACCTGTATTTATCTTGTTTACGCGTTCCATAAAGCTTATATCCACATAAGCATAATATTTCTTACAAGGTATATCGGACAAAGTTCTTTAATCTTTAGCCGCATGACAAAAGAAAATGCTAAATTTAATAAAAAATTTAGATTTTACACGTTAAAAAGATCATTCTTCCAGTATTTTGGGTAGCAATTTCGTATACGCAAACTCTTCAAACACTTTTTTCTGCCCCGCTTTAGCTATCTCTTTTCTCTCATCCTCATGTTCAAGGTAATATTCCGTAAGCTCAACCATTTCTTCCGGAGTATGCGCTATCACAAGCTCTTTTCCGTTCTCGAAATACTCCTCGATCTCTTTTTGATAAGTTGTAATAAGAAAGCCGCCTGCTGCCAAAACATCGAGAACCCGTAGCGGAACACCGGAAATGATCGATCTAAGCGTTATATTCAGATTGATCTTGCTGCGCCTAAATATAAGGGGCATCTTGGTCTGATAATCCGCAAGTCCCATGTTCTTTACGCCTTTAATGGGTCTTGCTCCGGGCGGTGTATAGAGGAAAGAATCGAATCTTTCGCCCATCCGCTCGAGTATATGTCTTCTTTCGTTGACCGTGACCTTGATGCGCAGCATATCAAGGATGATGCTGTCGTAGTTAAGGTCGTAGTTTCCCGTATCTTCGAATTTTATATATTCTCTGAGCTCTTTTACATGCTCCGGAGTGATAACCTGTTCATCGGAAAAAAGATCTTTTCCGAATATCTTTTCCTGATCGTTTATAACGTTATCTATATACTCTTTTAGATCCGGCGGTAGGCTTTGTACCTGATCATAAAAGTTGAATTCATTGTCATATAAGTTCCCGAGAAAGCAGACATCGTGCTGATAGACCATAAGGCCATCCGTCTCGGCATCGAGTTTGTCGCAAAACTCGAAAAGTCTCTTTTCGTTTACTCCAAGTGGCGAGTATCTGACAGTCGTGGTTCCCTTGGCTTTCATTTGTCTGTAGCGCTCTTTGTCAAAGACGAAGACTCTATTCACGGGATTTGTGATCGTATGCGAATCAAGCGTATAGTGCGGGCAATCGAAAACCCAGGACACATACGGAGTGTTGTATTTTTGGCATGCATCCGAGATGCAGGGGTAATAGTCGAAGCTGTAGACTATGTCGTAATATCTTTTACCTGAAAAATCTTCCTTGGTCAAAAGAGCTCTGAACCTCTCGTCAATCTCCGGAGTAAGTTCAAAGCCTTCAAGCTGCAGTCTAAGCATATCGACTTCGTGGCCGAGCCTTCTCATGGCATCCATGCAGTCTTCGCCGTTAAATTCGTCCCAGTAGTAATATAGTATTCGCACGCTGTCCCTCTTTATAAGGATGTTCCGCTCTCACTACGTTCGACGGAACTAAGTAGTACACTAAGCGCGAAAGAACCGCGCTAAGTGATTACTTAAAATTCGGCCGCCCTATTCCGGGCGGCCGACGTAAGTTTAGATCAAAGCAATTTCTTAAGTTCCTCAATTCCGGATACATCTGTTGCTTCTTTATTCTCATTCTGGATCTGGATGTATACTTCTTTTCTGTAGATCGGGATATCCTTGGGAGCCGAGATTCCGAGCTTGATCTGATCTCCTCTGATATCGAGTACTGTGATCTCAATGTTGTTGTTAATTACAATTGCTTCGTTCTTTTTTCTTGATAATGCTAACATGTCCTATCCCTCCCCGTGTATGATTTAAGCGTTGGCCTTGTTCTTCTGCAGAATATCATAGATCGGGAATTTTACAGGATACTCTTCATTATCAATGATAGTCTGGGTTGCCTTCATCTCTTTTGTATTGATGATGAAAGGTCCCTTGAGATTAACTGTCATCTGCTTAAGGTCGTGCGGAACGGTAACCGTAACAAGCACGAGCATCTCATCGTTGTCCAACTCGCCGATATCGGAAACTGCTTCCTTATCAACCATAGGCTGATAATCGGAGCAAACAAAGAGCGGATCCATAACAGGCATTGCGAATCCCGGCTCTTCTATTGACTGAAGCCACTTGATCGTATTTGTTCCCTGCTCTTCGTCATGCATAAGTGTAAATCTCTTAAGATCAGGAAAACCGATTATTCCATTTGGAAAAGAAATGATCTTATTGTCTTCAATCTCAACCTCTCCAAAAATTCTAGTGTTTAATTTCATGCTGTAACCTCCATAATCCTGATAAAAATATACATTGTTATCACTTTATTTAATTATATACGTAAAAACGTACAATTACCACATTTTAATTATTTGATCAGATATAATTCATAAGAGAATTCTGACTGATCTTACCTGTAGCCATAAGGCTGGCCTCATAAGTAACCTGAGCCGATGTAAGCTGAGTAACGGTCTCGGCAAGGTCGATGTCCTCGTTTTCAGACTGAAGTGTCTTAAATGTTGTAGTCTGAGTCATGAGTCTTGAATTTACAAGGTCAAGTCTCTTACATCTTGTTCCGTTGTCAGTAACCGCGATGTTGGCTGTATCGAGAGACTTCTGAAGCGATGTTATCTTGTGCTCGAACTCCTTTTGGATGTTCTGTCTCTGATAGTTAAATGCCTTCTGTGCGGCGTCGATCTCAACTTTGATCCTGTCTTTTTCGTCCGTATTTGAAGAAGCGCTGAGCTTGTCCTCTAAGATCTTGATCGTTGCTTCCATCTGCTTAAGTTCGCCGACCATAGTGCTGAGATCATCGACATCTCTTTTAACGCTTGTTGTGAAAACCGCATCAGCTGTGGTGTTTACAACCACCGACTGCGCGAATCCCACGTCATAAGCGATGTCATGGGATGCTGAACCTTTATTATACAGCACTGTCTTGCCATTTTCATCCGTATAATTGCAATTAAACAGATTTTCAGGCTTGATATCGCCGTCTTCCCACTCTTTTTTGTTATAAACAACATCAATTGAGTTGGCGTTTATAAGATCGGGAAGTGTAGAAAGCTTATCGGAAAGCTCCTTGTTAAGGAGCACCTCGCCTGTAGCCACGTTAAGGTATGCAAGTGAGCCTGTCTTGTTCTCATCAAGCTTTCTGTACACGCTATCTATATCTTCCTGAGATGTTGTTGTAAATATAAGGTTGGCGCCGCCAATCTCAAGAGTTGTCTCTTTATATGAAGAATGTACGCTTCCGTTGGCTGTAACGTTGATGATGTTCCGGCTTATCGTTCCGTCGGAATTAACCTTATTGGAGCCGTCGGTAACTGTGTAGGTTCCGTCGCTGTTGACCACTGCGGTAGCGGTTCCTCCTTCGTACTCGAGCTTCATCTTGTAGGACTGTCCGATAGCGGGAACGAGAGGAAGCTTAAATGTTACTCTGTCACCGTCTTCGTTTGTAAAAGAAAGTGTGGTCTTCTGAACGGTCTCCCTTGAAACCTGTCCGGAAAGAACATTCGCACTCTGCCGGGTCGTATCGTACACGCCGTTACTGTTGATAACGAAGCTGTAATCGGCTGAAGCTTCAGATGCCTTTATGATGTAGGATCCGTCGATATCTTTTTTAACATCGTAAGATATTCCCTCGCTTGTAACCGTATAAGCCTCGCCCTGAGCAAGATCATCGGGTGAAGGAAGCGCTATACGATGTGTCTCTCCCTTGGTTGTTGTAAATGTAAGGTTGATTAGATCCGAAGTTCCTTCAACCGAGCTTGTTGCGGGCTGAGTGAGCTGTTCTCTCCACTTAAGTTCGGGAGCTGTGAAATTGGAATCACCCTCTCTGTAATTAAGGTTGTCATAGGAAAGTCTGATCTTTCCTACGGAATATTCCTGAATGTCGTTCTCTCTTACTTCCTGCGCATTCATGTTGAGGATGTTGGTAGAGTCGAGCTTGCTCATTCCTGTAACTCTGCTTGACCAGCCGATGCTTGAAGCGTTGAACTCGTCGTTGATTCCCTTGTAGTCGGCTGTTGTTGTTCTGTCAAAAGTAAGAGCAGTGTCGGTTCTGTAGCCTGTGAAGATGTATCTTCCGGCGTAGTCAACATTTCCCGTTGAGTAATACTCTTTTGCCAGAGCTTCCATCTGTGTAACTATGGTTGAAAGATCGTCTGACGTAAGGTCCATGTTGGCGCCCTTAGTAGCCTGCTTAACACAGTCTGTAAGGACGGACGTAACTGTAGAAAGAGCATCGGCTGTGACATTCAGCCAGCTCTCTGCGTCCTTGGCGTTCTTCTCATAATATTGTGAAAGCTGAGTAACATTGCTGCGAAGGCGCAATGCTCTTATAGCGATAACCGGATCGTCCGAAGGTCTTGTGATCTTCTTGCCGGTTGACATCATGGTGTTAAGCTGATCCTCGGAAACCTTGTTATTATTGATATTGTAAAGAGAATTATTCTGCATTATCTTGTTGGTGATACGCATAGTTCAACCTCCGTGTGTAGACCATCCTTAGTCTGAAAAAACAATGCGCATCCGTGCACAAGTGTATACCATATAAGTTTCTCACATTGATTATCGGACGTTTCCGTCCATATCTTTAGGGGGGTAAAAGAACTTTCGTAAGAATTATCAGACAAAAAAAGAATCGGCCGGGCGCTTGGCTCAGCCGATTCGCTTATTTTATACTCCTGTCTGGAGAATTAGTCTGTCGTAGATCTCAGTAAGTGTCTGGATCATCTTGGATGACAATGTGTATGCATTCTGGAACTTAACAAGGTTTGATGCTTCCTCGTCTTCGTCAACGCCCGAATCAGATAATCTCTGGTTCTGAATTGTTGTATCGAGTGCTTCGTATGTATCCTGAAGTGTTCCGGAATTGCTTGAGTTAAGGGCTACGTCAGCAAGAACCTTGGTAAGGTACTCACCTGATGTTGCTCCTCTGAATATCTTCTTGGTTGAGAACATATCTTTTAACTTGGTAAGGTTACCGAATTCCGATTCACCCTCAGTCTTGTCGGCCTTGGTTGAAAGTCTGTTAGCATCTGCCAAAAGTACACTGTTAACTGCAAAGTTACCGCCGCGAAGCTTGTAGTAGCCCTTGTTCTTGGACTCTGATGTGAGCTGTTCGTAGCTGTACTGAGCTGCGGAGTTCATGTCCATGGCTCCTGTCAGCATGAATACGCCTTCCTGAGAATCGGATGTGTATCCGCCCTTTGTGATCTCGTTTACCGCATCAGAGAACTGTCTGATGAACTCGTTCATCTGCTGAAGATAATAAGGAATTCCCTGATAATCGTTGGCATATCCGATGGATACGTTGGTAAAGCTGTCGGGAACGCTCTTAAGGTTCTCTTCGTCTATCGTAAATGTATATGTATTGTATCCGTCATACTCCCAGCTGTCATACTTGTAATCCTTGGCTCCGATGTGGATAAGGCCGTTTTCGGGAATTGCGCACTTGGTCATATCCATGAGATGTTCGTCGGTAACCTCAACGGTTACTTTAAGAGGGCTTGCGTTCTCATCGACAAGTCCGCTCTTTCCGTAGAAATAACTGCCGTTGTTTCCGTCTCTCATTGCAAGGAGACCCTGAAGCTCTCCTCCGATGAGCTTAGAATCCATTGCAAAATCCGAAAGCTCGTTTACGGGATCGCCGTCCTTGTAGCTTGCGCTTCCCCATTTGATGTCGTAAAGACCGTCTATATCGTTCTGGCCCATTCCGCCGTCGTCTTCTCTGGCTACACAGATCATTCTTCTGTATTCGTATGTATCTACAAGCTCGTATCCGCCTGAGATCCATACCTGGAATCTTGTTGCACCGCTCTCTCTGTCGGGCTGTGTCTCATCTATGATGGGAGTCTCTTTTGTTTCTATGGAGACCATCTTGGAAAGGTCATCCAAAAGAACATCTCTTTTATCCCTGAGTTCATTGGCAACAGTGCCTGTCATCTCGATGACGTTGATCTGCTTATTAAGTGAAGCAACTTCCTGTGCGATGGAGCTGATTCTGTCGGCGCAGAGCTTAACTTCCGAGTTGATGTCGTCCTGTAAGCCCTGAAGGTTATTGTATACGTTGTTAAAATACTCTGTGATGGAGCGAACGTTTGAAATGTACGCCGTCTTACTCTCTGTTGTTCCGGCTGCAGTCATTACTGACTGAAGTGAAGCTGTCATCGTGTTATACAAAGATGCAAAGCCGGTTGTTCCGTCGTCGTTAAGATACTGCTCAACAAGCTTGTTGTAGTAGTTTTTCTGGGATACGTTTCCAAGGAGCTGTGCGTTGTTTCTGTACTTAATATCGTAGAAATTGTCTCTTACTCTTTCGATGGCTATGGTGTCTACACCTGCACCTGCGCAGCCGTATGTAGCAAATACTCTTAAGGCGTCGTTGGCTTCCTGCTTAACGGTCTGTCTGCTGTAGCCTTCGGTATTTACATTGGATATGTTGTTTGCTGTTGTGTTTAGGGCTGCATTTGCTGCTCTAAGTCCCGATGCAGCAATGTTTAGTCCAAAAAATGTAGATGTCATAGCTTGCTCCTTTTCCCAAAATAACTAGGTCCGTGAGTGTTTCATTTATTGCTCGTTATGAGCCGAGTGTGTTAACGAGGTGTTCAAGCATCTCGCTTACAACGTTGATATATCTGCTTGATGCGTTAAACGCATTCTGGAACTGGATCATGTACTCAAGCTCTTCATCGCTTGATACTCCGACTATCTGTTCTCTTGCGGAAGAAATTGCGGTAACTGTCTGCTCCTGTGCTTCCGCGATACTGTTATTTACATCTCCGGAGTTGGCAACCTGTGAAACAAGTGCGTTGTAATAAGTAACGAAGCTGTTTCTTGTGCTAACGCTGGGGTTAAGAGTGTACTTTTCAGATGTAAAAGCCTCTTTTAACTTGGTCATCGTCGCTGTATCTTCGTTGCCCTCAACCGTTCTGAATCCGAAGATCGTGGGATCCTGCAGGAACTTGGGATTGATCTGTGTATTATTGATCGTGAAGCCTGTATAAACCGAGCCTGCCGGATGCTCTTTGCCCATATCGTAAAGGACTCTGTCCTCGGGATTTGCAACTATGAAGAGGTCGAAATCCTTAACCGTTCCGAGTGTGTTGTCGATCGTTGCGGGATTACTCTCAGCTTCTTCAAGCACTTCGTTGATGGCTGTCATTATGTTGTGGATCATCTGATCGAACTCAGCCTGAACGTTCATGATAACCGACTGTGCGATGTTGCTGTTGTAGTAATCTTCGCTCTCAACGATGTCGTGGTAGGTTGCGTTGTGATCGCCTCTTGCCAAAAGAACTGACTTAAGCTTTCCTATATCGGTATCGGTTGAAGTCGAGATTGTCTGTGTGAGGTCATAAATGTGAGCTCCGTCTATCGAAACCACGATCTCATCACCGTCTTTATCGATCTCTGTACGTGCTGCGTACTCCCAATAAGGAGTTGCATATCCAACCGAGCTTTCAAGCGTTGTATCTATTCCGATGTGATTGACATGGTCTGTTGTTATGAAGCTTGATCCCTCGAAGTAAACCGATACGTTTCCGAAGATGTCCTCGGAATAATCTATCTTTCCGTATTTTCCGAGCTGATCGAGAAGGTTGTTTCTCTCATCTCGAAGGTCGTTTGCTTTTTCCTGCTTGCCTGATTCGATATCTACTATCTTTTCATTGAGCTCTTTTATCTTGTCACCGATCTTATTGATATTCTTAACGATGTCGTATACTGTTGTGTCGAGGTTTTGCTGATAAGAAGTAAGTCCGTCGTATACGCTCTTTGCTCTTGTAAGGAATTCGTTTGCTCTTGTTACCATTGCGCTCTGCGTTACTGCCGAGCAAGGATCTTTTGCAAGCTCCTGAACCGCTGTCCAGAGGTTGTTGAGTGACTCAGCGAACTCTGTTCCGTTCATTTCCTGGAGCTGATCTTCAACTTCTTCGAGTGTCTTTTTAGACACGTCATAAAAGGCGCTTCTTCCCGACTCTTTCCTAAAGGATTTGTCGAGGAATTCACTCCTTACCTGCTTACAATTATTATAGTTAACGCCGGTTCCGATCTGTTTCCAGGCGATACATTCATTCTTTTTTTCCAGAGTCTGGTATGCTCTGGTTCCCTGTGATACCTGCTGTCTTGTATATCCTTCGGTATCTATGTTTGCCATGTTGTGAGCTGTGGTGTTCAATGCGTTCTGCGAAACCTGAAGTCCCGAGCTTCCAACATATAAGTTAGCCATAAGTGACATGGGCTTACCTCATTTCTTTTACAAAAACCACTAATTTTGGGTACAAAAAAGACACTACCGCGATTATCGGTATTTATCGGTGGGTTTATCTACATGCCTTAGTACCACCGCTGTACTCAAGTGGTACATTATTGCTTTGCATCAAACCCGCCCGATGTGTAACCGATAACATCGCCCGTAGTGCCTGCAGCTCTTGAATAATTTGCCGTTTCCGGAGCTCTTTTTGAGGCTTGGATGATGTTCATCTCAAATTGCACCATCTCCAGTGAACTCTTTAACAGTTCCTGGTTCTGGCCGTTTACACGTCTGACATTTCCCGCAACGCCAACGAGTCTATCGCGCTGCAATGCCAGGTTCTTCTGATCCTGCGGTCTCTTCTCAAGTACTGCGATCAGATCGGTCAGTTTTAATGAATCAACATCCTTGTTAAGTACATTCGCAATATCCTTCATAGCTGCTTCGCGTTGTTTTTCGAGGGACTGGATATTACCTATTATGTACTGCTCCTCATCCGTGATTTTAGCAAGTGCCGCCAGATCGCCTTCAACAATGATGGAGGTCTTGCGGCTAGATAACCCCAGCAATTTCTCGTAACTTGCACATTCTCGGTCGAGCACGTCAACCAAGTTTTCCATAAGACTTGCCACTGGAATCATCCTCCGTTATTTTCATTTATCTTTTTATTTAATTAGACTTGATCAGACGAGCCCGTTTGCTTCGTCGTACTTAGCCAGTAACTTATTAGCAAAATCCTCTCCGCTAACATCGTAAGTGCCGTTCTTAATAGCATTCTTAAACTTTGCTACGACATCTTCCCTAACATCGGGAGCTGCCTTAACAGCCTGCTTAGCAACCTGGATATCTTTACCTATAGAAGAGAAAGAAACAGTGTCTCTTACGTCTCCGGGTTTCTTGGTCTGCTGAGCCTTATTTACTTTGTTGTTCGAGTAAATCTGCTGTACCTGACTGTATGCTTCTATACGCATATCTTTTTCCTCCTTCCTTGGAGCATTTACTTCTTACTATCTTTATCGGAAGAAGTTGTCATTTCTTTAGTCTTTTTTCCTGAAAAAAAGAAATGGCTTAAATACCCAAGGTGTGCATGCCTTTTTACACTTTACATTATCTTTATCGGATAATTTATAAAAAACTTTAGATTAATTTTATAAAAAAGAGTAAAAAAATTCAAATTGCCGATAACGAGATAACCATCTCGGCTGTTTCCTTTAAACTTGTTCCGGAATCCATGGCACACTTCTGAAGATATTTGTGAGCTTCGGGCTCCGTCATATGGTGTCTGTCCATCAGGATCTCTTTTGCCTGACCTATTATCTTCTTGTCCTCTTCGGACCTGCCCTCTTTCTTGGCCTTTTCTTTGGCCTTCTTCCTACTTCTCGTAACGCCCTCGAGCATGAGTTCAAGGGTGGAAAAAAGATCGGACTTCTTGAGAGGCGTCGGCAGGTAGACGAGCTTGTCGCCGCTGTTGTCTATCGGGGCTTTGTCGGGTGAAGCTATCATGAGCATCTGAAAAAACTTGGGGAGGTCTGCGGCAAGCTCAGAATAGAGCATGTCACTTAAGCGGTAGCCGCAAATAACGACTCCGCTTCCAAGGTCTTCCATAGCGGAAAGAGCCTGCGCTCCTGAAGTGCAGGTTACCATTCCGTCATATCCGCCACGGCTCAATATGCTTTTGAAATTTTGCGCATCTTCCGATTTTGCAAAAGCAATGATAATGTTCACTGATAAGCCTCAGACTTCCTTAGAAAATGTTCAGGTATCTACCGATCTCCCACTGTGTTACACAGGTGCGGAAGTCTTTCCACTCCTTGCGCTTTGCGTCGAGTATCTTATTAAATATGGAACATCCGAGAACTTCTTTTACAAATTCATCGTCCTGGTATGCGTCGATTGCTTCGCCGAGTGTCATGGGAAGTGTCTCAAGTCCGCTCTCTCTGAGGTCGTCGTAGGTTGCGTTCTTGAGATTGTCGCCAAGCTCCTCGGGAGGAGTCATCTTCTTTTCGATTCCGTCCATGCCTGCTGCGAGGATAAGTGCGATCGCAAGGTAAGGATTGCAGGTTGAATCGGGGTTTCTGAGCTCGATTCTTGTGTCCCTGCCGCGCTTTGAAGGTATTCTGATAAGAGCGCTTCTGTTGGCGCCTGAAGATGACCATGAGATGTTGACCGGTGCATCGTAACCGGGAACAAGTCTCTTATATGAATTGACGATAGGGTTTGTGACAAGTGTCATTGCCTTAACGTGGCTGAGTACGCCGGCGATGAAGTACTTGGCTGTATCTGAAAGCTCTCCCTTATCGTCTACAAATACGTTATCTCCGTTCTTGTCATGTGCGATTATGTTGATGTGCATGCCTGAACCGCTGATTCCTTCTGTGGGCTTAGGCATGAATGTTGCGTAGAGGCCGTGCTTCTTGGCAATTGTCTTAACTGCCATTCTGAAAGTCATGATCATGTCTGCAGTACGCTCGGCGTCTTCTTCTCTAAAGTCGATCTCGTGCTGTGCGGGTGCGATCTCATGATGTGAAGATGAGATGTCGAAGCCGAGTTCCTCGAGATTGAGAATGATGTCTCTTCTTACGTTCTCGCCCTGATCTGCGGGAGCAACGTCAAAGTATCCGCCTTTTTCATGTGTCTTGTTTGTCGGTCTTCCTTCGTCGTCGTAATCAAATAAGAAGAACTCGGGCTCGGGATTAAGCTTGAAGCTAAGGCCCATTTTCTCAGCTCTTTTTACAACTTCATGAAGAACGTTTCTTGAATCTCCCATGAAAGGCTTGCCGTCAACCGTATATACGTTGCAAAACATTCTCGCAACCTTGCCGGACTGCGGTCTCCAAGGATATATCTCGAAGCTGTCGAGATCGGGATAGAGATACATGTCGCTCTCATCGCTTCTTACAAAACCTTCTACGGACACGCCGTCAAACATGCACTCGTTGTTAAGCGCAAACTCAAGCTGGCTTGCAGCGATCGCGATGTTCTTGGGTATTCCGAATATGTCGCAGAACTGCAGTCTTATGAAAGCTACGTCCTCTTCCTCAACGATGCGGAAAATATCTTCTTTGGTATATTTGCTCATACTGACCTCCATTTATATATTGTTTCACCATTTAGATCTTCAGTAACAAACGTCTGTCTTATCCTAGTTCCTCAATACGTGCCTTTATATATTCTTCAATTATATCCACGGTTTTATCGATGCCGAGCTTGGAGCTGTTTATTGAAAAATCGTAGAGTCTCGAATCGCCCCATTTCCCCTGACAATGATAGTTGTGGTAACGCTTTCTCTTTTTATCCTTCTTAAGTATGAATCTCTTGGCGTCCTCTTCGCTTAATTCGTATACTTCCTTGACGCGTTCGATCTTTTTATCCATGTCACCTAATATAAAGAAGGAAATTAGTCCCGGATACTTCTTGAGTTTGGTCTCGGAACATCTTCCGATCACAACAAAGGATTCGCCGCTCTTTGCTTTATCTTCAAGAAAATCAAACTGCATCTCGGAGATATTGTCCTCGATGGAATTGCTGTATCCTTTAACCCGTCTTGATAAAAAGACATTCTTGGGGGTTTCGTTGTATTTTTCCACGGAATCGATTGTCATCCCCATTCTCTGTGCGATCTCCGTGATCAGATGACGGTCGTATATAGGAAGCTCGAATCTCTTTGCCAGTTCCTCGGCAATTACTCTCCCGCCGCTTCCGAATTCACGTCCGACTGAAATAATAATCTGTGACATAATCACCCTCCCATTGATGCCAACATGTAAGCTTTTATGCGCCCTGTCTTTTGACACCTATATCATAAGTATATTACAAAAAGATAGATAGTTGAAACCAGCAAAATTATTACTGTTGCGGGTGCAAGTTTCTTGCAATAGCGTCCCCATGTTACGGGGTGTCCGCTCTTGGCTGCAACCGAGGTTCCGACTACGTTGGCAGAGGCTCCGATAGGTGTTGCGCTTCCGCCTATGTCGGTACCGATAGCAAGTGCCCACGCAAGCGTTGTGATGGGCATTCCGGATGCTGCAGAGAGGTTCTTTATGACGGGAACCATTGTTGCCGCAAAAGGAATGTTGTCAACAAAGGCGCTGGCGATAGCAGATACCCAGAGAATGATGGCGATCATAAGTCTCTTGTTTCCGCCGCTTATGCTCTCGATAAACATAGCGATCTTATCGAGGATCTGAGTCTCTTCAAGTCCGCTTACGACAATAAATAATCCGATGAAAAAGACAAGAGTCTTGTAATCAACTTTTTTGAGAAGTTCAAGCGCGTGCTTTCCCGCTGTAAGGAGAGTGAGCGCTCCGATAAAAAGCCCTATCGTTGCAACGGTAAGATGAGTTGTGCCGTGCGTTACGAGAAGTATCACCGCGCATGCGAAAATAACACTACTTATAATGAAGTCTTTTTTATTCGTAATTGCTTCCGAAGGATCGGGGAGCTTGCTGATATCTATTTTCTCTGCTTTCTTTGAAACAAGCTCTTTTCTGAATGCAAAGTACAGGAAAACGATAGCCACAACAAGGCCTATTCCCGCTGCAATACCTGTGTTTGTAAGGAAATCAAAGAATGACAAACCAAGTGAAGTACCGATGATGATGTTCGGGGGATCTCCGCACATGGTCGCACTTCCGCCAAGATTGGCGCAGAAAATCTCCGAGAGTATCATCGGTAGAGGATTGAAATCAAGGAGCTGTGCGAGTTCGACGGTTACGGCCGCAAGGAACATGATAACCGTGATGCTGTCGATGAACATCGAAAGAACGGCGGCCATTATAGTAAAGGTGATAAAGATCGGAATTGTTTTGCATTTGACAAGAAAAGCAATTTTCATGCAGAGCCAGCGGAAGAATCCCGCCTTTGCCATGCCTTCTACCATCACCATCATTCCGGCAATGAATAAGATGGTCGCCCAGTTGATACCTGCGCTTTCGCTTTCCTCAAGCTGATACCAGAAATCTCTTGTAAAGAAGTCTTTAAATGCGAGTGTATTGAGTATGGCATTTAGATTGCCCATACAAATCCCAAATACGACGGTAAGTGTTAGAATACCACTTCCCAGTGTTACGTAGTGCCTCTCAATCTTATCAAGAACGATCATAACGAACATTCCGATAAAGATGATTACGGCAAAAATCTGTGCTGCTAACAATGTATAACCTCCTGCTGTCTGAAGCCTTATGTCTTATCGGGAATTGCACCAAGCTCACTTGAACTTACGCTTTTGTCCCGTATAACATAAGATAGGCGTCCCATCTGATTTTTCTAGATGAAACGCCCTTGTTTCAAAAAAATATGCCTCCATGATAACACCGCAGGCAGAAATAGACAATGTGCAGGATGACCAATATAATTCGGTAGCGGGGCGGATTTGTTTTATATCTTGACAGCGTGGAGGGCGGAGTTTGATAGGTATTTGCTTTTTCGGGTTGACACCGGGCGGGGCTTGTCGTAATATAATGTTAGGTATATGAAATATTCATTTCACAAATATAATGTATAAAAGGAGAGAACATACATGAGATTATTAAATAAGTTGCCCCAGAGCTGGCAAGATTTCTTTTGGAATTGTTTTATCATCGCGTAAGGCTGTAATATTTATTAACTAATGCCATTTTTGTTTTTAAGTATGAGGCTGTCCATCTATATTGGTGGGCAGCCTTGTTAATTTATCTTGCACCGCCCGGATTGTCATTTTTTGTTACAGGCGGTGCTTCCGCAAGTTTTTGCACCGCCGCTAACCGCAATTTTCTCTGCAGGCGGTGTTTTCCTTCCGTTCCGCACCGCCCGGAGCGACATTTTTCGTTTCAGGCGGTGCTTCTGCAAGTTTTTGCACCGCCGCAAACCGCAATTTTTTCTACAGGCGGTGTTTTCTTTCCGTTCCGCACCGCCCGGAGCGACATTTTTCGTTTCTGGCGGTGTTTCTGCAAGTTTTCGCACCGCCGCAAACCGCAATTTTCTCTGCAGGCGGTGCATGCTTTACGGGCCCCGGCGCACTTTCTCTTTTCCACCCGTAATGCACCGCTACTTTTTACGGGCTCCGCGGCACATTCTCTTTTCACCCCGTAATCTCTCAACTTCTTTCTTATTTTCCACGCTGCTCTCTTAACTTGCCGCGGCCACGTGCCGATATATATTGTGAAATATCACCGCGCCGGAAGTCTTCTTCCGGCCACGGTGTATTGGGCTACGGAAAGCATGGATCTTCAAGGAGGATATCAAATCTTCAGCTTTGAAGGTTCACTTTTTTTGCGCAAAATGTGCACCTTCAGGGCTACCGATCGGAGGTAAGAACCATGAAAATTGCACAAAGTAACGTCAACCTGGTGTCGACTTCGAAGCACTACGAGAGTAATCTTGCAGAGTTTTCGAGCGGCATCGCAGTCTACGGAAAATTCCAAGGGAATCTGGAAGCGCAGCAAAAAAAGACATTGGATACAATAAACTCGATTTCCCTGAAAAACACGGAATTATCCGGGGAGGGCACTGCGCTGGGAAGCGAGAATTACAATTCTCTAAAGCCCACAAAATCTGCGCAGCTAAGCCCAACCGAACAATCTCTTGCCGAGCAGTTAATGGCGATCAGGACATCTCTTTTGGATCAGATTCTGAAGTTCATGCAAAGGCTCGGCGGCGACAGCAAGTCGGCAAGCTACAATGATATGCTCGGAAAAATGTCGGGACTTATTCAATCAGGAAGCATGCTGTCTGTGACAACGCTGACGCAAAGTCACATCGAAGAAGAGGAGGTTTTATTTGAAGGCACGGGAACCGCATTCACGGAAGATGGGCGCATCATCGATTTCGGAGTCAGTTTTTCCATGTCATCAAAGCTCGTTGAATCGGCAGGATTAAGTTTCGCTCAGTCGCTTAACTTCCTTGATCCGCTCGTTATCAATGTCGGAAGCGATGTAACTACGATCAGCGATCAATCCTTCTATTTCGATCTTGACTGTGACGGAACAGAAGAAAAAATCGCAAATCTCGCCGATGGCTCGGGATTCCTTGCCCTTGATATCAACAATGACGGCAAGATAAACGACGGCTCGGAGCTCTTCGGAACGCAGAGCGGCAACGGTTTCAACGATCTTTCCGCTTATGACAAAGACGGCAACGGATGGATCGATGAAAACGACGAGATCTATAACAAGCTAAGAGTCTGGATAAAAAATGAAGACGGAACAGACACTCTTCTTTCACTTAAGCAAGCTGATGTCGGCGCGATATACTTAAAAAGCGCCATGACAGATTATCAGCTTCGAGACGGCTCTTTTAACATCGCAGCGAAGCTTCGCTCAAGCGGAGTATATCTGAAGGAAAGCGGCGGTGCCGGAGTCGTTCAGCAGATCGATCTGGCCGCAAGGTAAAAAAATGGGCGTCGCCCGAATGAAATATGTTGATTCATTCGGTGCGGTCGCCCTTATTTAATGCAATCCTCGCGGAAAATCAAATAATTCCACTACAATTCTGCATCTGTTCATTTCTTAGTCAGCGCGTCAATTAAGCACAGGCGCTGAGTTTTGTTTACATAATCCCAGGTGTGGAACGCTCCGCCCATGCAGTATTTGCGGCTTGAGCAGTTTGAACATTTCTCGTTGTCCTCGGATCTGTCATATCTAAATCCTTTGAACTCGTTATTCCAAATATCCGAGAAGCGCCTTTCATGGATATTGCCCTGAATTACACCGGGCTGAGTCCTGTCGATATCAAGGCAGCCGTAGACGTCGCCTGTTACCGTGATGCTCGCGACCGTAACACCTGCCATGCAAAAGAAATACGAGTCTCGAACTTCTCTTTCGTAGTCCAATCCCAAGTAGTGGCAACAGCCGTATTCGACGGGCATGTTGTCAGCTCTTTTGTCTCGGATAAAATCCATAAGTCTTCTCTGATCTTCATCAGTTAAAAGAAGCTCGGGATGATCGAGCGCTCTTCCGATAGGCTCGATTCCCATTATGCGCCAAACATCTATATCTATGCCGCACATTATCTCGTAGAGTTCATCCAGTTCGCTTATGGTCCGGTGGTTAACAACGGTTGTTACCATAATCCTGTCAAAGCAATCAAGATCAATGAGGTTTTGTATGCCCTGCATTGCTCTTTCATACGCACCGGAAAGGCCTCTTATCTTGTCATGTGAATCCGGAAGGCCGTCAATGCTGACGGAGATGGTGTTCATTCCGCATCTTTTCAGCATCTGTGCAACTTCAGGTGTTATAAGAATGGCATTCGAAGTCATTCCCCATTTGAATCCAAGCGAATGAGCATAGCTCATGACTTCTTCAAAACCGGAATATAAAAGAGGCTCTCCGCCTGTAACATTAATCTGAGGAAGAGAGCCCTTAAAATCTTCTTTTATCTGATCCAGGATATCTTTCCATCCTTGTGGATCCATTTCTTTAGCAAGCACTTCACCACATCTTGATCCGCAATGCCAACAGTGCTCGTTGCAATTAAGCGTAAGTTCAAAGAAAAGCTGCCTAAGAACCGGTTTTTCAAAAAACTTTTTTCGTACGCCGTGCTGGATCTCAAGATGGGATATCTTCATCTTGTTTTTATTCATGGTTATTTCCTTAGCACTATCAAGCGATTATTTACCTGATACGGGAGGTCCATATACTGTCGGAGTGGCCTCAATGTCCCTAATTCTCTCTATTTCCGCATCATCCAAAGACACATCCTCGCTAGAAGCGTCTTCACTTGTCGCATCGGTGTTCGAGCTCTCATATGAACTCTCATATGTGCTCTCGTAGCTACTGCTTGCCTCGAAGTTCCCCTGCTCAACCGGTTCCCCGACCGGAGGTCCGTATCCGCAAGCTGTGCTAAGTACCATGCCCGCTATACTTGCCGAAGTAGCTATTACTACTCTTTTTGTCCTTTTCTTCATAAGAATCCTCCCTTTTATGTTAAAAATATATTATCATTTTTAACACAAAAAGTAAATAAAGCCTCCCAAACTCATGCGCCAAATAAGGAGGTCACACCTCGCTCCGCTCAGAGCTCGCGTTCTCTTTCCCCGTAAACTTCGCCGCTTAAGAAGTGGCGTCTGCAGAGTGATACGTAAGATTCGTTTCCGCCCATCATAACCTGCTCGCCCGTGCGAACGATCTTGCCATCGGCCACTCTTGCATTGAAATGCGCGCGGCGTCCGCACCAGCACACGGTCGGAACTTCTTCTATATAGTTGGCGATCTCCATAAGTCTTTTTGATCCGGGGAAAAGATGACTCGTAAAATCTGTACGCAGTCCGTAGCAAATAACGGGAAGATCGTACTTATCAACGACCTGCGCCAAAATATCAACCTGCTCCTCCGTCAGAAACTGCGCCTCGTCTACTATCACGCAGTCGAGCTGCTTCCAGCCTTCAGACTTTTTGGTAAACCACTCGTTTTTTACTTCATCAATGAAATCCTCAACAAATGTTGCCTCTGCGCTGAGTCCCATTCTGGACTTAACGACTTTCTCGCCGTCCCTATCATCGGTCTTGGGTTTTAAAAGAATACACTTTTGCCCCTTCTCGATGTAGTTGTAGCGCACCATCAGCGCATTTGCCGTCTTGGAGCTTCCCATTGCTCCGTATCTGAAATATAACTTTCCCATACCTTCTCCACTTTATTTTTCTTCCGAATTGATGACCACAAGCTTGTTGTAAGGAATCTCGATTCCTTCCTGTGCAAATCTCTTCATTATCTCAACAAGGCAGTCAGAGCATGCCTTCGGATTTTCCCTGAAATCTCTTGTCTCAACAAGCACGCGAAGCGTCACACCGCTGTCGTCGCAGCTCTTGCAAAGAACGGTAGGCCTTAATCCGTGATGTGACGGATGTGATTCCACAACGTCCGCCATTATGTCCATCGCCTTTTGCATATCCGTGCCGTAAGCAACCGAAACCACAATAGGAAAAGAAAAAGATTGCTCCTGCGTGTAGTTGATAATAGTCGCCGAGCCCACTGTTGAGTTGGGTATATAGATTATCTCGTTCTGATAAGTCTTGATAACGGTGTGTCTAAGCGTGATGTTCTCGACAAAGCCCGGATCGATATTATCAATCTTTATTCTGTCGCCGATGTCAAAAGGTCTTGATTTTGCCGCTGAGATCGCTATTCCCGCAAACACATTGGATAATGTCGACTGCGCAGCAAGACCGAAGATAGCCGCTATAAGTGCTGATGATCCTGCGAATGTCTTCCACGCATTTTTAAACGAAGGAATATTGCCGGCGATCGTAAAAAATGCCAATCCCCAGATAGCAGCGATCAATATGCCTCGCAAAAAAACAAGGTGTATCTTGCCGCGAAGCCTTTCCTTGCTGATATATTTGTTGATCAAAAGACTTATGAAATATGCCAGAATAAGCGGGAATGCATATTTAAGAAAGTATTCAAGTATCTCCATCGTCCATTTCCTCAAATGCGATCATAGAATCAATAATGTCTTCAAAATCTTCGCGAAGTTCCTCGAGAGTGTCACCCTCATATGTATATATGCGCCCGTCGATCACGACTTCACCGGTGTAGTAATCACAGTTTTTGTCGTAGTTGACGGTCCCTTTGTAGCCTTCGTATTCGAATTCTTTTTCCATGGTGCTCCGTTTCCGCATGATATTTGCTCATTTTATATACATGTACATTATATACATATATTTTTTGTACATGTATTTGTAATCCTTATAAGCATTTTATATCATTGAAGCATTAAAAAAAAGGGTCGGTTGCTGCCGACCCTTTTCACTCTTATTCAATTTTTAAATACAATCCGGCGCGTCAGTCCTTAACTTCAATCTTCACAGCTTCTTCCTTCTCGGGAATTGCTTCCTTCTTGGGGATGCTGACCGTAAGAACACCGTTCTTGTACTGAGCTATGATATCCTCAGGCTTAAGCCCGGGTGTACGGAAGGATCTCTGGTAAGATGAGCTTCTTCTCTCGCGGCGGATGTACTTGCCGTTCTCATCCTTCTCGTCCTTGTTCTCATTGTGAGAAGCACTGATGGTAAGGACTTCGTTCTTGAGATCGATGTTGATATCTTCTTTGTTGAATCCGGGCAGCTCAGCCTCGAGCTGATATCCGTTTTCTTTCTCGATGACGTCAGTCTTCATAAGACCTGATGCCGGCTCGAAGTTTCTCTCGATAAGTCCCGTATCGCACAGGTCACCGAAGAATCTGTTGTTAATGAAATCATCCATCTCATCAAATAAGTTATTGTTACTCCATAACATAGGCATCAACATAAGTCATCACTCCTTTTTATATAAATTTTTTGTTGTAGTGTTTGGTTGCAACCGATTATGTTGTGTTAGCACTCTCATGTCTCGGCTGCTAATTTTCTTTTCAAGTATGTTATAGAACAAATAGAACAAAAAATCAAGTGTTTAATTATAAAAAAAATATTAATTTGAATCCGAAAAAATATTTGCCGTTCATCCTTATCGTTAGATATTTTACTGTCTTTTTGTGAACCATACTGTTATAATTATGGTTAAGAACCAATACCCCCACCACACATGTAAAGGTAATAAACCGATGAACTCAAAATCCATCTTTAAAAAATCGATTGTAGTCATCCTCATATCGGCGTTTTTTATCTCAGGATTCATTGCCTGCTTTCGCTTTTTCACCTCGAATTCAAAGAGCGGAAGATCTTTCGACGCCAAGTCAGTCCCGCATTCACAGATTCCCTATGAAATAACTTCAACCATCACTCTTAACGGTAAGAAAGTCAATTGTGATAAAAAATATGTTTCGCAGGTCAGCAATGTAGCTATGATCACAGAAGGCGGTAATTACTGTATCGAAGGCTATCTTGACGATGGACAGATAAGAGTTTTCACAGCGGATGAAGAAGTAACTCTGATCCTAAACGGAGTCGATCTTCGCTGTTTGAACATGGCTCCTATCTACGTTGAATCCGCAAGTAACGTAACGGTCTATGTTCCCGATACGACCACCAACAGTATTACTTGTGCTGAGATCGGTACATATGAAAGTGCCTTGGAAGCGGCCACATACACTAACAACACCACAAACGAAGCATCGGCCGAAACTTCCGAAAACAAGGATACTCCCGTTACCAAGAAGGGCGTTATCGTTTCGGAATGCAATCTTTCTTTCAAAGGCGGCGGTACACTTGATGTATTCGGATATATGAGAAACGGCATTCATGCGAGGGATTCCTTATATCTTGAGGATACGACCATCAATCTTACAACGACCAACAACGGTATCAAAGCAACCAACGATATTATCGTCACATCGGGCCATTACGATCTGGCATCTGTCGGAGACGGACTTCAGGCTGACGGTAATCTTACGATAAACGGCGGCACCTTCAATATCACCACGGGTCAAGGCTCCGCCTCTATAGAAAAAAAATCTGAAACTCCACCCACATTTGACGGAGCAGGGATGAGTCCTGATGCCGCCTTCGGTAATTCGGGAATGCCTCCTATGCCTCCTGCAAATGCGAACTTCGGCGATTCGGGAATGCCACCCGCACCGCCTGCAGATGCGAACTTCGGTGATTCCGGAATGCGCCCCGAGCCTCCCGCAGATGCGACCATCGATGATTCCGATGGCTCCATGTCTTCCGATGATTCAGAAGATTCTGCGGATTCCTCCGGATCCGGTTCTTCAGAAGAATCCAAGAAAAAAACGAAGAAGTCCGAAAAGCTTAGCAGAAAAGCTATCAAGGCAAGTGATACACTCATGATAAATGACGGTTCTATCACTATAGACAGCGCAGATGATGGCATCCACGCTGATAACAGCATCGTGATAAACGGAGGAAGCATTCAGATCGCATCCAGTGATGACGCCGTTCACGCCGATAATAGCCTTATCGTAACAGGCGGAAAGCTTAACATTACAGATTGCTGTGAAGGTATAGAATCAATAAATATAGATATTTCCGGAGGCGATATCAGTGTTGTCTCAACCGATGACGGTATCAATGCATCCGGCAAAAAGGCCGAGCCTATAATAAATATCTCCGGAGGTAAGGTCTATGTAAATTCCGAAGGAGACGGAATAGATTCAAACAAAAATATAGTTATTACCGGCGGAGAGGTTTACGTTGACGGACCCTCCAATTCCGGTAATGCCGCAATTGACGTAGGAATCGAGGACGGCGGAATACTTGTTATAAAAGGAGGAATTGTAACAGCAGTCGGAATGTCCGATATGCTTGATGTTGCTGACGAATCCTCCACGCAGCAATCACTTACGTACGTATTTGATGAGTACCTTAATGAAGGCGGAATCATCACTATTATTGATAACAGCGGTAAGCTTATATCTCAGCTGACTCTCAAAAAGAGCTGTGACAGTATAATTTTCTCTTCACCCGATCTTGTCGAGGGCGAGACTTATACTTTTACATGCGGTGATGTTGAAGGTACTCTTGAAGCCACAAAAATAAATGCAACCAACCATGAGAGTTTCCAGATGAACTTCCCGGGACCTACTACTACGGATGCTTCAAAAAAGGATTCGAAAAAAGAGTCTAAAAAGGAATCCAAGACAGATTCCGATTCAGAATAAAAGCCGGTAAAAGCTATTGCGCCTCACGTAGTTATATGATATATTACATGTAGTATTAAAAACTACATTGCGTTTCACAGATGTGGGGAGGCATATTATGAATACAAAAGAGCTTAAGAGATTTTTAAAGGAGCACCTTGTTCCTTCTAAATTATACAAAGTGGGCGGACATCACAAGAACCGGATTTGCCTCGACAAGACCAAGAACGGCTGGGCAGTATTCTTCCAGGATAAAAAAGATCGCATAGGCGAGATTGACTTCGTTGACGAAGCAAGTGCCTGCGACAAGATGAAGGACGAGCTCAGAAAGCTCATGGAGCAAATGTACGGCATTACATGGGCTGTAGCGAAGTAAATCGGTCAGCAAAAAACTCAAAATAAAACTGCTCGGATAAAATGATATGTACCCTCTTTACTGGACAAACCAGTAAGGAGGGTGTTTTTATGCGCTATAGTTATGATTACAAGAGAAAAGCTGTAGAAATGTATCGGAAAGGGCT
>JAEEGJ010008902.1_pt1 | contig 27356 bp, 22 predicted proteins | sample 8958761 | NCBI WGS metagenome assembly JAEEGJ01 (sample SAMN16246546, study PRJNA631951) | gut metagenome | biome: gut microbiome; feature: rumen; material: RS-attached | host: Bos | place: Iran: Karaj | collected 2018-10 | reverse complement strand
GGCACGCTGATGGGCACGGCGATGATGAAAAAATGGGAGAGCAGGCAGAGGGCGTTTTCCAACCTTTCCGATTTCGCGCAGGAGAGCTTCTCCGGCTATGCGGTCGTAAAGGCGTTCGTAAAGGAGCTCGATCAGCTCGTTTCGTTCAGGAAGCTGAATATCGAGAACGAGGATACCAACGTCGATTACGTCAAGGTATCGAACCTCATGCACGTGCTCATCGTGACGCTTGTCGAAACAGTCATCTGCGTCATTCTCGGCTACGGCGGCTACCTCGTCCATAAGGGACTGTTCACCGCGGGCAAGCTGATGGAGTACGTCGGCTATTTCACGTCGGTCGTATGGCCGGTAATGGCGGTCTCCATGCTGATAGAAAAGACCGCGCGCGGCAAGGCTTCCCTAAATCGCATCAGCGAGCTTCTGGACGCCGAGATCACCGTTAAGGACGCGCCCGGCGCGGAGGATATCGGCAGGGTAAAGGGCGATATCGAATTCAAGGGTCTCACCTTCCGCTATCCCGACGGGGAATACGACGCGCTTTCGGACGTTTCGTTCAGGATAAACGCGGGGGAGAGCGTCGGCATAGTCGGCAAGACCGGCTCCGGCAAGACTACGATAGTCGATCTTTTGCTCCGCGCGTACAACGTGCCGGACGGCACGCTGTTCATCGACGGGAAGGACGTGAATACGGTCACGATCCGCTCCCTGCGCGAAGGCTGCGCGTACGTCCCGCAGGATAATTTCCTGTTCTCCGATACGATCGCGAACAACATCAATTTCGCTTTCGACGAAAAGGACGAGCAGGCGATCGAAAACGCCGCGGCGCTCTCCGCCGTGCACGATAATATCGCCGAGTTCAAGGATAAGTACGAAACGGTGCTCGGCGAGAGGGGCGTTACCGTCTCCGGCGGGCAGAAGCAGAGGATATCCATTGCAAGGGCGCTGATGAAGAACGCCCCGATACTGATACTCGACGATTCCGTTTCCGCTGTCGATACCGACACGGAAAAGGTGATACTCGGGAACCTTAAGGAGAACCGCGCCGGGAAGACGACCATACTCATCGCGCACAGGATCTCCACGATAAAGGAGCTCGACAAGATAATATTTGTCGAGGACGGACGGGTGACAGCCGTCGGCAGTCACGAGGAGCTTCTCGCCTCCTGCCGGGAATACGCAAAGATGGTCGAACTGCAGCGCCTCGAAGAAGAGGCTCAGCGCTGAAGGAAGGAGATGATTTAAGATGCGTGAATACTATCCCCTTCTCCTCGTCGGCGGCATATTGGGCTTTATATCGATAGTGCTCATAATCGCGTTCGCCTCGATCAAGGACAAGAAACAGTCGATCGGCTTCGACCGCCACATGAAGGATTCCGAGATCGTGAAGCGCCTGCTGCGCTATGCGAAGCCGTACGTCGGCAGCTTCATACTCGTGTTCTTCATAATGCTCGTCGGCATAGCCTACGATATCGTTTCCCCGCTCATACTCGGCAAGGCAACCAAGCTCATAAGCGCCGAGAGCGGGTTCGAGCTGCCGCGGCTCTATACGCTCGTCGCGATCTACGCGGGGATCCTCGTCGTCTCGATGATCTGCACGTACGCGCAGGCTATAATACTGCAGCGCGTCGGGCAGAAGATAATCTCCGGCATGCGCGAGGATCTCTTCACCCATATAGAGGAGCTTTCGCATGAGCAGATGAATTCCATCCCCGTCGGCAAGCTCGTCACAAGGGTGACGAACGACACGAACGCCATTTCGCTCATGTTCACGTCGCTCCTCGTCAACCTTCTCAAGAACGTGTTCATAATCGTCGGCGTGCTCGTCGCGATGCTCGCGCTCAATTTCGAGCTCACTCTGATGGTGCTCTGCTTCGTGCCGTTCATCGTGCTGTTCACGGTCATATTCCGCAAGTTCGCAAGGCGCGCGTACCGCCGCGTCAAGGACCGCACGACGGATATCAACACCTACCTTTCCGAGAACCTTTCCGGCATCAAGATCACGCAGATATTCAACCGCGAGGGCGAAAAACAGCGTGAGTTCGAGGGCAAGAGCCGCGGGCTCGGCAAGGCGAAGCGCGAGCAGATACTCGTATTCGGCATATTCCGCCCGCTGGTTTACATGCTCTATATCAGCTCCGTGCTCTGCCTGTTCTATCTTGGCGGCAGGGGCGTGCTGTCGGGAGGCAGCTTCCTCGGGCAGACCATCGAAGCGGCGACCATCGTCAGCTTCTATATGTTCATCAACAAGTTCTTCAACCCGATCCAGAACCTTGCGGAGCAGTTCAATTGGCTGCAGTCGGCGTTCGCCTCGGCGGAGAAGGTCTTCTCGATAATGGATATCGAGCCCGCGCTCGTCGACGCGCCCGATGCGATCGAGCTTGACGAGGTAAAGGGCGAGATCGAATTCAAGGACGTGTGGTTCAGCTATATCCCCGACGAGTGGGTGCTCAAGGGCGTTTCGTTCAAGGTAAAGCCCGGCGAGACGGTCGCCTTCGTCGGTCCGACCGGCTCCGGCAAGACGACTATACTCTCGCTCATCTGCCGCAATTACGAGTTCCAGAAGGGCGAGATACTGATCGACGGCGTCGACATAAGGAAGATAAAGATAAAGTCGCTGAGAAAGCACTTCGGGCAGATGCTGCAGGACGTGTTCCTCTTCTCAGGCACGATAAGGAGCAACATACTCCTTGACAAGAAGGGCGTTTCGGACGAGGAAGTCATGGAGGCGTGCCGCTACGTCAACGCGGATCATTTCATCGACCGCCTCGAAAACGGGCTCGATGAGATAGTACGCGAGCGCGGCAACAATTTCTCCGCCGGACAGAGGCAGCTTTTGAGCTTCGCGCGGACGATCGTCCATAAGCCCGAGGTGATGATACTTGACGAGGCGACCGCCAATATCGATACCGAGACCGAGGTGCTCATACAGGATTCCCTCGAAAAGATGATGAACATCGGCACCATGCTCATCGTCGCGCACCGCCTCTCCACCATACAGCACGCCGACAACATAATAGTCCTCTCAAAGGGCGAGATCGTCGAGCAGGGCACGCATCAGGAGCTTTTGAACCTCCACGGCAAGTACCATGCGCTCTATATGCTCCAGTTCGAGAAGGAGAAGCAGAGGAAGGGAGAATAAGGAACGAAATAAAGGAACATTAAAAAGGAACGGGTGAAAATCCCGTTCCTTTTGCGTATAACGGCTTACCTTTTCCCGCGCTTCTTTTCCGGCGCGCCCTTGGGCGGTTTCCCTTTGGGCGCGGGTCTTCCCTTTGCCGCGGGTCCTGACTTTGACTGCGGCTTCTTTTTATACTCCTTCGGTCTTTCATCGGGCACGAGGCAGTCCCGTCCCGAGCCGATAAGATCCTCGCGTCCCGCCTTTATGAGCGCCTGACGCGCGGTATCGCGGTAGTAGGGCATGAAGTACTGCATCAGCGCGCGCTGCATCGCCTTTTCCGCGGGGTCCCGCGGGACGTACACGGGCTGCATATCCCTTGGATCGAGCCCGGTATAGAACATGCAGGTGGAGAGCGTGCCGGGGGTGGGGTAGAAGTCCTGCACCTGCTCCGGGCGCTGACCGGTCTTTTTTAGATACAGCGCCAGCTCCACCGCCGAATCGAGCGTCGAACCCGGATGGCTCGACATGAAGTAGGGCACTATGTACTGATCCATGCCGAGCTGTTTGTTGACCTTCATGTATCTTTGACAGAAGCGGTCGTAAAGCCCGCCGGCGGGCTTGCCCATGAGCCTGAGCACGTTGTCCGAGATATGCTCCGGGGCGACCTTCAGCTGACCCGAAACGTGGTGCTTCACGAGCTCCCGCATGAAGGCGTCGTCCTTGTCGAACATGAGGTAATCGTACCTTATGCCGCTCCTTACGAACACCTTTTTCACGCCGTCGATACTGCGGAGCTTCTTCAAAAGCTCCGTGAAATCCCTGTGCTCGACCTCCACGTTTTTGCAGTGCTCGTAGCCCAGGCATTGGCGCTTTTTGCAAACGCCCTTCGTCAGCTGTTTCCTGCACGCGGGACGGCGGAAATTCGCCGTAGGTCCGCCCACGTCGTGTATGTAGCCCTTGAAATTGGGGAGCTTCGTCAAAAGCTCCGCCTCCCTTATCAGCGAAGCATGGCTGCGCGCCTGTATCACCCTGCCCTGGTGGAAGGTGAGCGCGCAGAACGAGCACGCGCCGAAGCACCCGCGCGTGGAAACGAGGGAGAATTCCACCTCGTCGATCGCGGGGATATGCTCCTTATAGGAGGGATGAGGCTTCCTCGTATAGGGCAGTTCGTAAACGTCGTCGAGCTCCTGCGTGGTAAGCGGCGCCGCCGGGGGATTCGCGACGAGCCAGCGGCTCCCGTGCTTCTGCACGAGGCGGCGTCCCGAAATGGCGTCCTGCTCCTCATACTGCTTCATGAACGCGCGGCAGTACGCCTTTTTATCCGTCGAGACCGCCTCGAAGCTATCTATCTCGTCGTAATCGTAAACGTTTCCGAGCGAGCTCGTCATATAGCAGGTCCCCGCGATATAGGTGATATCCCTGACGTCAAGCCCCGAAGCGAGCGCGTCCGCTATCTCGACGGTCTGCCTTTCGCCCATGCCGTAGGAAAGTATGTCCGCGCCGGAATCGACGAGCACGCTCCTTCTCACCCTGTCGTCCCAGTAATCGTAATGGGCGAAGCGTCTGAGGCTCGCCTCTATGCCGCCGATGACGACGGGCACGCTCCCGTAAGCCTCCCGGATGCGGTTCGAGTAGACCGTCACCGCTCTGTCGGGACGCAGCCCCATTTTCCCGCCGGGGGAGTAATTGTCCGTCGAACGGCGTTTCTTGGAGCTCGTGTAATGATTCACCATCGAGTCCATATTGCCGGAATTGACCATGAAGGCGTATCTGGGGCGCCCGAAGACCTTGAAGCCCTCGGCGCTTTTCCAATCTGGCTGGGCGATGACGCCGACGGAATACCCGCGGGAGGCGAGCACGCGCCCTATTATCGCCGTGCCGAAGGAGGGGTGATCCACGTATGCGTCGCCCGAGACGATGACGAAATCGGGGGTATCCGTCCCGAACACCTCCCTGAGCTCCGCCGTTGACATAGGCAGCGGACGCCTGAATTCATTCAGCTCCATTTTGGCGTCTCTCCCTGAAAAAATCGTTAAGCAGTTTCGCGCATTCCTCACGCATTACGCCGCCGACGGCCGTGACGCGCTGCCCGAAGGCGCCGCTCCCCAGATCCGAAACGGAGCCGAAAGCGCCCGCGCGCTTATCGTACGCGCCGTAGACCACCGCGCCGATGCGGAAATTGAGGCACGCGCCCGCGCACATGGGGCAGGGCTCCATTGTGACGTAAAGCACGCAGTCGCTCAAAGAGCGGTCGCCGAGTATTTCCGAAGCGGCGGCGAGCGCCAAAAGCTCCGCATGGGCGGAGGGATCCTTTAACTCCTCCGTGCGGTTGTGCGCGCGGGAGACTATCTCGCCGTCCCTTACGACGACGGCTCCGACGGGCGTCTCGCCGTTTTTATACGCGAGCTCCGCCTCCATGAGCGCCTCCTCCATGAATCTTTTTTCGGCAAGCATTTCGTCACCCCGCAGATCGTTTTTCTAATTATACCATCCGCCGCCCGATTTGAAAACAAAATATTTCCCGAAAGGGATGCGCCCAAAGCATATTTTCCGTCCGCCGCGAATATAAATGTACTTGAGCAAGGTATGAAAGCGAGGAGATCGATATGGCAAGATTCGGCAAATGGAAATCGGAAAAGGGCAGGCTGAGCGCGCTGTTCATAGTGCTCGCCTCGATAGCGCTCGTTCTCGCGGCGGGCAGCGTTACCGCGGCGCTCGCAAAGCGGACGGGCTTTACGGGAACGGAAAAGCGTTATCCCGAGGGGACGAGCGTCAACGGCGTTTCGATAAGCGGCATGACGGAAACGGAGGCGCGGCGCGCGCTCGACAGGACGATGCGCGAAATGGTCGGCGCCTATTCGGTGCGGATCGTTTTTCCCGATGGACAAGCCAAGCCGGTAACGCTTTCCGGCGAAAGGCTCAAGGCCGTGACCGATTTGGACGAGGTGCTGAAAAAAGCCCGCGGCGGGGGAGAATACTCGCTCGCGCTGTCGTTCTCGGCATACCGAATAAGGCTCTGCCTCGCCGATATCGCCCGTGAGACCGCGACCGAGCCCGAGCCCGCCCGCATCACGTTCGACGATTCGTTCCGTCCGGACGGGGACAGGTTCAGCATAGTTCCGGGCAGGAGCGGGTCCCGCCTTGATTTGGAGGAGTGCGTTCGCCTGATATCCTCCGGCGAGACGGAGATCACCGCGCCCATGGAGGAGCTCCCCTCGGAAGCGGACGCGCCGAAGCTCCCCGTGCTGATGGGCGGCTTCGAGACGTCGTTTGCAGAGGGCGCGCTTTCTGCGCCCAACAGGGTCTTCAACATAGTGAAGGCGGCGGAAAAGGTGAACGGGAGCGTCGTCCCCACCTACGCCGTTTTTTCCGTAAACGAGGCGCTCGGGCCCAGGACCGATGAGCTCGGCTGGCGTCCCGCCCCCGGCTTGACGGAGCGCGGCGCGGATACAGCCGATCAGCCGGGCGGGGGAGTGTGCCAGCTCTCGACCACGCTCTTCAACGCGGCGCTCCTTGCGGATCTTCCGATCATCGAGCGCCAATGCCACTCGCGCCCCATCGCGTATGCGGAGCCCGGCAGGGACGCGACGATCGATACGGGCTCGTTCGATCTCAAATTCAAGAACGATACCGGCGCGGATATCTACGTCTTCGCGTGGGCGGACGAGGAAAGCTTAAAGCTCATCTGTGAGATATGGGGCGCGCCGAAGACGGACCTGACCGTTGCGATAGAGACCGAGCTCGTCGAGACCGTACCGCCTTCGGAGGACGAATACGAGCTTGACGAGTCGCTCCCGAAATACGCCTGCGTGGAGGATAACCCCGCCATGACGGGGGCAAGGTACATGACCTACCGCGTCTATTACAGGGACGGCGTATCCGTCCGGCGCGAGCCCGCCGCCGAATCGGAATACGCCATGCACCCGAGACGGCTCCGCGTCGGCAGGGGCTATTACAAGGCGATCTTCGGAAAACTGCCCGGGGAATAAAAAAACGCTTCCCTGTTGCAAACGAACGAAAACTGGTTTATAATATAAGCGGGGTAATCCCTATTATTATCAAATGATACGGAGGAATCGACCAATGGCTCTTGTAACAAGTACCGAGATGTTCAAAAAGGCATACGACGGCGGATACGCGATCGGCGCGTTCAACGTCAACAACATGGAGATCGTCCAGGGTATAACCGAGGCCGCGGCAGAGCTTAACGCTCCCCTCATCCTGCAGGTTTCGAAGGGCGCCCGCGCTTATGCAAACCACACCTATCTTATAAAGCTGGTAGAGGCAGCAGTCATCGAGACGGGGCTTCCCATCGTTCTCCACCTCGATCACGGCGATTCGTTCGAGCTCTGTAAGAGCTGTATCGACGGCGGCTTTACTTCCGTAATGATCGACGCTTCCTCGAAGCCCTTTGCCGAGAATATCGAGATCACCCGCAAGGTCGTCGAATACGCTCACGATCACGGCGTAGTCGTCGAGGCGGAGCTCGGCACTCTCGCCGGCGTTGAGGACGAGGTAAAGGTCAAGGCGGAGGATTCCTCCTATACAAGACCCGAAGAGGTGGAGGAGTTCGTTACCAAGACGGGCTGCGACTCCCTCGCTATCGCCATCGGCACCAGCCACGGCGCCTATAAGTTCACCGCCGCGCAGTGCACCAGGAATGAGAAGGGCATCCTCGTACCGCCGCCCCTCCGTTTCGACGTTCTGGAAGAGGTCCAGAAGCGTCTGCCCGGCTTCCCGATCGTTCTGCACGGCTCCAGCTCCGTTCCGCAGGAGTTCGTCAAGATGATCAACGAGAACGGCGGTCATATGCCCGACGCCGTCGGCATTCCCGAGGAGCAGCTCAGGAAGGCGGCTTCCATGTCCGTCTGCAAGATCAATATCGACTCCGACCTGAGGCTTGCCATGACCGCCAATATCCGCAAGTATTTCGCGGAGCATCCCGATCATTTCGATCCCAGGCAGTACTTAAAGCCCGCGCGCGCCGCCATCAAGGAGCTTGTAAAGCATAAGATCGTCGACGTGCTCGGCTGCGACAACAAGGCGTAAACCCCGTATATGAACGAAAGTGAATTCATACTTCTCACCGATGAGGAGGGGAACGATGTGGAGTGCGAGCTGCTCGACAGGATACTGTTCGAGGGCGCTTCCTACGCGGTGCTCCTTCCCATCGATGAGGACAGCTCCGAACCGGAGGCGCTGATCCTCCGCGAGGATGAGGAAGGGGAGCTTTCCGGCTTTGACGACGGGGAGCTTTTGGACAAGGTGTTCAGGCTTTTCCTCGAAAAAAACGGTTTGGATAAATAGCTCAAGGCTGCCCCGTTTGCTTTTGAAAGTGTAATGGGGCGGTCGTTTTCAAACGATCGGCAACCGCGCCGAATTCATGCAAAAGGTGTAAATACAATGGAATATCCCAATAAACTGCTCATTGACGGCTCCAAGTTCGGCGTCGACAAGCTCCAGATCTCGTGGTACGGGGCGCTCATCGTGCTCGGCATCATCATCTCCTACATACTCCTCTCGATCGAGGCAAAGCGCCGCAGGCTCCATAAGGACTGCGTGGTCGATCTGTGCCTCTGGTGCATCCCTTTGGGTGCGATATTCGCGAGGCTCTATTACATCGTATTCTCGCTCAATGAGTTCATTAAGCCCGATCTGAGCTTCGGTCAGGTGCTCCTCGGCATGCTCAACGTGCGTTCCGGCGGGCTTGCCATCTACGGCGCCATCATCGGCGGCATGCTCGGTATGTTCATCTATTCCCGCAGGAAGAAGATGCACTTCCTTTCGATCACCGACCTTGTCCTGCCCGGCGTGGCGATATCGCAGGCGATCGGGCGTTGGGGCAATTTCTTCAATCAGGAGGCGTACGGCGGAGTCATTTCGAAGTCGTTCCCGCCCTATTTCCCCCTTGCCGTCAAGATCAGGGAGTGCACACAGCCCTGCTGTGAGAATCTTTCGACCAATCTCGGCAACCTGCACTATGCGACCTTCTTCTACGAGTCATGCTGGTGCTTCGTCATATTCATCGTGCTCTGGTTCATTTTGAGGAAGCGCGTAAAGCATCGCGGCGATATCACGCTCGCCTACATCATAATGTACGGCGTCGAGCGCTCGCTCGTCGAAGGCCTCCGCACGGACAGCCTCATGCTGGGCAGCGTGCGCGTATCGCAGGCGCTGTCGATAATACTCGTCGTCGTCGCCGTTGCGCTTATAATAATCAGGGCGGTCGCCGAGAAAAAGAAGGGGCGCACCGTCATGCCCGTTGAGGAGAACTATTATGCCGCGCCCCCCGCGGAGGAGCCCAAAAAGAAGGACGACGGCTGGGCGGTAGACGAAGCCGCGGAGGAAGCCGCCGAAGAAGCCGCGGAGGAAGCCGAAGAAGCGGTCGGGGAAGCCGAAGAAGCGGTCGGGGAAGCCGAAGAGGATGCGGTCGGGGAAGCCGAAGAAGCGGCGGAAGACGCCGCGGAAACGGTTGAAAAAGCCGCGGAAGCGGTCGAAGAGGCAGTCGAAAAAGCGGAAGAATAAACCGGAGCATCCGATGAAGAAGACAGTTTTCATTACCGCCCTCGCGCTGGCGCTTTTGAGCCTCGCGGGGTGCGTGAATAACCGACCGATCAAGGTGAGCGGAGTGACGCCCGAGCCCACTCAGGCCGTCATAGTCTTTACGCCCATTCCTGAGGAAACGGAGACCGCGGCGCCCGAAACGCCCGCGCCTTCCGAAGCGCCGGAGGAAACTGTCGACGAGATGGGCAACATAATCTCCGGCTCCGATCATTATATCCGCTATCTGTATTTCAAGAACCTCGTGCTCTATGAGGAGGATGAGGATACCTATCTTGACGGCACCGTGGAGAACACCTACGTTAAGGCGATAACCTGCGCCGTCGATATCGTATTCCGCGATGAGAACGGCAGGGAGATCGCCCGCGCAAGGCTGCAGACGAGGGACGGGAATTACCTTCTCGTGCTTCAGCCGGGGCAGACCACCGTGCTCGCAAGGATATTGAGCGATATGAGCCTTACCGATCTCCCCTTCACGCTCGAGTTCGATAAGGAGACCGCCATCCGTCCCGTCAAGCCGGACGACGGAAGCGAGACGGACTGATAAGGACGCAAACAAAATACCGCCGACGAAGTATAGTCGGCGGTATTTGTTTATGCGGCTCAATACAGCTCTATCTCCAGTTTATCGAAATCCACGGGCTCCATGAAATCGGCGGGCAGAAAAACGGTATGCCCGAACTGCTGAAGGTCCCGGACGTGCTTTTTGAGTATCACCGGTCTTGAAAGGTTCATGTCGTGGCAAAGGCGCGCGAAGGGCTCGCTCCAATCCTCCACCTCGTAAGCGGATCTTACGTTAAGCGTCACCGTGCTGCTCGATACTGTGGAGTTGTCCACCCTTATTTTTCCCCAGATCTTCATGATGATATGCCGAAAACGACCGTTCTCGCAAGGTCGGGCTTGTCGGTTATAAGGCTCGTTACGCCCATGTTGGCGAGCCTTTCCATCCACGCGGAGTCGTCCACCGTCCAGATATTCGTTTCGATGCCGCGCGCATTGCATTCCTCCGCCATATGCGGGGTCTTGCTTATCGTTATGAAATGCGGATGCAGGCATTGGGCGTTCATTTCGAGCGCGTATTTCCAGGGCTCCGCGAATATGCTCATGTAAAGGAGACCGACCTTCGCCCCGGGATCGAGCTTCTTCATCTCGCGCACGGTGTAGTGGTTGAAGGAGGAGTAGATTATCCTGCCCGTCATGCCCTTTTCGATCTCGAGCGCCTTGAGCTTCCCGCAGATGCCGGGATAGTCGATTATGTCCGTCTTTATCTCGACGTTTATCAGCTTCTCCGTTCCGGCGAAAAGATCGTACACCTCGCTCAATGTGGGCACGGTAACGCCCCTGAAGCCCTCCATGCCGTTGGAAGCGTCGAGCGCCTTCAATTCCGCAAGCGTGAAGTCCTTTATAAAGCCCTTGCCGTCGGTGGTGCGGTCGACCCGCTCGTCATGCATGACGACGAGCTCGCCGTCCTTTGAAAAATGCACGTCGAGCTCGACGCCGTCCGCGCCCTGCTCCAGAGCGAGCTCGAAGGAGGGCATTGTGTTCTCCGGAGCGTAGAAAGAAGCGCCCCTGTGTGCAAGTATCCTTGTGTTCATGTTTCCGCCTTTCCCGGTAAAACCGAATCAGTCAAACAGCCCGCGTTCTCGCATGAGCGCAAGCACCTCTTCGCCGATGCGCTCGGGCGGCTTCATGCCGTCGCCGTCCATGCACCGGATTATCGCAACGTCGTCATAACGCTCGGAAGCAGAGATATACATATCCCGCGCGCGTTCCTGAATGCCGCGGTCCTTTTCGTAAACGTCGCGGCCCTCGCCCACGTATTCGCGGAAGCCCTTTTTGTCGACGTTCTTTCCCGCGCGCTCGGTATTCACGTCAAAGAAGAGATTGAGCGCCGGGCGGGGAAGACCGAGATGCTCATACTCAAGCTCGAACACCCAGTCGATAAGATCGGGCTTGCCGATATCCCTGTCCCTTATGCTCTGATAAACGGCGTTCGAGAGCACGTAGCGGTTGATGATGAGGAAATCGTACTCGCCGTCCCGCCAGCCCTTGAACGCCTCGAACCTGTCGAGCGCGAACCAGAGCGCCATGCTCTTCTGGTCGACGTCGGTCGCGAAAACGCCGTCCTCGCCGGAGAGGAACCTGCCCACCTGCTTGCCGAAGAACGCCTCGTAATCGGGGAACGAGCGCGTCTCGACGGTATAGCCCATCTCCTTCAAATGCCTGAGGAGCAGCTCGAACTGCACGGTCTTGCCGCTGCCGTCGATGCCCTCAATCGTGATTATTTTCGTATTCATGGATCGCCTCCCAATCCCTTTTCAAGAAAGCAGTTTTTTAAGCTGACCGAGATCCGCTTCCTCAAGATACGCCCTTATCCGCGTCCCCTCGGGGGTGTGCTCCTCCTCGATTACCGTGCCGGTCTTGTAGATGAAGCTGACCGCCTCGTATTTCGAGTAGGGGATAACGGTATCTATCTCGGTCTTGCGTGAATTTATCAGCTCCTCCACCGCGGCAAGAAGGCTTTCGAGTCCGGTCTTCTCCTTCGCGCTGATGAACGCGCGCCTTCGCTCGCCCGTGTCGTTCCTCTGCTCGGGGAACTCGGGCAAAAGATCGCATTTATTGAACACGTCTATCCTCGGCACGCTGCCTGCGTCGAGCTCGGCAAGCACCTCCTCGACGACCCGCATCTGGGCGTCGTGATGATCGGATGAAACGTCGATCACGTGGAGAATTATATCCGCCCGCGTGACCTCTTCAAGCGTGGAACGAAACGCGTTTATAAGCTCATGCGGGAGCTTGTTTATGAACCCGACCGTGTCGGATAGTATCACGTTCGTGCCGCCGGGCAGTTCTATCTGCCTTACGACGGGATCGAGCGTCGCAAAAAGCTTGTCCTCCGCAAGCACGCCTGCGTCGGTAAGCGAATTGAGCAGAGTGCTCTTGCCCGCGTTGGTATAGCCCACGAGCGCGCAGAGGGGAGTCCTTCCGCTGCGGCGCGTTTCGGAGCGGACGCCGCGCTGCTTCTCTATCTCCTTAAGCTCCTCCTCAAGCTCGTAGATCCTGCGGCGGATGCGCCTGCGGTCTATCTCGAGCTTCTTTTCGCCGGGACCCCTCGTGCCGATGCCGCCGCCTAAGCGGGAGAGCACCTGCCCCTGTCCCAAAAGGCGGGGGAGACGGTATTTGAGCTGTGCAAGCTCCACCTGCAGCTTACCCTCGCGGCTCTCCGCGCGGGAGGCGAAGATATCGAGTATCAGCGTCGTCCGGTCGATAACGGCGCAGCCGAGTATCTCCTCAAGATTGCGCTGCTGCACTGCGGAAAGCTCGTCGTCGAATATGAACAGGTCGGCGTTCTTCTCGCTTCCGAGGAGCGAAAGCTCCTCCGCTTTGCCGGAGCCTATGTACGTTGCGTTGTCTATCGGGCGCTTGGAGAGGGCGACCTTCGCGGCGACCTCTGCGCCGGCGGTCTTCGCAAGCTCCTTCAATTCCTCAAGCGTGTCGTAACCCTCGCCGGAATCGATCCCGACGAGTATCGCCTTTTCGGCTTCCGTATCGCGGACTGCCTTCGTGACGGAACGGAATCGGTCGTCGGAGATATAGATCTCCGCCATCAGTGCAGCGTTGGGGAGCTTGTACGGACGCAGCGGCCCGTAAACGAGCGCCTCGCGCTTGCCTTCGTCGTCAAAGTCGCCCAGGAACGCCGCGTAAAGCTGCGTGGGCTTGCCGTCAGTAACGCCCACGCTCGCCATGGAATCGAGCAGCATCGAGCGCAGCGTGCCGAGGTCGACTCCCGAAGGACGCCCGTCCCCGTTGGGGTGGGTGTGCAGGCACCTCACGCCGCAAAGCCTGTCCTCGTTCCTGACGAGGCGGATGTTCGGCATCTCCACCTTGCTGTCGCTGCCGACGGAAACGTCCGCTATGCGCCCGTCGCGCGAGATATAGACGGATATCTCCCGCCCGATCTCGCCGGTTAGCTGGGCCATAAGTGAAATAAGCTCAAAGGACGCGAATTCCTTCAGCCCCATTTTAATGTCGTACAGCGACCGTATCCTTTCGATGACGGTGCCCTTGACGCCGTTCAAATTGCCGTTTATCTTGTTTGCCATACTGCTCCGGGTTATTTTGCTTTCACCCTTTATTATAACTCCTTTTGCGGGATTTTTCAAACATTTTATAAGCCCGCGCTTCACGGGCGGCTTCCCCGGAGAGAAGCAGCAGCGCCGTTACGTTCGGAGCCGCCATAAGGTAGTTGAAGAGCTCCCCCGCGCGCCAGGCGAACGCCGGAGCGACAGCCGCCCCCACGGGGATGAGCAGTAAAAACGCCGCGTGGAACGGCGCCGCGCTAACGTCTTTTGCAAGGTACGAAAAGCATCTTTCGCCGTAGTACTCCCAGCCGACTATAGAGGTGAAAGCGAAAAGCAGCACGGAGGCGGAGAGGAACACCGCGGCGGGCTTCGCTCCAAGGGGATGAGAAAACGCGGCGAACGCGAGCGCCGTGCCGTCCCGGTAAGCGGAAAAGTCGAGCCCGCTCGTCAGTATCACGAACGCGGTCAGCGAGCACATAACGATGGTGTCGGCGAACACCTCGAACACGCCGAGCAGCCCCTGCCTTACGGGATCGGTCTCGCTTGACGCGGCGTGCGCGATCGGCGCGGAGCCGACGCCCGCCTCGTTGGAATAGACGCCGCGCGCGACGCCCACCTTCATCGCCCTTATAAGCCCCGCTCCCATGAAGCCTCCCGCCGCGCTGCGTATGCAGAACGCGCCGCGGACGACCGAAAGGAACGCCGCGGCAAGGCGCGCGCGGTTCATGAATATCGCCGCGAGCGAAACGATCGCGTAAGCCGCCGCCATAACGGGCACGGCGCGCTCCGAAAAGCGCCCGATCCGCTTTGCTCCGCCGAATATCACCGCCCCGGCAAGGAGCGCGGTCAAAACGCCTATAACGATCGACGACGCCGCGGAGGGGCGAAGCGCGCCGAGGCTTCCCAAAAGCCCGTTTGCCGCCAGCGCAAGCGTGTTCGACTGCACGAGCGCCGTTCCGAACAGCGCGGAAAAGCAGCCGAATAACGAAAAAAGCCTCGCGAGAGTCCTTCCGAAGCGCCCGAGCCCCCGCTCCATATAGAGCATCGGCCCGCCGCCGGGCTCTGCGCCGGACTTCCTGTACAGCATGGCGAGCACTATTTCGCAGAACTTCGTGCCCATGCCGAATAGCCCCGCCGCCCACATCCAGAACACCGCGCCGGGACCGCCCAAAATGATCGCCCCGGCGACTCCCGCTATGTTCGCCGTGCCGACGCTGCTTCCGAGCGCCGTCGCCATCGCCTGGAATGGCGTCACTCCCGCGCCGTTCCGGCTCTTCTCGAACGGGGCGGCGAGCGCCCTTCCCAAATGCGTGAACTGAAAAAAGCCCAGCCGCGCCGATAGGAATGCGCCCGCCGAAAGCATCATGAAAGCCGTAACGAGACCCAATGCGTCCATGCGGGATAATATGCCGGTACCGCTTGAAACAGAATGCGAAAAATGATATAATATCACAAAACGGGCAAGCGCCCTGATAACGGAGGATGCTATGGATAAGAACGAGTATTTGCAGATATTCAAGGACACCGATTTCGTACACAGGAGCGGCACGGCGGAGGAGCTTCGCGTTGCCGAGTATCTTAAGGCGCGCTGCGAAGCGATGGGCGTTAACGCCCGTATAGAGGGCTTCCGCGTGCCTATGGCGGAAATAGAGGAATCGCACGTCTATATCGACGGCGCCGAGATCGAGGCAAAGCCTTTCTTCAACTGCGGCAGCGGCGAGACGGAGGGCGAGCTCTATTATATGCCCTCGACGGATAAGCTCTCCATCGCCGGAGCGAAGGATAAGATAGTGCTCATGGACGCCCAGGGGATCGGCTTCTTCACGTATCAGGACCTCATGGAGGCGGGCGCGAAGGCGATCCTGTTCAGATACGGCAACGTGAATTACCCCAACCGCGATATCGACGAAAGGGATCTGAGGGAGCACGTCGTCGGCGAACAGCGCAAGGTACTCGCGGCAATGATCCATATAGAGACCGCCGCGAGGATAGTCAAGTCCGGCGCGAAGACGGCGAAGATAGTCATTAAGCAGAGGGAGTTCGACGGCGAATCCCATAACACCGTTGCGGAGATCCCCGGCAGGCGTCCCGAATTCATAACGCTTACCGCGCATTACGATTCCACCGCGCTCTCCCACGGCGCTTACGATAACATGAGCGGCTGCGCGGGGCTCCTCGGCGTTATGGACGCGCTAAAGGATAAGGAGCTCAATTACGGGCTTCGCTTCGTGTTCTGCGGCAGCGAGGAGAGGGGGCTTCTGGGCTCCAAGGCGTACGTCAGGGACCATGAGGACGAGCTCAAGGATACCGCGCTCAACATCAACCTCGATATGATCGGCTCGACGCTCGGCAAATTCATCGCCTGCGTATCGGCGGAGGAGAAGCTTGCCTCTTATATCTCCTACATGGGCATGGAGCTCGGCTTCCCGATCGGCGCGAAGACGGGCGTCTATTCCAGCGATTCGACGAGCTTCGCCGATAAGGGCGTGCCCGCGCTGTCCTTCGCAAGGCTCGCAGGAGGCGACGCCGCGCCCATCCATTGCCGCTACGACCTTATGGAAGTGCTTTCGATGGACAGGCTCGAAAAGGATATCGCCTTCATCACCGCCTTTACCGCCCGCATGGCGAACTCCGCGCTCTGCCCCGTTTCGAGGGATATCCCCGAAAAGGTCAAGACCGAGCTCGACGAATACCTCGCGAGGAAGAGGAAGGAAATGTAAAAGGTATGAAAAACAGCGGAGCATTTGCCTGACCGCAATAAGGATGTTTTTTGAAGGAGCGGTGGATTCGTTGTTTCGGGTCCACCACTCTTTTTTTTGTCACGATATCAGCTTTATCGCCGCATCGTTCACCGCCTGCGAAAACGGCGGCTCGGTCAGCCGGTCGAGCTTTTCGCAGAGAACAAAATAGGTGTCGGGCTTAACCGCTTTCGGTTCAAATCCCAACGCCCTTTGACGCATGTATTCGCTGACAGTCAGCCCGCACTTCGCGGCGGCGGCTTCGATCTTCTTCTTTTCACTCTCCGTCAGCCTCACGGCCACCCGGGGAGGTTCCTTTTTCTTTGCCATGGCATCACTTCCTTTCTAAGATTTTTGGCAACAAAAAAGCGCCCGGGGTTCGGACGCTATGAATATGTTTTGATACACTTACTTGGTTAATCAGTATTCTTTCCTCTTACTTCATAGATGGCGTAATTTCCTCTTTCAGACCAATCTTGGTTGAGGTATTTAACCATATACCTATATGCATCATCCCAAGAACCGAACAGACCGTTTTCATTCAGCTTTTCAAAATCCTCGAGGAATAGGGTGCCCTCTTCATCACAGCCGTGCCATCGGCAGATAAACATACAGTCGCCGATAATTGAAAACCCGCCTTCGCAGTCGACCTTGTAACAGATATCGTACCCAAGAAAACGGTAATCGTCGGGATAGATGTCATCGCTGCCTGCCACCTTTGTGTGTATGATCTCAAAATCATCGGAGTCAAGGGATAATCCGAGCAGGAATAAAGCGTCATCCTCGCTTGTGATCACGCAAGACCCTTCTTCATCGAAGGTTTGTAATCCTGCAAGCCGCTCATTTTCTTCTTTGGTGCGTTTCCTTCGGATGTTTTTGACATACGCTCCCATGCCTTCACGGTCGGGTCCCAAATAGAGCTTCTCTGGCTTTTCAGCGAACGGATGACCGTATGCCCGGGGAACGCCCTTAAATCTGAGAAGGTTTTCCGCATATACAACAGGATACTTTTTCACTATCGAAAAGCCCGCAGGGAAGCAATCGTCACTCTCAATAATTTCTCCTGTCTTATAACATGAGTATACCTTTGGCGGAATACTGATGAAATCCATAATGATTAATTACCTCCTTGGCGTACGTCCATGATATCCACATATTCAAGAGACGGCAATTCGCTAAGGAAGCCGAGATCATCGACCTTGATCGTAGCATTCAAATAAGTCGGATAAGAACATATCCCGAGCACCTTCAAGCTTTTCAGCGCGGCAATGGCGGAGTAGTCATGAACGTTCTTGGTCTGCCCGAGTATCAGCACCTCAAGCTCGGTCAGCTTGGCCAGCGGAGAAATATCGGTAAGCGAGCTGCCGCACTCGATAAACAGCTTTTTTAGCGAACGCAGATTGACGATCGTATCTATCTGTTTACACGTCAGTCTTTTGATCCGCAGGGATTCGATGCTGTTCTGCCTGCACAGAGCGTCGAAAGTCTTTTGATCGACATTTGAGCAAACATGTACCTCCCTGACCGGGAGCGTTTCGTTTTGCAGGAACCTCGCCCATTCCGCCGTGTAACGCCGCTGCATGCGCGGATACACTTTCGGATCATCCGCCGAAAGATACTCCGATACGCTTTCGTACATCCGATGCTGGGAGCAAACGAGTTTTATGGCTTCCTGCCCGGAGTATTCCTGCGGATGCTCGACCGTAATATCGTCACCGCACCACATAAGGCTCCGAACGGAATCGTCGTAGATCCTGCTGTGATCTGTCGCGAATTCGATATTCGGCAAGGACTTTCTTAATTCAGCTAAAGACAATTCACTATTCATGATAATTGAAGGAGGAATGATCCCATGATAAAACAATTCTGCTTTCGGGCAGATATGTGACCTCAATTAAATCGCCGATTTTTAGGCCGTTGGAGGTCATAAAATAATAACTGTTTCCATCAATTCTTACAATCGAAGCCCTGACAATACCTTTATCTTCATCAGGCACATAATACCTTGGTGATGATATTGCATCTTCGATTCTCTCCACCTCACCGATACTCTGAACGCTTTCTTCTGGTTTTTCTTTAAAAAGAAAAATAGTATATCTTAGGGTTGGTAAAGTACCGGATAAAAATAGGATCGAGGCAATAATTGGAATAACCAACCCTTTGACGACAGCCCATAGACCTCGCTCTTTCGTCTTAAGATATTTGATGATCCAAAAAACCGCTATCCCTAAAACAAAGACAAGAGTAGCCAATGGTATGTATAACCCGGATCTTAAATATTGATTATACGGAAACTCCACATTACCCTCCGTTTAACATTTGTCGTGCTTATCAACAATTTCTATCCAAGATCAAAGTCATTATACCACTCAAAACCGTCACGCACAACACGGAACATGGCATCGTGTTTTTCACCGGGGGTATTAGGGGGCGTCCCCCTAAAGAAGAGCCCGACGGGCTCCCCACGACGTTTGCGGCACACAAACGTCCTGCTGGTTACGAAGTTGATCCTATGCCATAAGTTTTCGCGGGCGTTGGGTTATTGCCCGCGGCCCGTTTTTCGCCATGCAGACCTTTGGCATCATCGGTTTATCGGACGCAGGCCGGATGATGCCAAATATGGGTGTTTTGGCGTCATCAAAACATGTCGAGCGTTTCGAGCACGCTGCGGTCATTTTCGGCTCTATCTTCCGCAGTCATTTCGGCGCGCGGGATGAATGCGGGCGCTTGTTCCCTCGGGGCGAATTCCATATCCCGCAGCTCCTCGCGGAACAGCGCCCGGATATCGTTGAGCGTGAAATCATTCTCGCGGGGGTGCAAAAGGCGGTCGAGGTGTTCCCCGATCGCCTTTACCGCGATTGAGTTTATCGAGCAGTGCTTTGCCGAGCGCGATTGCTTTTTGATTACTTCCTTATCACTATCCGGCATTTGCTCCGCTGTTTTTTTATGTTTCGTCATTCTCCCTTCGCTTCGTGCACCTCGACCTTGGGTAGGGGGGTCTTTATGCCGTTTTGGGCAAGCGCGAGTTTACCGTCCTTGAGCAGGGCGTAGTACAGATCCCAATACTCCGTCGTAAGGCACCAGACCCTTACCTGGTATTTGGCGCAGCCCTCGCCGAAGGAATCGAAGCGAACCTCGACGGGCATATTCGGCAGGCGGTTCTTTTCGGCTTCCGCCATTTCGGTGAGTACGGCGACGACCTTTTCGGAATCCTCGTCCGGCTCGGTCTTGAAGATATGGTCGACGCGCCTCGTGTCGTAATGGGTGCTGTTGACCATTGTCGTGTTCGAGAGCCCCGCGTTCGGCAGCACCACGCGGCGGTTGTCGATCGTCCGGAGCGTCGTGCAGAATATGCCGATCTCCTCGACCGTGCCCTCGTACCCGTTCGCGCTGATGTAATCGCCCACGTGGAAGGGCTTGAATATGATCAGCATAAGTCCTCCGGCAAGGTTCGAAAGGCTCCCCTGCAGGGCAAGACCTATCGCCACGCCGCAGCTTGCGATAACGGCGACGATCGACGCCATCGGCACGCCCATTATGGCGATGGCGGTTACGAGCACCAGCGCGTAAAGTATGACCTTCAGCGTGCTCGTTACAAAGCCGCGGATATCCTTATCTATCTTTTTCACCCAGCGCGACTTGTTGATGAGCTTCATTATGATCCGCACGAGCCAGCAGCCTAATATCAGCACGGCTATCGCGCCGATCAGCTTAAGACCGTAATTCACTGAGAATTCGCTCAGCATCGTCAAAAGATGCGAGACCCTTTCGGAGCCCTCGGTCGGCTCCACGGTCAAAAATACAGGCATGATATTCCTCCCGATCCGTTATTGGGCTCATTATACCACATTCCGGCTTGAATCATCAAGCGTAAAGCTGTATAATCGCGGTATGGAACACATTTACGTAAGCCCGAGCGGGGACGGGCACAGGAACCTCGCAACAGACGAATTCATACTCGAAAAGTACCGCCGCGGCGAAATGACCGGCGTTACGCTGTATTTTTACGTCAATTCGAACGCGGTGATAATCGGCAGGAACCAGAACGCCTGGCGCGAGTGCGCGCTCGAAAGGATGAAGGCGGAGGGCGTGCAGCTTGTAAGAAGGCACACCGGCGGGGGAGCCGTTTATCACGACTGCGGCAACCTCAATTTCTCTTTCATTACGGACGAAAAGCATTACGACAAGGCGCGTTTCACGGGGCTGATCATCGCGGCGATGCGCTCATTGGGCGTCGAAGCGGAGGCGAACGGCAGGAACGATCTTACCGTGGACGGCTTCAAATTCTCCGGCTGCGCGTACGCGCTCCGCGGCGTCGCACGCGGCATGCACGGCACGCTGCTCGTTTCCGCCGATATGGAAAAGCTCTCGAGATACCTCGTGCCTTCTCAAAAAAAGCTCGCCGCAAAGGGGATAACGAGCGTCCGCTCGCGCGTCAAAAACCTTTCGGAGCTCAAACCCCTCGATACGGAAACGGTCATGCAGGCGGTCATTAACGCGTTCAAGGCGGAATTCGGCGAATGCGCGCCGCTTTCGTTCACACCGGAGGAAGAGGATGCGATCGCGCGCCAAACGGAGAGGCAGGCGTCGTGGGAATGGCTCCTCGGGGAGACGCCCGTATTCGATTACAAGGTGGAGGAGAGGTTCTCGTTCGGCGAGCTCCAGCTCCTGCTTAAAGTGAAAAAAGGCTATATCTCATCTGCAAAAACCTACACCGACTCGCTTGACGAAAGCCTGCCCGATCGGCTCGAAAAGGCGCTCGTCGGCGTACGCTTCGGAACGAGCGAGCTGATAGAGGCGCTCATGAGCGGCGGTGCGGAGGAGGGGGAGATAGCGAAGTATCTCCTCGAACGGAGGGAAAACACGATGGACGATAAAACGGAAAAGCTGATCGAAGGCGCAAGGCGCGCTTTGCACGAAATGCCCGAGCTTTCGGGCGAGGAACGCTCGACGCAGGCGTTCATAAAGGAGTTTCTGAAGGAGCATACGTCCCTTCGTACGGTCGACCGAGGCGCGTGGCTCTACGCCGCGCATGACGAGGGCGCGGAAAAGACGGTCGTCGTCCGCGCGGATCACGACGCGGTTCCAGTCTCCACAGGGGCAAAGCACCTCTGCGGGCACGACGGGCACACCGCCGCGCTGCTCGGGCTGGCGCTCCTGATCGAAGGGAAAAAGCTCGGCAAAAACGTCATGCTCCTGTTCCAGCATGCCGAGGAAAACGGCGCGGGCGCGGCGGAATGCTGTGAAATATTCTCGGACGAACGGCTGACAAGGGCGAACGCCCGCGTGATCGGCTGTCACAATATCCCGGGGGAGCCGATGGGTATGGCGCTCCTTCGGGAAGGCACGTTCGCGTGCGCCTCATGCGGCGCGGATATATCGCTCCACGGCAGTCCGACGCACGCCGCATACCCCGAAAACGGAACGAATCCCACCGCGGCGGCGGCGCGGCTCGCGCTTGAGATACCGGATATCGCCGCCGGGATCGGGAAAAAATACGGCTGTATGGCGCTCGCGACAATAGTCGGCATGAGAACGGGGGAGAGAGCCTTCGGAGTTGCGGCTTCGGACGCGAGCCTGTGGGTGACGCTCCGCGCGGAAAAGGCAGAGGCGTTCGAAGAGCTCAACGATCGCGTGGACGAAGCGGTGAAGAAATATGCCTCGGACGAACGACTGAATTATTCGGTCGAACGGCTGGACGTATTCCCGTCCACGGAGAACGATCCCGTCGTTCTCGAGGATGTCGAAACGGCGCTCAAGGAAAGCGGCGCAGCGTATAAATACCTTGCCGAGCCCTTCCGCTGGTCGGAGGATTTCGGACATTACGGCGCATTCGCACCCGCCTGTTTCTTCGGCGTCGGCTCGGGAGAGGATACCGCCCCCCTGCATACGGAAGGGTACGAATACCCCGATCGTCTCGCGCCCGTTACGGCGGAGTTGCTTCATAATATAATTATAGGGGTTTGAACGGAAGATAATAGGACGTACGCATAGGCGAGCAAAGCGAGCCCGCGTAACCATGATATGCCAACATCTTTCTCCTTCGGAGTGACTGCATTTCGAACTTGCCAGCCTCGGCGGTTACAGACGTACCCGCCGAGGCGAAAAGCTAAAAAAGACCCGCCGGGGTCTTTTTTTTGCGCTTTTCGCCCTTTCGGGGTTCGACTCCTTTATTTTTACCACAAAAAAAGCGATGCGGGTGCATCGCTTTTTTTGTGGTACCTGGTAGGGGAGTCGAACCCCTGTTACCGCCGTGAGAGGGCAGCGTCCTAGGCCACTAGACCAACCAGGCATATTCGGTTTTGTGCCGCTCGCTCAGCGACAGGTAATATTATACAGTAAAAAATCCGGATGTCAAGCATAATTGAAGATATATTATTCGATATAACGAAACAAAAAAAGAATATAAAATTATTTGAATTTGGTATGGACTTTTTAATCGGAAAGTGATACAATGTATCCATGTAAGTGGATTTAAGGTTAGATTTATGCCGTTTTGGCAGGGTCGAAGCCTGTGATCAAGTTTACAAATTATTATTTTAGGAGGAAAACCTATGACTAAAAGGATCCTTAGCATTCTTGTTGCAGTCCTTATGGTGATGGCTCTCATGCCCTTGAGCGCCTTCGCATGGGCTCCGCAGCAGTTGGTTCCCGGCAAGGGCGCGGTCAGCAATAAGACTTCCGCTCCCGCCAAGGCAACCGAAGGCGCCATCTACTCCATGGGCTTTAACCCCGGCACCGACACGCTCAATGATTGGAGCGCATTCGATGTTGACGGCGACGGCAATAACTGGAACTGGTATGGCGATGAGTCGGCTGAGACCTATGAGTACGCCTATGAAGGCAACGGTCTCATTGGCTCCGCTTCCTATAGCTCCAGCGCCGGCGGCGCCCTCACTCCCGATAACTGGATCGTTTCCCCGGCTATCGAGATCCCCGAGGAAGGCGCGACCTTCTCCTTCTGGGCTAAGGGCATCAACGCAAGCTGGTGTGCCGAGCACTTTGCCGCTTACGCGACCACTATCGATCCCGAGGAGATCACCAGCACCGATGATTTCACCGAGATCCTTGAGGAGACCGAAGCGACCGGTGAATATGTCAATTACACCGCCGATCTTTCCGATTACGCTGGTGAGACCATTTACATTGCGATCCGTCACTTCAACTGCACCGATCAGCTCACTCTCTGCGTCGACCTCTTCGAGGTCCTTCCCGCTGAGGTAGTCGATCCCACCGAGCCCGTTGATCCCACCGAGCCCGTTGATCCCACCGAGCCCGTTGAGCCCACCGAGCCCGCTGAGCCCGAGGCTGTTGCCGGCTTCTACTTTGAGGATGAGGCCGAGCAGGAAGAGCTCATCCTCGTCGACTCCGACGGCGATGCCAAGAACTGGTATTGGTATTTTACCGAGGGAGGCAGCACCTACGCTTATGAGGGCGAAGGCTGCATGATGTCCGCCTCTTATGACAGCGGCGCTCTCACTCCCGACAACTGGCTGATCATGCCCTTCGACGTTCCCGAAGTTGATCCTTACATCACCTTCTGGGAGAAGAGCATTCTCTCCAGCTGGCCCGAGACTGTCGCGGTCTATGTCGGCACCACCGCCGAAGTCGCGGATATGGTATGCGTACTCGATGCGTTCAACACCGACGCTTCCTTCACTCAGAAGGAAGTTGATCTGGCCGATTATGCCGGTCAGAGCATCTACTTCGCTATCCGTCATTTCGACTGCACCGATCAGTACAGGGTTTCTGTTGACGCCGTTGAGCTCTGGGGCGAAGAGGGCGAGCCTGTCGAACCCACCGAACCCGCTGAGCTTTCCGATCTCGATCGTGCTCTGAACGTCGAGGGCGGCACCTATCACTTCGCCAATGACGAGACCTATCCCTGGACCGTCATCGAGGAGGAAGACCGTGAGTATGCTCAGTCCGGCAACGCGGGCGTAGCAAGCTCCATGTCCACCGTTACCACCATGGTCGCCGTAGGCGCCGAGGGCGGTACTGTTACCTTCGATTACAAGGCTTGGGGCGAAGGCTCCAGCGACTCCTATGACTGGGATAACTGCCGCTTCATCGTAGACGGCGAGATCATCTTCCAGTATGGCGCTCATGACAATGATTGGGAGAGCTTCTCCTATGATCTGACCGAGGGCGATCACGTTCTCTCCTGGACCTACAAGAAGGACGGTTCCGTCAATCCCAACGGTGCCTACTTCGCTGTTGACGAGGTAGCCTTCGACGGCGACTGCGAGCCCACCACCATACTGCCCGAGTCCATCGAGGTTGAGGACGTCAACGTTTACGTTGACCGCACCAAGGCCGTTTCCTACACCGTTCTCCCCGAGAATGCCGTTGATAAGACCGTCACCTTCGAGATCGCCGATACCTCTATCGCGACCGTTGATGAAGATGGCGTTGTTACCGGCGTTGCCGTCGGTGAGACCACCATCACCGTGACCTGCGTTGCGGATCCCACCGTTACTGCGACCGCTAACGTCACCGTTACCGAGATCGATCCCGACGCTGTCGCTGTCGTTATCCTTAACGTTCCCGAAGATCATTGGCAGGATGGTTCCGGTTATCAGATGCTCCTCGACGCCGATGCTACCGCTTTCGGTTCCATCATCCCCGAGACCGGCGCTTTGACCACCAGCGGCAACGTTCCCGATTCCGTATATGCCGAGTTCGAGTATAAGATCCCCGAGAACGCGGACGGTGTTCTTACCACCTCCAATATCGTAAGCTGCACCTCCGTCGCCATCGCGATCCCCGCCGGCATCTATGACTGGTGCATCACCAACCCCACTCCCGGCGACAGGATGTGGATCGCTTCCGCTCAGGGCAACGTCGGCGGCCGTCAGGACAACTACGAGTTCGTAGCCGGCAACACCTACGAGTTCGTCGTGACCCTCCAGGGCAGCAATGACGCGGTCAACGTGAACATCACCACCGATGGCGGCGAGCCCGTTGAGCCCACCGAGCCCCCCGTGCCCGAGAATCTTGTTGAGGGCTTCTACTTCGAGACCGAGGCCGATTTCGCCGAGTGGACCGTCGTTGATTCCGACGGCGACGGCTACAACTGGGTACAGGCGTTCGCTCCTCTGAGCGGCTCCTACTCCAGTTACCTCGGCGCTTACGAGGGCCAGGGTTACATCTACTCCAGGTCCTGGTTCAGCGACACCTACAAGACTGTTCTCATTCCCGATAACTGGGCGATCTCTCCCGCTATCGAGGTACCCGAGATCGATCCTCAGGTGACCTTCTACGCTCAGAACTCCTCCTCCGCTTTCCTTGAGACCATAGCGGTTTACGTTCTCACCTCCCCGGAGGCCGATCCTCAGGCTGTTCCCGTAATTAACGACTTCCAGCCCATCGGCTATCAGTACACCCAGTACACCATCGATCTTGCCGCCTATGCCGGCGAGACCGTCTATGTGGCTATCCGTCACTACAATTCCACCGACGCGTTCTATGGCGTTGCCATCGACGCCGTTGAGGTCTGGGGCGAAAACAGCAGCTCCTTCGAGCTCACCGATCTCGACCGCGCTCTGAACACCGAGGGCGGTATGCTCCACTTCACCAATGACGAGACCTATCCCTGGGAAACCTTCGAGGATACCGAGTACGGCCGCTATGCCGCCTGGTCCGGCAATAAGGGCGTATCCTCCAGCACCTCCGTCGTCACCACCACCGTCAACGCGGCTGCGGGCGATACCCTCGCGTTCGACTTCATGGCCTGGGGCGAAGGCTCCTACACCTACTGGGATGAGTGCGAGTTCATAGTAAACGGCGTCACCGTTATGAGCTGGGGCGCTTACGACAACAACGAGTGGGAGCCCTATACCTACACCTTCGAGGAAGACGGCGAGTACGTCCTTGCCTGGTCCTATACGAAGGACGGTTCCCTCCACCCCACCGGCGACTACTTCGCGGTAGATGAGGTAGTTACCGACGCCGAGCCCGTTTATCCCGAGACTCCCGTAGAGCCCACCGAGCCTCCCGTGGAGCCCACCCCCGCTCCCACCGAGCCCGTAACTCCCGGTGAGGAAGAGCTTGTTGCCGGTTATTATTTCGAGGCCGGCTCCAACGCCGAAAACTTCACCTTCGTCGATAAGGATAACGACGGCTTCAACTGGGAGTGGCAGGAAGACATGAGCATCACCCCCTACTGCAGTCCCTACGAGGGCGAGGGTCTGATCCACTCCGCTTCCTACGACAACGATACCTACACTGCTCTGACTCCCGATAACTGGGCGATCAGCCCCGCTATCGAGCTGCCCGAGGGCACTGCCCGCGTCACCCTCTATGCTGCGGGTCAGGATTCCGGCGGCTACCATCTTGAGCACTTCGCGATCTACGCCGGTCTTACCGCGGATCCCGACGAGATGGTGCAGATCTCCGAGATATTCGTCACCGCTCATGATTACGCTCAGTTCGAGGCCGATCTCTCCGACTTTGCCGGTGAGACCGTTTACATCGCGATCCGCCACTTCGACGTTACCGATATGTTCATTCTGGACGTTGACCAGGTCGAGGTATGGGCGACTCCCGCCGGCGAACCCCAGCCTCCCGTGGAGCATCTCTGGGGCGACGCCAACGGCGACGGCGAAGTCAACGGTGAGGACGTCCTGCTCGTCATGCGTTACTCCATGGAGATCCAGGAGCTCGATCCCGAGAACATCGATCCTTGGTGCGACGTTAACCAGGACGGCGTCTGCGATATGACCGACGCTCTGCTCATCGCTCGTTACGTAAGCGAGATCATCCCCGAGCTTCCCGTTCAGGGCTGATAACAGATCTATACTTGAAATGACGCTTGCCCGCCCGGCTTTTGCCGGGCGGGCATTTTTGCGTTAATAT
>JAEEGJ010008901.1_pt1 | contig 27356 bp, 21 predicted proteins | sample 8958761 | NCBI WGS metagenome assembly JAEEGJ01 (sample SAMN16246546, study PRJNA631951) | gut metagenome | biome: gut microbiome; feature: rumen; material: RS-attached | host: Bos | place: Iran: Karaj | collected 2018-10 | reverse complement strand
TCCCCTTTTTAGCAAGCTTCATAATTCTTTGCATCATCTGTAATCTCAGTATGCGCAGGGTCTCCAGAAAGGTTGAAGAGAAGGAAGAAGCCTTTTGGGAAAAAGAGCTTCGCTCCAATAGTGTGCGCAAAAAAAGTCTGGATGATCTGGAGTATGTTCACATCCCTGTTGATCTTCTCCCATTTGGTACCGCAGACGACAATACAATTCTTCAAAGTGCTGAAGATGAGCTGCTGGCACTTAAAGATGAAAAGATAGTCAATTTTACCGGCATTACAAATACTGATCTCAAGCTGGAATACGGAACAGCCAATATTACCGTTCTTTCCCAATATGACCAGAATTACACCGCTATGGTAATCGCTATTCAAAAATGGGGACAGGAGCTATATAATCAATGCCGCTATGAAGATGCTCAAAAAGTTCTGGAATTTGCTATGCGGACAAGGACTGATATATCCGGGACCTACAAAATCCTTATCGATATGTATAAAACAAAACTTGGCTATAACGAAGCCAAAATACAGGAAAAGCTTGAAGCAATGCTTCCTATCGCCAAAAATCTGAATGCGCTCAGCCGTCAGCAGATCCTGACTTTAATAAACTCAAATCTTGAATCTCCCGAATCAGCATAAAAGGGATTTGCGCAGCATCGCTGTCGCAAATCCCTTTTTTGTAAGCAAAATCTATAGAATACACAGTACTATCAGATAACTCTTGGGCCACCACCGATTTCTACGGTGTAGAATGTTGCTTCGTATCCAATCTTCTTCAGATAGTTTTCACCAACTGTCTTCTTGAAATTCTCAACAGCCTCATCCTTAACGATGGAAACAGTACATCCGCCGAATCCGCCGCCTGTCATCCTGGCACCGAGCACACCTTCACTTCTCCATTGTGCTTCAGCTAAGATGTTGAGCTCCTCACAGGTTACCTCATAATCCCTGTCCAATGAAATATGTGACTCATTCATGAGACGGCCGAATGTAACCAGGTCATTGTTGTTTAAAGCCTTTACGGCTTTGATGGTCCTCTGGTTTTCCGAAACAGCATGGCGTGCGCGACGGAAGATCACATCATCCTTTAACACACTTGAATAATTGCTAAAGGTCTCTTCGTCAAGCTCACCGAGTGACTTGATATCAACTACAGTCTGCAAGAGCCTTAAGGCTTCTTCACTTTCACGGCGTCTATCGTTATAGGCAGAGGTAGTGAGTTCATGCTTTTTGTTTGTATTGGCGATCAAGAGCTTATAGCCATCAAGTTTTACAGGTACATGCTCATATTGAAGAGTAGCGGTATCCAGGAAAATTGCGTGATCCTTTTTGCCAAATGCCGAAGCAAACTGATCCATGATGCCGCAATTCATACCGTTAAAATGGTTTTCGGAATACTGACCGATCAGTGCCAGGTCCTGACTTGATACATCAAATCCGTAAATCATTTTCAGGCAGTAACCTGTCAGCACCTCGATGGATGCGGAAGAGGAGAGTCCTGAACCGTTGGGGATAGTACCGTAAAAGACAATATCAAAACCTGTCGGGATAGTCATACCGCGTAATCTAAAGGTCTGAACTATGCCTAAGGGGTAGTTTGCCCATTTATAGTTTGGTGAAGAAACTAAATCCTTTGAACAATCAGCCTCGATGATGCCGTCTTTCTCAAAATTAACGGAGTAGAGACGGATAATGCTGTCAGTCCTGGTTCTGATACCGGCATATGTGCCAAGATTTAAAGCGCACGGAAATACATGACCGCCGTTATAATCTGTGTGCTCGCCGATGAGGTTAACTCTGCCGGGAGCAAAGAAAAACCTTATGCCGTTACTGTCACCGAAGACCTTGGAAAAACTGTTCAGTATGATCTCCTTGGGATCGGGATTGTTCTTGCATGTTGTTTGAGGTTCCATTGTTAATACCTTGTACCTTTCTATATTACTTCTTCTTTTTTGTTATAGTAAATGCAGCCACACCTGCAGCTATGGCAGCTATTGCCAGTACGATGATTATCACCGGTATTACTGGGAATGAAGAAGTATCATTATCTGCAGTGCTGCTGTCATTTGCCGATTCAGAATCTGTGTTGACCTCATTGCCGTTGTCGGATGTATTGCTGCCGGTGTCAATGCTTGAATTATCGGCAGAATTGTTATTGTTATCAGAGTTATTATCGGAGTTGTTATTGTCAGTGTTTGTATTGTTACCGTTTTTATCTTCGGTATCGGTATTGACGGTATCTCCTGTATCTACATCTATGATAGTATCGGGATCCTCAGCACCGTATTTTTCTTCATATTTGGCGAGAGCAACTTTGTCCTCTTCCCAGAAAACCTTGCCATATAAAGTCATATCCTTAAAGGCTTCACCGGTAAACTCGGTACCTTCTCTGTAATCCTTGGTTGTATACCAACCGAGTACCTTAAGTCCCGGCAAGAGTGTTACGCCTTTTTCAGTATTAAAACTCTGACCGCCTGCGAAATATGAAGCGGTTGAGTTAAGCGAAAGAACATCAACCTCCAGAATGCTTAAGTCAGGACCTTCCGATACTATGACTATTTTGCTTAACTGTGAAGGATTGGTGATGCCTGCGCTTTTAAGGCTTTCATTTATTGTACGGTATTTATAATGTGCGATATTATTGTCGGCACCGTGAGTTATCTCGTAAGGCTCTATGCCCTGGGTTACAAGACCGTCGCTCTCTGTTTCAAAGTATAATAATGGCTTCTGATCTCCGCCGGTGTAGCATATGGCTATCTCAGAGCTGGAAGTGATATAGCTTCTGACCATAGGTATGCTTATCGGCTCGGCATGAGAATAAGCAATCCCTGCTACAGTGTGTCCGTTTTCATCACGCCAAATAACATTGCCTCCGATAAAACTGTAATTTTCACTGTCGATAACATCCTTGGCAATCTTATCTGTAGTAGTCAGAGATCCCCATTCTGTGCTTTCGGCTGCTTCGAAAAGCTTGTTTACGACTGTGGTGTAATTCCATTCACATTTGCTCCTAAGTATCCAGGCATGGCATTCACCGCCCGAATGACCGTTATGACCGTTATCCCACAGAACTATCGGGATTCCGTATTCAAAAGATTTCTTGCCCATATATCCGGCCCAGTTTTCACGCTGTTCTGTATTGTTTTTCTCGGTGGCACTGGTCTCGCCGATAACAACCGGTATATCATTAAATAAGAACAGTTCCTCCAGATTCTTAAAAAGTGTATCGATGGAAGAGGTGTGGTTCTTATTTGTGGGGTCAAACTCGTACATCTCATCTGAGAGGCAGAAATTATAAGGATTATAGCAATGAACGGAGATGATTATGTTCTTTACTGCCTCGCCCTCAAAGGTAGGGATTGAGATGGTCTTTAAAATGTCGAGATTTGATGAAGCCGCATATCCGGGTATCATCAGGCAGCGCTCATCGTTATGTCCCTTTTTGGTGTTACGTACGGTGAATGCAAATATCTGGTTGAGATAGTTGACTGCCTTATATGCTTCCTGATTTCCGCTCCACTCGATATCGGAGCCCTGCATACGGGGCTCGTTCATGCCCTCGAATATCAGATGCTGGTCATAGTCTGCAAAATAATCTGCTATCTGTGCCCATACAGCTTCAAGCTCCTCGCCGACTTTAGCATAGTCCTTGTCGAGAGTCTTGATATTCAGCCATGCTTCATGATGGAGATTGAGGATGATATACATATCCAGGTTATAGGCATAGTCAACTACTTCCTTGATCCTGGCTAAGAACTCAGGGTTTATGGTATATGAACCGTCCTTTATAATGTGATTGTTCCAGGTCACAGGTATACGGATGGTCTTAAAGCCTCTGTCATGAACGGCCTTTATCAGCTCAGGAGTAACCTTGGGATTTCCCCATGAGGTTTCCTGACTGTAGATATTTGCCCTGTTTCCGCCCGTGGCATCAAAGGTATTACCAAGGTTCCAGCCCAATCCCATGTCATCCACTATGGTTTTGGCAGTACATCCTGTGAGCTGTCCGGCTGCCTTAACGGGAGTAGTGGGCATGGTAAACTCAAATATGTTTAATATATTAGCTGTGGTGAACATTATAATAAGTAATAACGCGATGGTTTTTTGTTTTACCATATATTGTACTCCTGTTTTTATCTGTTGATATTATAAAGAAATATATTATTATTCTGTCATTCTGAATGGACATTACATATGGGATACATCGTCAAGTGCTGCAGCGATTACCTTATCCATATCGTAATACTTGTACTGACCGAGTCTGCCACCGAAGAATACATTCTCGGTAGCGTCTGCCAGCTGCTTATATTCAGCGTAAAGCTTGTTGTTAAATTCGTTATTCACAGGGTAGTAAGGCTCGTCACCCTTCTCCCAAGCCTTGGGATACTCTCTGGTGATGATGGTGGTGGGCTGCTTGCCAAATTCAAAGTGCTTATGTTCGATGATCCTGGTAAAATCAACCTCGTGACTTGTATAGTTGACTACAGCTACACCCTGATAGTTTTCTTTATCCAGTTTTTCGGTTTCAAATCTCAGTGATCTGTATTCCAGCTCGCCTAAACGATAATCAAAGAATTCGTCGATCATACCTGTATAGATTACCTTGTCAGCCAGTCCGCAGCCATAATCGACATTGGGAGAACTGTTATAAGCGTTCTTCAACTGGAAGTAATCAGTGTTAAGTCTTACATCGATGCCTTCAAGCATCTTTTCAATCATAGAGGTGTAACCTCCGATGGGGATACCCTGGTATCTGTCATTGAAATAATTGTTATCAAAGGTAAGTCTTACAGGGAGTCTCTTTATGATAAATGCCGGAAGCTCCTTGCAGTCACGTCCCCACTGCTTCTCTGTGTATTCCTTTACGAGCTTTTCGTAAACGTCACGTCCTACAAGACGGAGTGCCTGTTCCTCTAAGTTAGAGGGCTCTCCGGTAATGTTTTCGGCATCAATCTGCTCCTGGATCTTTGCAGCTGCCTCTTCGGGAGTTACTACACCCCAGAGCTTTGAGAAAGTATTCATATTGAAAGGAAGGTTATACAGCTCATTATGGAAGCGTGCAACAGGAGAGTTAACGAAATTGTTGAACTCAGCGAACTGGTTTACATAGTCCCAAACCTTCTTATCAGAGGTGTGGAAGATGTGAGCACCGTATTTATGTACATTTATCCCGTCAACATTTTCAGTGTAGATATTTCCGGCGATGACCTTACGTTTATCTATAACGAGGCATTCCATGCCTTTTTTCTTTAATTCATGAGCAGCAACAGCTCCGTAAAGCCCTGCACCTACTATTAAATAATCATATTTCTTCTCCATATGAAATACCTCTGCTTTCTTATTTATAGTTAATTAATGTGGTTCAATTCGAAAGGTCAAACTTCCAATCATCTCATTATAATCCAAAACAAAAATTTAGTCAAATACAAAAAAATGCTTGACTTTTTGAAAATTAGTGATATTATGAACATATGAACAGTTGCTCATATGTTGAAAGGAGGAGAACGGTATGTCATTAAACGATACAGAGCATTGCGAGATATCTCACGAGCATAAGCATGATGATAAAATATCGGAGTTCAAGAAGATGATGCCGGACGAAGATAAGCTGTATGACCTTGCGGAGCTCTTTAAGTGCTTCGGTGATTCCACGAGGATCAGGATACTGTTTGCACTCTTTGAAAGTGAGATGTGCGTATGCGATATCGCAAATACCCTGGATATGACACAGTCGGCAGTTTCGCATCAGCTTAAAATCTTAAAACAGGCGAAGCTTATCGACTTTAGGCGTGAAGGGAAATCGGTTATTTACAAATTGGCAGATGACCATGTGAGTTCTATCATAGCACAGGGTGCTGAACATATATTGGAGTAATTAATTAGATATTAATTTAATAGAATAGGAGAAAAAGTAATGAAGAAAAAATTCAAATTACAGGATCTGGATTGTGCAAACTGCGCACAGAAGATGGAGGATGCCATCAAGAAAATCGATGGTGTGAATGATGCAAGTGTCAGCTTTATGACTCAGAAGATGAGCATCGATGCTGATGACGAGTGCTTTGACGCTATTATGGACGAAGTAGTAAAGGTTTGTAAAAAGGTTGAGCCCGATTGCGTGATCCTGAGATAAAAACACAGAAGGACAGTGAATAGTATGAGTCCTAAACAGAAGAAAACACTATATAGAATAATTACAGCCGGAGTGATATATGGTATACTGCTCATTTGGTCACATATGGATTCATATGCAGAATTGATCGAGGGCAGATGGCTTGAGCCGTTGGTATTTTTAGTACCGTTCCTGCTCGCAGGCTATGATATCGTATTAAAAGCCATAAAAAACATTTGCCATGGGCAGATTTTTGACGAAAACTTTTTAATGCTTGTGGCAGGTATCGGAGCATACGGTATAGAGGAATATTCCGAGGCTGTAGCGGTTATAATCTTTTATCAGGTAGGCGAGCTGTTCCAGTCATATGCAGTAGGAAAGTCCAGAAAGTCCATAGCCGATATGATGGATATCTGTCCGGAGTACGCTAATCTCGAAACAGAGGACGGCTCGACAGAGGAAACAGATCCGGATGATGTAGAGATAGGAAGTATCATAGTCATAAAGCCCGGTGAGAAAGTTCCTTTGGACTGTGTAGTATTAAGCGGTGAGTCTTTTGTGGATACTTCGGCTCTTACAGGAGAGTCGGTACCGAGACGTGCTACTGTTGGAAGTGAAGTGTTCAGCGGCAGCGTAAACGGAAACGGACTGCTCAGATGCCGTACTACTAAAGCCTATGAGGATTCAACCGTTTCGAAAATATTGGAACTGGTGGAGAATGCATCATCCAGAAAGTCCCAGCACGAAAACTTCATTCATAAATTTGCAAAGTATTACACTCCTATAGTAACCATAGGAGCAGTACTGTTAGCCATTATTCCGTCAATTATCACAGGTAACTGGGCTGAGTGGATCAGGCGTGCATGTACATTCCTCGTTATCTCATGTCCCTGCGCTCTGGTCATATCCGTACCCATGGGATTTTTCGGCGGTATAGGAGCAGCTTCTTCAATAGGAGTTCTGGTCAAGGGCAGTAACTACTTAGAGGCTGTAGCCGGAGTAAAGACAGTTTGCTTCGATAAAACAGGTACACTTACTAAGGGTGAGTTTAAGGTAAACGGGATATACCCTGAAGGTATTGATGAGCAGGAGCTTATGAGTCTGGCTGTGATGGCAGAGAAGAACTCTACACATCCTGTAGCGAGGGCTATATGCGATGCGGCAAACGGTATTGTAACAGGTAAGGATAAGTCAATTACTGTTTCGTCACAGGATGAATCCTCTGCCTCAATTTCGGATTACACAGAAATTCCCGGACAGGGCATCTCTGTAAAGGTTGACGGCGAAGAAATCCTTGCAGGTAACGATAAACTGATGCTGGCAAAGGATATCGCATTTACCCCTGTAGAACAGACAGGTACCATTGTTTATGTAGCAAAAGCAGGGAAATATCAGGGTGCTGTCGTTATATCCGACTCGATAAAGGAAGAGAGCATCGATGCTCTGGTGAGCCTGAAGTCAACAGGAGTAAATAAATGTGTATTGCTTACGGGCGATAAGAAAAATCAGGCCGAGGCTGTTGTTAATGAACTATCAAAGGATATAAAGAAAAAGCATCCGGGATTCATAGGGAAGCTCATCGATGAGATCAAATCAGAGCTCTATCCTCAGGACAAGGTAGCCTGTGTGGAGCAGTATATCGGAGAATTGAACGGTGTCGGAAAGGTAGCATTTGCCGGAGACGGTATAAACGATTCACCGGTGCTCAGCCGTGCGGATATCGGTATAGCGATGGGCAGCCTGGGCAGTGATGCAGCCATAGAGGCAGCAGATGTGGTCATAATGGATGACAACCCTGCAAAGATATCTGCAGTTATGAGGATAGCCTCAAAGACTCTGAGGATCGTAAAGCAGAACATAGTATTTGCCCTTTCGGTAAAATTCCTTGTACTGATCCTTGGAGCACTCGGATTTGCATCTATGTGGGCAGCAGTATTCGCAGATGTCGGAGTCGCAGTACTTGCCATACTTAATTCTATGAGAGCGCTGAAGGTTGATGATAAAAGGTAATACTTTTATGTGTCATCCTGAACGGGGTCAATGCCACAAAGCGGCATTGACAAGATGTGAAGGTTCTTATATTAAAAATTTCATCTATTATATTATGAATATATTACATCCGGGCAGAGAGTAACATCTCTGCCTTTTTGTACATTATATTACATTGTTTTTTAGTTTTATTCAGTTTATTATGATACTGCAGGATTGTGAAGATATGTCGAATGCTCTGTAAGGAGCGTTTGACCCGGGCTTGCAACAGAGTAATCCGTATCATATTGATATATGGGAGGTTCATATGAAGTACATTCTTGACTATGATGCATACAGAAATACAGCTATAGAGGCTATCTCGGAAGGACAGGTACTGCTCAAAAACGATTACGGAGTTCTGCCTTTTAAGAAGGGCTCTGTTATTTCGGTATTCGGCAGAATGCAGTTCCATTACTATAAGAGCGGTCTGGGCTCGGGCGGTATGGTAAATGTCAAGAAGGTTACAGGTATCCTCGATGCATTAGAGGAGTCAAACGATGTCAAGATATATGAACCCTTAAAGAAAATATATAAGCTCTGGGACAAGGAGCATCCTTTAGAGGTAGGATGCGGATGGGGAGCAGACCCCTGGTCACAGGCAGAATATGACATAGAGGAAGAAGCAGTGGCAGATGCTGCGGCAAATTCCGATACAGCGCTGGTTATAATAGCCCGTACTGCAGGTGAGGACCAGGATAATGTGGACAAAGAGGGCGCATTCAAGCTTTATGCTGAAGAGCTTTCTACCTTGAAAAAGGTAAGGAAGGCATTCTCTAAAGTAGTTGTAGTCCTTAATATAGGAAATATTGTGGACTTCAGTTTTATGGATGAGGTAAATCCCGACGCAGTGCTCATCGCATGGCAGGGAGGCATGGTCGGAGGTTACGGTACCGCGAAAGTGCTTTTAGGTGAGGTATCACCTTCAGGACACCTGCCCGTTTCCGTAGCATATGAGCTGGAGGATTATGCTTCGTCTTCCACATTTGGCAGGACCGAGGATCTGTTCTACGAAGAGGATATCTATGTAGGTTACAGATATTTTGAAACCGCAGCCAAGGACAAGGTGAGATTCCCGTTCGGTTACGGACTTTCATATACCGAATTTTCGATTGAACCGCTTGATATAAAGGTGGACATTACCTCTGACGGTGTTAAGATTTCCCAGACTGTCGAGGTTATGAATAAGGGCAGATTTGACGGAAAAGAAGTAGTAATGCAGTTCGTTTCCGCACCCATGGGTAAAATGGGAAAGCCTTCAAAGGTGCTGACGGCATTTACAAAGACAAAGCTTCTCAAACCAGGCGAAAAGCAGGTGGTTAGCCTGGTCAGCGTAGCACGTGATTTTGCATCATTCGATGATGCAGGAGCATTGGGCTTAGGTACTGCATGGGTACTTGAAAAGGGCGGATATTCGGTACTTGTTGGTGCTGATGTAAGAGAAACTTCGTATTCGGGCAGTTTTGTCCTGGAAAAGGACATATGTTTAGAGAAGCTTGAAAGCGCTATGGCTCCTGTCAGAAGCTTTGAAAGAATGAAAGCCGTAGTATGTGATATGCCCGATGATATACCTTTTATGATAAAGGAAAAGGTACCGACCAGAAAGGTATCCATGAGCAAAAAGAGGGATGAGAGAATCCCGAAAGCAATACCTATGACCGGTGATAAGGGATACAAGCTCTTAGATGTAAAGAACGGTAAGGTATCCATGGATGACTTTGTAGCTCAGTTTTCTAAGGATGAGCTGGTATCCATAGTACGTGGCGAAGGTATGGGCAGCCCGAGAGTTACAGCGGGTACTGCCGCAGCATACGGCGGAGTAACGGACAGTATCGAAGCAAAGGGTGTACCTGCATGCTGCTGTGATGACGGACCTTCAGGTATGCGTCTTGATACAGGAGCGCTGGCATTTTCACTTCCCAGCGGATTTTTACTTGCATCAACATTTAATACAGAGCTGATCGAAAAGCTTTATCAGTTTACATCCGTGGAGATGGTAAAGAACAATGTGGATAATCTCTTGGGACCCGGTATGAATATTCACAGACATCCGCTTAACGGACGTAATTTTGAATATTTCTCGGAAGATCCGCTGCTTACAGGAGCTATGGCCACAGCGATGCTCAAAGGTTTGCATTACGCAGGTGTAACCGGTACGGTTAAGCATTTTGCAGGCAACAACCAGGAAACAAAGAGACATTTCGTGGATTCGGTAATATCCGAAAGAGCGTTGAGAGAGATATACTTAAGAGGCTTTGAGATAACCGTTAAAGAAGGTGTGGCTGATTCCTTTATGACAACCTACGGCAGTCTCAACGGCACTTGGACTTCGAGCTGCTATGACTTGAATACTGTCATTCTCCGTGACCAGTGGGGCTTTAAGGGCATAGTCATGACAGACTGGTGGGCTATGACTTCCGAAGAGGGCGGAAAAGGTGAGAGAAATAACTTCGCTGCCATGGTACGCGCGCAGAACGATCTCTACATGGTTTGCCCTGATTCGTCTCAGAACAAGCACGGAGACAATATAGAAGAAGCGTTGGAGAAAGGTACTTTGACCATAGCTGAGCTCCAGAGATGTGCAAAGAACATCTGCGGTCAGGCCATGAATATGTATGCATTTGAAAGACTCATAGGTAATCCGGCCGAGATAGAAACAAATGATACAGATGACAGTTTCAAGGAAGAGGAGCTTGATGTAGAGTATGTAAATGCAGGCAAGGACTTTACACTTGACCTGTCAGACCGTGAGTTTAAGGGCGGAGATGAAATACTGCTCGGATTTGACTTTGAGACCATGGGTATGTGCAAGATAGCGATCACAGCATCATCAGAGCTTGGTGAGCTGGCACAGCTTCCCGTTTCGGTATTCTATTCCGGAAAGGTATACGGAGTATATACATTTAACGGTACCGGCGGAAAGCCTATGACTATAGAAAAAGACATGTTTGTACATTCAAGACATGCAGTATTTAAGCTTTATACACCGGTCAACGGTTTGAAACTTGTAAATATCAGATTTAAGTTTTTCTAATGTGTCAATAGAGAGGTAAGGGAATCTTTCAAAAACTGAAGGATTCCTTTTTATATGTCGGGATTTTTGATGATTCTTGCCTTTCTTTACAGAAATTGCCACAGTAATCAGCCCATGTACAATTTTAGACAAATCTTGTACACAATGCTACATTGAAACAAAATATATAGGTAGTACAATGATAAATACCAAGCGGGATGCGAGGTGGTTTTAGGATTGCGAGAGTTTCGGAGAAACGGAGCAATCCGTGGTATTTAAAAACGGAGGAAAGTAAAATGAGCGGTTCGTCAAAAAAAGAAGGAGCCAATTCTTTGAATAAATACCCCAAAACCAGGTTTGGGTGGCTTTGGGAAAATATGGAAGGAAAGCACAGGCTGTTTATTATAGCCCTTATAGGTACAGCGGTTTATAATATCATGCAGCTTATAGTTCCGTATTTCTCGGGCAGGATAGTGGACCTGCTTAGGGACATCCAGGAAAAGAACTTAAATCTGGCTGATTATAAGGATGATTTCTTAAAGCTTATAATCCTGATGGTGGTGTTGACTTTGATCCGTGTAACTATCGTGTACCTCGACTGTATGGCATATGAGCACGTATCACAGAAAACACTGTATCGTATAAGAAATTTTCTTTATGATAAGATCCAGCGTCAGGATATGAAGTTTTACAGCGCATACCGTACAGGCGATCTGATGACAAGAGTTACAGGTGATCTTGATGCCGTAAGACATAATATCGCATGGGTAGTCCGTATGATCGTTGAATGTATCACACTTTTTACGGCTACCGCAGTATATTTCTTTATAATGAATTGGAAACTGGCTATCTGCCTGCTCATAGTATCACCGCTTATCTTTGCGATAGTATTCAAATTCAGACGCAGTGTTGCTCCGAAGCATGCACTTCTTCGTGAAAAGCTGGCAGGCATGAATACAGATGCTCAGGAAAATATTTCAGGTAACAGAGTTGTTCGAGCATTTGCAAGAGAAGATTACGAGATAAAGAAATTCGATAAGGCAAATAAGGACTTTGAAGAAACGGGTATCAACACCCATATGACATGGCTTAAGTTCTTCCCTGCGGTTGAAACTATAGCCAATGCATTGCCTGTAATCCATCTGGTTATCGGCGGTATCTTCTTTATGAACGGTGAGCTTTCCATGGGTGATTATGTAGCATTCTCAGGACTTATCTGGGCTATCGCAAACCCCATGAGACAGATGGGAAATATCATGAACGAATTCCAGCGTTTCAATGCCGCTTCTGCAAAGGTTATGGAAATCTACTACTCAAAGGCTGAGATAGTGGACAAGCCCGATGCCATCGCACATCCCGGCAGATTTAATGGCAAGGTTGAGTTTGATCATGTATCCTTCAAATATGATGATGGTATTTACCCTGTATTAAAGGACATCTCCTTCGTGGCTGAACCCGGTGAGACGGTGGCGATCATCGGAGAGACCGGTTGCGGAAAGACTTCACTTATCCAGATGATCCCGAGATTCTTTGAGGCTACTGAGGGAAAGGTACTTGTGGATGATGTGCCGGTTGAGGATTATAAGATTGAGGACTTAAGAAAGAATATCGGTCTGGCTACACAGGACGTACTTCTTTACTCAGATACCATCGAAGGAAATATCGCATACGGAGCTTCAACTATGAAGCCCGATGAGGTTACAAAATACGCGAAGTATTCAGCTGCGGCTGACTTTATAGAAAAGCTTCCCGAAGGCTACGACACCATAGTAGGAGAGCGTGGCGTAGGTCTTTCGGGCGGACAGAAGCAGAGGATTTCCCTTGCAAGAGCCCTTGCTATAAAGCCTTCGATACTGATACTTGATGATACAACCTCCGCAGTTGATATGGAAACCGAGAAGGTCATCCAGCACAGTCTGCGTAACCTTGACTTTGAATGTACAAAGATCATAATCGCACAGCGTATCTCAACTACCAAGGCAGCGGATAAGATACTGGTACTTAAGGACGGAAAGATCATCGAGGAAGGCAGTCACCAGGAGCTGGTTGAAAAGAAGGGTTACTACGCAGACCTTGTTAACTTACAGATTGGTGAGATGGCAGTTTAGTATGGTGAATGCTGCGAAGCAGTAGGGAGGAATTATGGCACGTAAAAATACATACAAGCAGGACGAGCGACTTGACGAGCCTTTTGATATACGGCACTTGCTGCTCGCTTCTGCCTACATAAAAAAGTACATAAAGCAGATGGGGCTTGCTTTGTTCCTGAGTATCCTCGGTGGTGCTTTGGGACTGCTGGCACCCATCATCACACAGAAAGCAATAGATGATGCGCTGATACCTCATGACATGAAGCTGCTGATTACACTTGCAGTATTATTGGTATCGGTATATGCGGTGAGCATCCTTTTTACTACCATCCGTTCAAAGATGATGGTAAAGGTATCACAGCGTATCATCTATGATATCAGAAAAGACCTTTTTGCACATCTGCAGAAGCTTTCATTCCAGTATTATGATGACCGTCCTCACGGAAAAATCCTGATAAGAGTTGTAAACTACGTAAACTCTGTATCTGACATGCTTTCAAACGGTCTGATAAACATTATCCTGGAAACCATCAACCTGATCATCATTATTATCTATATGCTGATGGTAGATGTACAGATGTCACTGGTTGTTATGTGTGGCGTGCCTATCCTTGCCGTATTTATGCTCTGGATGAAAAACAGACAGCGTAAGGCATGGCAGGCAGTATCAAACAAGAGCTCTAACCTAAATGCATACCTGCAGGAAAATATTGTTGGTGCACGTATCACCCAGATATTTGCAAGAGAAAATGAGAATGCAGAGATTTTTGCTGGACTTTCGGAGGACTGCAGAAAGACCTGGATGAAGGCCGTACAGTGCAACAACCTTATGTGGCCCGGTATCGATGCTATTTCAGTACTTATCAGGGCAGCGATATTCATTTTCGGTATCATGGTATTTGCAGACGGAGCAAAGTCGATAGGAACCATCATAGCTATATCAGGTTATTCGGCACGTTTTTGGCAGCCCATCATGAACATGGGAAATATTTTCAATAACTTCTTAAATAATATGGCATACTTAGAGCGTATCTTTGAGACCATGGATGAAAAAGTAACTGTTGATGACGCAGAGAATGCCGGTGAGATGCCTCCTATCAAGGGACATGTTGAGTTCAAGAATGTAAGCTTCTCATATGAAGAGGGTAAGGAAGTACTGCATAATGTATCATTTGAGGTACAGCCCGGTGAAAGCATAGCACTGGTCGGACCTACAGGTGCAGGAAAGAGTACGATAGTTAATCTGCTTTCAAGATTTTACAATGTTGGAAAAGGTGAGATATTGATAGACGGTCAGGATATTTCAAAGGTAACCCTTAAATCGCTTCGTTCCCAGATGGGTATCATGATGCAGGACAGCTTCATATTCTCAGGTACCATCAAGGACAACATCCTATACGGAAAGCTTGATGCCACAGATAAGGAGATAAGGGAGGCCAGTGAAAAGGTTTGTGCTGAGCCGTTTATCTTAAAGATGCCTGACGGATACGAGACAGAGGTTAAGGAAAGAGGATCATTGCTCAGCCAGGGTCAGAAACAGCTGATATCATTTGCAAGGACACTGCTTTCTAATCCTGCTATCCTCGTGCTTGATGAGGCTACCTCAAGTATCGATGTACAGACTGAAAAGGCACTGCAGCAGGGACTTAACACCATGCTGAAGGACAGGACCTCGTTTATCGTAGCACACCGGCTTTCAACCATCAGAAACTGTGACAAGATCATGTATATTGATGATGGTGGCATCGTAGAGACCGGAAATCATGATGAGCTGATGAAGAAGAAGGGCGCATATTACAGACTTTACACAGCTCAGATTGAAGAGATTGCTTAATATTACTGCTTACACAAGTTTGTGACTTCTCATAGAATAAAACTAACCGCATTTTGAAATCGTGTAGGTTTCGGTGCGGTTGTTTTATTTTACTTGATATTTAGAGGGAAAATGCTTATAATGGATTCGTTTCTGCTATGGTTTTTAAGATGGCGGACTTTATGATTATTATACAAATGAAGAAGAGATAACAGAGTGAAAAGAAAATGTCAATAGAGAAAATAAACGAATACATTTCATATATCCCGGCTATGGAGGTACCGATATCCTCGGATGTCGGGATAATCTATGGGAAGAACTGTACATATGTGTTTGATGTGGGGAGTATACCGGAGAGTTTGGACTTCCTGCATTCTTTGAATGGAAATGTTAAGATAGTGATCTCACATTTTCATGCTGACCATACCTGGTGGCTGACAAGACACAAGGCTGGAGAAGAAGGTATGCTCCCGGGAGATACGCTGAGCCTGACTTATGAGCCGGTAAAGTATGAAAAGCTTTATATCGGGAAGGGTACGGAGAGATATCTGCCTGATGGGGAGATGATCAGAGAGCCATATATTATTTGGGATGATATTGATGATAGTAGAGAAACCAAAGTAAATGGAAGTATAGCCTGTGAGCAAAAGGAAACACAGGGTATAGAAAAACAAAATAAGCATGAAAAGCATCTCAAACTGGAAATAATACCCATGCCTTCATCACACTCGAAGGGTTCGTTGGCTTTAGTAGTCAATGATGAATACATATTCATGGGGGATTCAACCTATTGCAGATACATCCCTAAAAGGGAAGGCGTGGAAGATCACGTTGAGTATAATGTACAGAAACTAAAAGAACAGATAGAACTTCTTAAAAGCATCAAGGCAGAAAAATGCCTCATAAGCCACGAAAAGAGGATTATGAGGCCTAAAAAAGTCGTTATACGCCAACTGGAGTCCATTTATGCCAGGAGGCAGCCCGGAGAAAATGTGATAAGACTAACTAAAAACGAAGCATGATAAATCGTGTGCCGGTATTATGGTGCCGGTTTAGTCCTTCTTAAAGGATATCGAATTATCCAGCCTGCCATCAGCGATGGTTTTGTCTACCCAAAGCTTTAAAGTCTCGATGGATACGGAGATGCGGTTTAACTGCTCCTTTATATTGTTGAAATCCTTAAGCTCGTCGTCGGTGATCTCACCGTCGGCGGTGATCTCGATGAGTCTCTCCTTATCCTTGTTCATAGCATTGAGTGATGCGATCATCTCCAGGATTATCTGTGATAGATCCTGTACCTTTACCTCGGGCACGTACTTCTGCCCTATGGGACACTCGTTTGCACAGAAATAGTTACAGAGCTCCGGAGCCTTGTAGCACTCAGCCATAGCGATGATCTCATCGGGATGGGGAAGTGACTTCTCGCTCTCGATTTTTTCAATTCTGTCGTCAGAGATGTAAATCATTTCTTCACTGGCCTTTTGCCTTGTATATTCACATTTCTCACGGCAGATCTGGTAGATATTCTTGTTTTCCTTGATAGACTTTTTACCCATGTTTTTATATCTCCTTTACTTATCAACCTCAATTTGACATTATAATATAAATCGTTAAATAAAACAAGCAATTTCTTGCAAAAACTCCTGATTAGATAAAAATTTTGAATACGCCAAAAATAAACAAAAAATTAAAATAATTCTTGATAATTAACAGATTATATATTATAATTCATATTTGTGGGGGCTTTGTGTTTTGGAGCTCTTACAAGGCGTTTATAAAGCAGCAAAGCTGCAAAATATAAAAGACAATCAGGAGGAGAGTATGGGAAAATTTATCATCAAGAAGACAAACACCGGTATCAAGTTCGACCTTAAGGCTACGAACGGCCAGGTAGTAGCAACATCACAGGTTTACAAGGATAAGGCTTACTGTGTAAACGGTATTGAGAGCGTAAAGAAGAATGCTCCTTTAGCTAACATTGAGGACCAGACAGTTGAGGGCTTCAAGACCGAGAAGTGTCCTAAGTTCGAGATTTATGCTGATAAGTCAGGTGAGTTCAGATTCCGTCTTAAGGCTACAAACGGACAGATCATCGCCATCGGCGAGGGCTACACCACCATGAAGAACTGTGTAAACGGTATCGAGAGCGTAAAGAAGAATGCTCCTGATTCACCTGTTGAAGAGGTTTAATTAATATTCGTCTTAATGAAAGGACTATAGGATCAATATGATTAAAGAATTTAAGAAATTCATCATGCGTGGCAACATGATAGACTTAGCAGTCGGTATGATCATCGGTGCTGCGTTCAACGCAATCGTTACATCACTGGTTAATGACATTTTCATGCCTTTACTGGCAGCTATCATCGGCAAGCCTGATTTTTCAGACCTGTTTGTAGTACTTAGCGGTGAAGGTACTGCCAATACCCTGGCTGAGGCTCAGGAGTTAGGTCTTACCACTCTTAACTATGGTAGTTTCATTACCGCTATCATCAATTTCTTATTGATGGCTATCGTTGTATTCCTTATCGTAAAGGGTATGAATAAGCTTGCAGAAGGCGGCAAGAAGCTCTCCAAGAAGGAAGAGAAGAAGGCAGAGCCTACAACAAAGACCTGTCCTTTCTGTCAGTCAGAGATCAGCATCAAGGCTACCAGATGTCCTCATTGTACATCTGAACTTAAGAAGTAATAGAATTGAATTATTTGCGATTAGGCAGATTCCTTCGGGAGTCTGCCTTTTTTAAAATAATAGTTGATATTTTTATATTATATGATAAAATATCTATGTTTGCGTCCTAAAACCGGTGCTGTTATCAACACAATGATAATATTGAAACAGCAGCTCTGTATGGAATAAGGACGGGTTTGTGTGAGTTTTTGTAACAGAAGAAAATGAGGAATTAACAGTGGGAACAAGAGAAGAAATCGAGAGAAGAAGAACGTTTGCGATCATATCGCACCCTGATGCAGGTAAGACAACCCTTACGGAAAAACTTCTGCTTTACGGCGGAGCCATTAACCTGGCAGGCTCGGTAAAGGCTAAGAAAACTGCAAAGCATGCAGTATCTGACTGGATGGAGATAGAGAAGGAAAGAGGTATCTCTGTTACATCATCGGTTATGCAGTTTAACTATGACGGGTATTGCATAAATATTCTGGATACACCGGGACATCAGGACTTCTCTGAGGATACATACCGTACACTTATGGCAGCGGACTCTGCAGTCATGGTTATTGACGGATCAAAGGGTGTTGAGGCACAGACAATCAAACTGTTTAAGGTCTGTGTCATGAGACATATCCCGATATTTACATTCATCAACAAGATGGATAGGGAAGCAAAGGATACATACGAGCTCCTGGATGAGATAGAGAGCGTGCTCGGTATCAGGACCTGCCCCATGGACTGGCCCATCGGCTCCGGAAAAGAGTTCCAGGGCGTATACGACAGGCAGACAGGTAAGATTAACAGATACTTTGCCACCACCTACGGTATGAAGGAGGTTGAATCCGTATCTGCTGTTATCGGTGATCCCTCACTTGATGATATAATAGGAAAGAAAGCTCACGAAAAGCTGAAGGAAGAGATCGACCTCGTAGAGGGTGCAACCGACGAGTTTGACCTTGAGAGAGTACAGAACGGTCTGCTTACTCCGGTATTTTTCGGTTCGGCCTTAAATAACTTCGGTGTTGAGAATTTCTTAAAGTATTTCCTGAAACTCGCACCTACACCCCTTGCAAGAACAGCGGGCAATGAAGTAATAGACCCTGTAAGCACCGATTTTTCAGCATTTGTATTCAAAATTCAGGCAAATATGAATAAAGCTCACCGTGACCGTATAGCCTTTATGCGTATCTGCTCAGGCCGTTTTGATGCGGAAGCGGAAGTATTCCATGTACAGGGTGGCAGAAAACTCAGACTGTCACAGCCCCAGCAGCTTATGGCTCAGGAGAGAAAAATCCTGTCCGAGGCTTATGCGGGAGATATCATAGGTGTATTTGATCCCGGCATTTTCTCAATCGGAGATACCGTATGTGCACCGGGCCTTAAGTTCAGTTATGAAGGTATACCTACATTCGCACCCGAGCATTTCGCAAAGATCCGCCAGGTAGATACCATGAAGCGTAAGCAGTTCTTAAAGGGTGTTACCCAGATAGCACAGGAAGGTGCGATCCAGATATTCCAGGAGTTTAACTCCGGTATGGAGGAGATCATCGTCGGTGTAGTAGGTGTACTGCAGTTTGATGTTATGAGATTCAGAATGGAATCCGAGTACGGCGTAGAGATCAAGATGGAAAATCTTCCTTATGAATACATCCGTTGGGTTACCGAGACCCCTGCTCCTTTGACTGAGCTAAACCTTACATCCGATACAAAGCGTGTAAAGGACATGAAGGGAAATCCCCTGCTGTTATTTGCTCATGAGTGGAGCATCCGTACAGTTATGGAGAGAAATAAAGGACTCGAACTCGCAGAGTTCTCTAAGAATTGATAAAGGTTATAAAATAAGGGATTGTGAAAAAAGACTTTCACAATCCCTAAATTATAGGCTTTTTACCTGTTTATAGCAGTCTTCATAACTTTATAATCCTTTAATTTGACAAATGTCCTGCAATATGATAGTATACAATTGAATTGGTATGTAACAACTATGTAACATTTTCAGAATGAGAATTGATGCAACAGGTTGATAAAACATATTTATATAAGGAGATATAAGAAAATGGAAGCTTTAAAGCCCGTAAAAGAAGGAAAAGTACGTGAAATCTATGACAATGGCGATACCCTGATAATGGTAGCTACTGACAGGATCAGCTGTTTTGATGTTATCCTTAACAACATAGTAACCAAGAAAGGTACCGTGCTTACACAGATGAGTAAGTTCTGGTTCGATATGACCAAGGATATCATCCCTAATCATATGATCTCAGTAGATGTAAATGATATGCCTGAGTATTTCAGACAGCCCGCATTTGAGGGAAAGAGCATGCTCTGTAAGAAGCTTAACATGCTGCCCGTAGAGTGTATCGTACGTGGCTATATCACAGGCAGCGGCTGGGCCAGCTATCAGAAGACCGGTGAGGTTTGCGGCATAAAGCTGCCCGAGGGATTAAAGGAGTCAGATAAGCTCCCTGAGCCCATCTATACACCTTCAACAAAGGCTGAGATCGGCGATCATGATGAGAATATCAGCTTTGAGCAGAGCGTTGAGTACTTAGAGAAGCGTTTCCCCGGAAAAGGCGCGGAGTACGCTCAGAAGCTTAAGGACTGTACTATCGCATTATATAAGAAGTGTGCGGATTATGCACTTTCAAAGGGTATCATTATAGCAGATACCAAGTTTGAGTTTGGTCTGGATGAGGATGGCAACATCGTAATAGGCGACGAGATGCTTACTCCAGACAGTTCACGTTTCTGGCCGCTTGACGGATATGAGGCAGGACATTCACAGCCTTCATTCGACAAGCAGTTTGCAAGAGACTGGTTAAAGGCTAATGAGGGCCATAACTGGACTCTGCCTCAGGAAATAGTTGACAAGACTATTGAAAAGTATCTTGAGGGCTACAGAAGACTTACAGGAAAAGAACTTCAGTAAAAATATTTGGGGATTTAACTTTTTAGGGGAAGAAGGCATTTTCTTAAAGAGGTGATTTGAATGAAACAGGGTGGAAAAAGCCCGCTCGGTATGATAGTCGTGGTACTTATAGTACTGGTGGCTGCACTTGGCGGACTTATAGGTTATTCTAAGCTCAGCGCCCAGAATGAACCTGTGTATAAAGGAGTGCTCGGATACTCAAACGATACCGGAAAGACGGTAGTAAACAATAACGGTGAGATAACTACCATTCCGGATAATGTGGTTATGGTCGGCGGCCTGACACAGAGCATGGGGCTGATCTCAGACAGTTTGAATAAATCGGATGATGAAAGCAGTAATGATTCATCGGATAATACAGTGGCAAATACAGACAGTACTTCAACTGTAACCGATGTTCCTGAGACTACCGATACACCACAGGACAGCAACACATCCGATACGGGTACGACCGATACCGATAATAACGCTGTAGAGGAAAACGGTACTCTGAAAAATGTTATCGATAATGCAGCAGAGAATGCCAAGATGCTGATGCTGTATCACGAAAACAGTAAGCAGCTGATGGAATTGCTCGGATATAATGTAACCGATGCAGCAGCAGGAAATCCGATGGATGGTGATATAACTACCATGGATCCGGACAGTGAAAACCCGGATGCCGAGGAGCCCGTAGTTTTCCTTGATATTTACTATCAGGGTACGGATGACCGCAGTGTTGCTAAGATCCAGGAAAGACTGATGCAGCTGGGCTTCATGGAATTCGCAGAGCCTACAGAGCATTATGGTCCCATTACCATGGAGGCTGTAAAGCTTTTCCAGCGTCAGAATGATCTGACACAGGACGGAATCATCGGTCAGCAGACCATAGCGATGTTGTTTGATGAAAACGCTAAGTCATACCTTTTAAAGAAGGGTATGGACGGTGATGATGTAAAGCGTATCCAGACCCGTCTGTACGAACTTGGTTATCTGGCAAAGAAGGAATTGGTTACAGGACATTTCGGCGATGATACCGAGGCAGCAGTTAAGGCTGTTCAGAAGGCTAACTATCTGACAGCAGACGGTAAGATCGGTGTTATGACATTCGAACTTTTATACAGTGAGGAAGTAAAGGCCAATCTTATTTCCTTCGGTGATAAGAGTGATGTCGTATTGGAGTGCCAGAAGAGACTGAAGGAGCTCGGTTATCTGACCACTACTCCCGATGGTTTCTACGGCGAAGATACATTGGCAGCAGTTAAGCTCTTCCAGTCAAGAAACGACTGTATCGTAGACGGTTTCTTAGGACCGTCCACAAGAGAAGCACTTAACAGCAGTAACGCCAAGTCAAACGGTCTGGTACTCGGTGACCAGAATGACACAGTAAAGAAAGTACAGCAGCTCCTTATCAAGTACGGATATCTTGATAAAGGCTGTGATACAGGCTACTTTGGTGATCTGACCGAAAAAGCAGTAAAGAAATTCCAGGCTAACAACGGACTTTCTGCAGACGGAAATGTTGGACAGAAGACCATGGCTAAACTGACCGGTTCAAGTGTAGTTAAGGCAGGCTCAGGAAGTGGCGGCGGTTCCGGCAGTGGTGGCTCGGGCAGTGGCGGATCAGGCAGCGGTGGCTCCGGTAGCGGCGGAGGCGGAACGGTTTCTTATAACCTTTCACCTGACAGCCTGATACAGGTAGCAGAATCCAAGCTTGGCTGTAAGTATGTATGGGGCAGTAAAGGACCTAATACATTTGACTGTTCAGGTTTTGTATACTGGTGTCTGAAGCAGATCGGAGTAAATCAGAGCTACATTACTTCAAAGGGCTGGAGAACTGTTGGTAAGTACAAGAAGATTACAGATTTCAACAGCATCAAGAAGGGTGATATAGTTGTTGTATACGGTCACGTAGGTATCGGTGCCGGTAACGGAGTAGTCATTGATGCTTCTTCGTCAAATGGCAAGGTTGTTAAGAGAACCATGGGTGACTGGTGGAAGAGAAACTTCATCTGTGCATGGAGAATCTTTGACTGACATTAAAACATTGTAATATAAATTGTCATCCTGAGCACTTACTTTTTGCTCAGGATGACAGTTCGTTGTTTTAGAGATATATTAAATTGACGGATATAAAGCATCGGCTATATGGTGCTTTTCAGCAGAAGTTATAGAAAGAGGAAAACCGGTATATTATGGGTTTCATTAAGTTTTTTAGGGAAGAGATGCAGGTCATAAAGGAACGTGACCCGGCTATCAAGACAAAAGCCGAGGTTTTCCTTTATCCGAGTTTTAAAGCCATTATCAGGCACAGATTTGCTCATAAGCTGTATCTGAATAAGCATTATTTCCTGGCAAGACTGGTTTCACAGAGGACTGTCAGAAAGACCGGTATAGAGATACATCCGGGTGCTACGATAGGTAAGGGCTTTTTTATTGATCACGGTACAGGAGTTATTATCGGAGAGACCACTATAATAGGTGATAATGTTACTCTTTATCAGGGCGTGACCCTCGGTGGTACCGGAAAAGAGACCGGCAAGCGTCATCCCACCATAAAGGATAACGTAATGATAGGATCCGGAGCCAAGGTTTTAGGATCATTTACAGTGGGGGAAAACTCCATGATAGGAGCCGGCTCGGTAGTGCTGCAGGAGGTACCTCCGAACTCAACGGTAGTAGGTGTACCCGGCAGGATAGTAAAGCGGGATAATGTGCGTATCCCCAGAGAGACCATGGATCAGGTTAACCTTCCCGACCCTGTTATGGCTTATCTTAATGAATTACGTGATGAAAACAAGAAGCTTAAGGGCGAGATAGATGAGCTGAAGAAGGATTTTGAAGGCTATAAGAATAAGAAGTAATTATAGAAAGCGGTGCAAAATGGTAGTATATTACAGAAGACCCAGAATAGATTATATATCAAGATACAGCTGTCAGCCCCCGGCTGACGTATATTTGGAAGTATAAATAGTTTGAAGCTGTAGATTGAATATATAAATAAGGATGGAAAAGAGTATGAAAATATATAATACACTTACAAAGAGAGTAGAAGATTTTAAAACTAACACACCCGGCAAGGTTGCGATGTACACCTGCGGACCTACAGTATACCATTTTGCACATATAGGAAACTTAAGAAGCTATATCTGCGAGGATGTTCTTGAGAAAACATTAAGATATGTAGGCTATGATGTAAAGCGTGTAATGAATATCACGGATGTAGGACACCTTTCAAGTGACGGTGACACCGGCGAGGACAAGATGCTCAAAGGTGCACAGCGTGAGCATAAGACTGTCATGGAGATAGCTAAGTTTTATACGGACGCATTTTTCTCGGATTGCAAAAAGCTTAACATCAAGACACCTGATGTTGTTGAGCCTGCCACTAACTGCATACCTGAGTTTATCCATATGATAGAGGTGCTTTTGGAGAAGGGCTATGCATATAAGGCAGGAGAGAATATTTACTTTGATACATCCAAACTCAAGGATTATTTTGTGTTCGGCAATCAGAACGAGGATGAGCTGATGGTCGGTGTGCGCGATGATGTAACCGAGGATACAAATAAGAAGAATAAGAACGACTTCGTACTCTGGTTTACAAAGTCAAAGTTTGAAGATCAGGCATTAAAGTGGGACAGCCCTTGGGGCGTTGGATATCCCGGATGGCATATTGAGTGCTCATGCATCAGTATGAAGCATCTGGGCGAGTACATGGATATCCATTGCGGCGGCGTGGATAACATATTCCCTCATCATACAAACGAGATAGCGCAGAGTGAGTCTTACCTGGGACACAAGTGGTGCAATTACTGGTTCCATGTACATCATCTGAATGACAGGGAAGGCAAGATCAGTAAGTCTAAGGGTACATTGCTCACTGTTTCGTACTTAGAGGAACAGAAATACGATCCGTTGGTTTATAGATTTTTCTGCTTACAGTCACATTACAGAAAGCCTTTGGAGTTCTCATTTGATGCACTTGATAATGCAAATGCCGCATATCAGAAGCTTAAGAAGAGATGCCTTGAAGTAAAGGCAGAGGCTGAGAAGAATGCCGGCGCAAGTGTGAACAAAGAAGTATTCGATGAGTTTGATGCTAAGTTCAAGGACGCACTCAGCAATGATATCAACACCTCTATGGCTACCACTCTGGTATATGATGTATTAAAGGCAGATATCAGTGCAACAGATAAGATAGCGCTTATAGAGAGCTTTGATAAAGTACTCAGTCTTGATCTTACAGTAGAAAAAGAGTCTGCAGCACCTGCTGTTGATCCTGAGTTTGAGAAATTTATCTTAGAGCAGATCGAGCTTCGTAAGGCAGCTAAGAAGGAAAAGAACTTCGCAGAGGCCGACAGAATCCGTGCCGAGCTTTTAGCAAAGGGTGTAGTACTGGAAGATACCCGTGAGGGAGTGAAGTGGAGTATCAAATAATTATCCAGTGAGAATATTTAGATAAAAAATGGACAATAAATTTTTATTTGAACAAACAGTAAAGATCCCACAAAAAACACAGGACATCCGCCAGATACCGGCATTGACGCTAGCGTATCTGGGGGATGCTATTTATGAACTCATAATCAGGACTACGCTGGTAGAACAAGGTATGAGTCATGTGGACAGTTTAAATAAGAAGGCATCGGGATATGCCAAAGCACCCACTCAGGCAAAGATTTTCCACATCATAGAGCCTGAACTTAGCGAAGAGGAACTCGGATTTTATAAGAGAGGACGTAACGCCAAGTCGGGAAGCGTGGCAAAAAGCGGGACAGTTGCGGAATATCGTGTAGCCACGGGATTTGAGGCACTTATGGGATATCTTTACCTGTCGGGAAACATTGACAGGATACTGGAGCTGGTCGAAAGAGGAATAAAAGCTGTAGATATATAAATCTTCTTGTGTTTTGGATTATTGGATTGAAGGATGGCAAAGTTTGATAACGGAGAACAAAGATGAGATTCGAAGAATTAACATTAGAGGGCAGAAATGCGATTTTGGAGGCATTTAAAGCAAAAAGAACAATAGATAAGCTCTTTGTGCAGAAGGGATTGAATGACGGTCCGATCAACACTATCCTTAGGGAAGCTAAAAAGACAGATGCGATCATCCAGTTCATGGAAAAAGAAAAACTTGACCAGATGTCACAGACACATAATCACCAGGGAGTTATAGCTTATTCGGCAGCCTATGATTATGCAGAGGTCAGTGAGATACTTGATAAAGCTAAAGAGAAGGGTGAACCTCCGTTTATATTCTTGTTGGATGGTATAGAGGATCCACATAATCTGGGTGCCATCATCAGGACTGCGAACCTTTGCGGAGCACATGGTGTTATTATACCCAAGAGGAGAGCGGTCGGATTGACTTCTACAGTAGCAAAGACCAGTGCCGGAGCGCTCAACTATACGCCTGTAGCTAAAGTTACAAATCTCACAGCCACCATGGAAGAACTCAAGAAGGAAGGCCTCTGGTTTGTATGTGGTGATATGGGCGGAGAGAGCATGTACAAATGTAATCTCAAGGGTCCCATCGGACTTGTTATCGGAAATGAGGGAGAGGGTGTATCGAGGCTTGTAAAAGAGCATTGCGATATCATAGCATCCATCCCTATGAAGGGCGATATTGACTCACTAAATGCCTCCGTCGCAGCTGGTGTACTCGCTTATGAAATTGTAAGGCAGAGAACATGCTGAAATATGACGAAAATATGACAAAGTGGGGGCAAAACGTAAAAAAACTGTAAAAAATTAGGGCTAAAATTCAAAAATAGTCAAAAAAACAGTCCGTTTTTCAAAAAAAGTTGAATTATTTGGGGCAATATGGTATAATTCAATCTATCGTGAAGTTTTAAATAAACTGAATGGAGACGAGACGGATCATGTATGTATTGAAGATTGACCTTCCTACCGGTATTGCTTACTTCACCGGAAAGAAAAAGGTCGTTCAGGGTTGCGAGTCACCCGGACTCACGGGAAACATCGAAGGCGCAAGATTTTTCATGGAAGAGGAAGAAGCAGCTAAATTCTGTAGAATGCTTGTGAAAAAGTATGATATGGAGTTTTATTACTCTGTTGAGGAAAAGAGAGAGCCTGCCCCTGAGCCTGAAGATAAGAAAAATGATGAGGAGAGCTTCATGTCCGAACTCAACAAGGAGCTTGCCGCAGGGGTACTTGACGCCGAAGAGGAAGACGAGAAAAACGGAAAATAAAAATTTTTTAAATTTTATAAAAAAGTGCTTGCAATTTATACAATGCTGTGGTAATATAGCATTCGGACTTCAGAAAAGGGGTTCGTATGCTGCTATAGCTCAGCAGGTAGAGCGCATCCTTGGTAAGGATGAGGTCACCAGTTCGAATCTGGTTAGCAGCTCTGCTGTCACAGGTTCGACAGCTGATAAATATGTGTTTCGAGGTGTGGCTCAGTTTGGCTAGAGCGCCACGTTAGGGACGTGGAGGCCGCAGGTTCAAGTCCTGTCACCTCGACTGAGAGTTTTCAAGGGTTTCGGGTTTCCGGAACCCTTGATTTTTTGTCTTCTGTTCTAAACTTTTTTCTAAACATGTCTTTACAAAAATTTTCCTTGCAAAAACCCTGTACCTATATTATAATTTCAATGGGTAATTATATATCAAAAGGGGATTATGAGAGTTGCCCAAAGAGGATATCAGTGTATTGGAGGTTAATTTTGATATGAGATTAATTACACGTTCGGATTTTGACGGTT
>JAEEGJ010008899.1_pt1 | contig 27358 bp, 26 predicted proteins | sample 8958761 | NCBI WGS metagenome assembly JAEEGJ01 (sample SAMN16246546, study PRJNA631951) | gut metagenome | biome: gut microbiome; feature: rumen; material: RS-attached | host: Bos | place: Iran: Karaj | collected 2018-10 | reverse complement strand
CTATCTTTCTCGTTATATTGATGAGCAGATGTATAGGTGGAACACAAGGGAAGAGAATAGTTCGTATCGTTTCCACGATATGTTTGTAAAGGCTTGCAAGCACTTTGACTACAGTGATGTACTGTCACTGTCTACAGTGGTAGATACTGAGTATCGTACCTTCCATAACAAGGTATATTATGCTTGGTACAGACACAAGGTGGCATAAGAAAAGGATAGTCCACTTGGAACTATCCCTTCTGTATTTGTTGCTTTTGCGTTGTTACTGTTGTTACTCATCAAGAACACCACGAACGGAGAAGCCGTAATAGCGGTAATAATCATTGTCAGCAATCCAATCATCACCAAAACTTAAGTCGTAGGCATCAAACGTATCATATTTTGTACTGCTCCAATAACAACCATTGTTGCCAAAATTAATTACATAGCCACTGTCAACGTAACTAACAGCAGGAAAGAACAGATTCTTACTTGAATCATCATTTGATGTCAATACCAATCCTGCAACACCACTGCCTTCATAGTCAGCAGTCCAAGCTGATGTTGTAGATGTTTTTAATACTTGGACTTCCTCATTTGTTGGCATTCTCCAATTGCCGCCCCAAGCAGCGGTCACAGCATCATCTGATGGTTGTAATATAGTTAAGCCGTCTTCATCATTGTACTTTGTCATAACCTCATTTTCACTGTCATAGTATTTGTAGTCATGTTCACCAAAGTATTTCTGTCCTTCACCACTACCTACTTGGTCGGCAGTGTAACCTTGAGTATCACCCCAAGCAAAGTATAAACCATAATCACTTGGCTGCGAAGCACCGATGTTCATTGTTGCCCATTTAAGTCCACCAATCTCAACATATTCGTGTCCTGCATATGGGTCAAAATAAGGATTATAATGTACCTCATTTGGTGTATCCTTACAGATGGATACATTTGGTAGTATTAAACTACTTTCTGCTGCTTCATATTCAGCATGTGTTTCAAATTGTTTTAGATATTTCATAATTATTCTATTTTATATTATTGTTATTACTAATAAATATCTTGTATTTTTTGTTCATATCAAAATTTGAATGTATTTTTGCAGCGAGATAGATATTTATGGTAAATATCGTATCAGAATGAAGCAGATAATCAGATTAACAGAGAGTGATATACATAACATAGTAAGAGACGTTATAACAGAAGTTTTTGATGAAGGCTCTAAAACAATGGGTAATCATCGTAGGCTTCTTGACAGACTTAAAGCGCAATATGATGCAGGCGCAAACCCACAAAGGGTTTATCCTAATAAGACTGTTAATAACAATGAGAGAGTAAAGAAAGGACTAAAATTACATCATGAATTATTAGGTATGGATATTATTAATGAAATTGGACAAGATGCGTATTTGACATTTGACTTGTATATGGATGATAAGTTGTTTGCCATATTCAAGTATACATTGACTGATGTTAAAGATGTAAATGATAAACGTATTTATCTACGTGGCAATGTAGAACCAAACGGAATGTTTAGGAACAATGAGTTATTGTTAACATACAATATCAATAAAGGTACGTTTACACGTCCAAGTGGAAATAGGGTCTATAAGTTCGTATTAAACACCAATACAACCAATCCTCATGGCGCACATAATGCATCAGTAATGGAACGCTTGCTAAAATACAAAGACGAATATATGAAACCATAATGAAAATGAGCAACCTGGTTTGGGTTGCTCATTTCTGTATATTTATGTATAAATAAGAATTATTGCCAACAGGTATATAGTTCCCTAATTATTTGTATTTACTTAATCTCTCTTATTAACATACCAGGATAGAAATCACCACCACTGGTTTTCTCAAAAGTAGTAAAGCCCAGTCCTGCCCCATCGGCTTCTTCTTCAGCAGCCATACAGCGATTGTCCCAAATAAGGTTCTTGACTGGACGAATGGTTCCTTTTCGATGATAGGTAATACGTCCCTCTTCGTCTTCTCTACGTTCTAACACTTCGAATTTCGAAGAAGGTGACACGCCTTCTTTCATTCCAATGTGGATATGAAGTGTACCATCAGCAGCAACCTCGAAAACAGGAGCAGTCACTTTGAAGATTTCAAAGCGCTTGCGCAGTTGCACAATATTCTCGTCAAGGGCACGAGTGAGCACCTTGAGGAACACCTCATCATCATTACGCAAACCACGAAGGACTGTCTTGGAACTGGTTGCTTCATAGTGACCTACATACTCTAACTGGAAGAGTTTGCTGTTTAATTGATAAGCTCGCTTCTTCGATGCATCGGGATTGTCTTTATCAAAATAGTATTGTGAATAGAAGACTTCGGCAATGCTGTCATTCCATACCAGTTTGTAGAGGTAACTATTGATATGAACGGTGAAGCCTGCCACCAGCGAACTGATGGCATCACCAGCAGAGCCGACCCCCTTTAAGGTATTGGTCTTACCACCATTAGCAATTGACGCTACATCACCTGCCATACTAGCCAACTGAAAGAGAGCCTGAAACCCTTCTGCTCGTGCTTGCTTATTAGCGTAGCTTACATCGTTGACAATTACAAAGGTATTACCGATAAGTTGTTCACCTGCATCCTCCAACATTGCCTTGCCCCTAATGGTCTGTAGAGCATGAGCCACATCCTCTACAGACGCATTATAGTTGCCTCGCTCTTTAATAAGTTCCATATCAAACGAGCCGTCTTTATTATCACGATTAAACCACTTGGAGACCAGTCGCTGCGCCACCTTATTCCTCTGGAGAAATGTGGTGATCTGGGCTTGCAATTCATCGTCCTTTGGTTTCCCTTTTGTACTAAGAATGCGCAGACTGAGGTTGTGGTCATTGAAACGATCAGGGTGTTCCACCTTAAGCAGCGTCCTGAAAATCTCATCATACATACCTGTCCCAGGATTCACAATAGAGAAGGTATATAGCGAACTGCGGTTATAGTCCTCTATCACGTCGTCTTTGTCTTTTGCCAATACTTCGAAAACGACTGACAGTCCTATAATCAACAAAAGAATTCGTTTCATAATTACAGATTAAAGAACAATATTAATAATCCCACAGCACATCAGGAATACGATCATCTAGTGTATAGATGCGCTTTGCCTGCGTTATGATAATCTTACCTTTGTTGTCAACCCATACCACACCCAATTGAGCAGATGCGCTATTTTGCAATTCATGCGCCAACCATCCGATATACTTGCGTTCGCCACGATAATTGGGTTGGAAGGCTGATTCACCAAAAAGCAGAGGACACTGACTATAGACAGCACGCTGAATCATATTGCCCTGTGTATCAATAAGCCCGATGCTTTCTCCCTTGATAACAGCGGCAACGCCATGACTGAACTCACAGACTTGTTTAAAGGCTGGCTGTATGACAAAATTACCACTTTCGTCAACATAGCCCCATAACTCACCTTGCTGCTTAGGAGTTAAAATCTGCGCCCTTATGGATAAAGAATTAAGAAGGATAAATGCTACCAGCATCATCCATCGAGTTTTTGCTATGTCCATAGTAACCCTTATTGATTTTACTGCCAAATTACTTCTGGCATCTTGTCTGGAGCAGGAATTGCCAAACCTTCGCCCTTGTTAGCCTTGAGGATTGCCTTATTCAGTGCTTTTACATCCTTTACTATCTTATAACCTTCAGGAAGCACAAAGTTTGCCTCGTCAATGTTACACTCTTTGAATTCCTGCAACAGAGCAGTCATTGAATATGTAGGAGAATTGGTCTCACCATCTACATAAATACCAAAATAATACTCTTTTTCATTTTTCGCCAACAGGTGTCCTGGAATGGGAATAGCCTCCATGGTCTTACCATCAATTACAATGGTACGTTCTGGTGTCTGGCCTTCTTCGATCTCTCCAAAAATCAAGTTTTCAATTGCAGGGAATCCTTCAACGTCTGTAAGAGCAACACCATCTGGTATGTTTTTCACTTGAAACATAGTTTTTATATCCTGCTGTCCCTGCTGAATGGCAAGCTCAGGTTTAAATTTTAAAACCATTGCTATCTTTAGTTTGGGGAAAGCAACAATACTCTGACCTTCCTTCCAATCGTTGATAGTGATACGTCCTAATTCCGGACATAAGATGGCAGAACGATTATTGGCAATATCCCAATAAGCATACTGTGTAAAATCACCATCAGGAAATCCGAAGCCGTAGCGATTCTCTTCAGCTTGCTTATACGCACGCTTGACTATGGAACCAGCCATTTTCTTTGCTATTGAACGTTGAAGAGCAGACAATTCCTTGTTTTTGTCAATTTCTGCTTTAACACGTTCTTTGGCAATTTCCACATCCTCGTTAGTCTTGTAGTTCATTTTACTAATGGTAAAGACTCTGTCTTGAGCGAACATACCTGTAGTCAATGCTAAGAGGCAAAGTGTTGATAGTAACTTTTTCATAATTCAATTGGTTTTAGTTAATAATTAATGTAAACTGATTATATCGATTATTGTATGATTTTAGCATTTATTTTGAAAGATGAACAGAGGCTTGTCCGATGCCTTCAGCAATGACACGAACCTTAAGACCATAGGACTGAAGGTCACGACGCAATTGGGTGGCAAAACGACGCGCATCCATAGCCATACCATTATCGGCTATCATGGGGATACGAACTTGATCAAACTGAAGGATACGTTCCTTTGCATCAGAGAGGCTATAACGTCCTCCAACGGCATTCTGTGCCATCCAGTCGTCGAGAATATCGGTGAGTGGGTCACCATCAAACTCGCTATCAAAAGTGAAATCAGCATCGGGAGCAATCTCCACTGCAATTCTCACTTCACGCCCGTTCTCAAACAGATCGTCAAAATGTTGGAGGAGTTGCCCCTGAAAAGCATCCATCTGTTCAATGACGGCTTCCTGAAGAAGCACTGGTAATTCTGCTGAAAAACTGGGTTTGCCTGTTCCACTGGCAGTTGCTACTTGCTTGTAAGTATAGGCATCAAGACCACGAAGCGTATACGTAACGGATTTCTTAGGACCAAGCGTATTAAGTTTCCACGACACTTCCAAGAGAATATCAGCCTGCACACGCTGAAGCAAGGAGTCGCCTGAACGTATTTGCTGTGCCATATCTTTCAAAGGAAAACCCTGTTCAGCCATGAGTTCACCGATTTTAGCTACAACAGGCAACAAATCTTCATCAGAAGTGAGGGCGAGAGCATAGTCTGCATGAGGCGGTTCTGTGTTTGTCATGAAACCATGTTCACGACACCATGAATCAGCAGGAATGGCCATGAGTGTGGGACGCTTAGCCTGCGGATACACGGAAAGCCAAACACTACAGAAAAGGAGTATCATGTAAACTCTAGATATAAAAGACATCCTATTCATGACCTATTAAACATTTTAATTATCACAATACAATATAAGAATCTCAGAACCTGTCATTCAGTCCTTGTATAATGCCTTTCTGCTGCAAATCTTTTCGCAATTGTTCTTTGGAAACAGAGACAGTAGATGTGACTCGGAACTGTTTGCCTACGCGCGCCACTGTACGAGTGCCAGACACTACCTGACCATAGTTCTTGAAAGCGCCATTGGAAAAGAAATCGGAGAAGAAGGCTGCATGTTGCGTCTCTACGTTGGCACTGCCTGCAAGGGGTCGCTGTCGCTGCCGATTGGCTGTGCTGTTGAAGCCACGAAAGAGTACACCATGAATGGCACAACGCAGGAGTTGATCATCAGTGACATCATTCTTGGGGGAAGTGATACTGGTGGTAACAAGATAAGTTCCTTGCAAGCCTGTACCAGCCCCTTCAAGGGTATATTCCTCCATGGGGAAGGGTGTAGCATCTGTAGGAGTCGAAACAGTGCCACCAGCAGGAGTAGTTGACGCATTGACCTTGGGTTTGTTGACTACGCGACGTTCCGTGCGCTTGGCAGGAGCCTCTGCAGTCATCCAACTACGCCATCCTTCAGCCACAGAAGAAACAGTCGGTGTCTGACTCTTGCCGTCATTTTCTGCGGGTGCAGTCTTGGACACACGATCTGTTACGTCATCTACTAACTCTCCTAAACTGAGACAACCTTTCTTCTCCTGCAACTTCTGAAGAAGGAAATAGGTGAAGAGACCATGCTCTTTCTCCTTATAAGGATAAGCCGTCTCCTGTCCCGTAGCAGCAGAGAACACTACCATCTTTCCTGTCACCGCAGCGATTTTTGGTTTGATGGCAACACCACGTGCTTCCACTAACATTTCACTACCTCGTTGTGCACCACTGAAACAAGCATCAAGGAAAACGATAGTAGCCTGTGTACTCAATTCTGAGAGAGTTTTATAAAGACGTGAAGTGCTATAACCACTGGAAGGGTCAGTAGCGTACGCATCCACTGGCAATAAATAAGCTTCACGGCTTGCTTCATCTGGCATTCCATGACCACTATAGTAGAAGATGACACGTGCCTCACCCTTGTAAGCCTCAGTCATCGAACGTAACCATCCCAATTCATGGTCAATATCACCTTTGGTAGCATCTATGATACAATGGATGTTTTTCTCTGGCACGCCAAGAGCCTTCTGGCAGTAGAGAGCAAAGAGATTACCATCGTTCTCGGCAAAGCGAACAGGTGCAACATGCTTGTAATGCTCATTAGCCAGTACAAGGACAAAGGTATTATTGTCTGTAATGGTATTTAGCGGAATGCGCGTATCAACTTCATCTGCTGCAAGAATACTCCTGAAACTGATGAACGACAAAACTGTTATAAATAATATACGTGCACGCATAGGCTTCATCATTAAGTATTTATCATTTCCTGTTCATTTTCTATTTCTTAATTGTGATGGGGATGCGGCGTGGAATCATGTCGTGATCGTGCTTACGACACTTGGCAAGCCACTTCTGGAAGTCGTCGTAAGAGAGTTCGCGAGGCAGGAGTTCACTCGTTGAACTGTCGGAAGCCTTTGCAAACTGATTGGGCGAGAAAACAACGTAGATCACATTGTGCTCTGATGAGCGTTCACACGTCATATTGTACTCATCCACAAAAGGACGCTCCTGCTGGGATGCTTCCTTGATACTAAAGAACAGGTAACGACGGTTCGCCTCAATAGGATAGATGCCGTCCGTCTGATTGCGATACGGCAACAAGCAGAACGCCCGTTCTCCTGAGTCGATGAGATAGACGGCAAGATAGCCGTTGACAGGAGATGTGAATGACAAAAAGAGATCGTCGCCACTCTTGAAGTCATCGTCCTCAAACTTATCTTCTGTACCATTACGAAGCACACGTGCCTGAAAGTCAATCTGCGACATGACTATCTCTCGTGCCTTACCCTTCACTCTACAGGTAACAATCAGCATGTCTTGTTCGTAGGAGATATCATACTCGGGCTTACCAATCGTCTCTATCCATTCGCCTTTCACCTCACTGCCTCCAACACTGAAGAAGTCCGTCGTAGACTCACCATTACTGTTCTCTACACGGGTGACGTTCTGTTGCTGAACAATAGTGCCGAACTCGTCAGCCAGTGCCTGGATCTTTGCACGTTCCAAAGCAATCCGCCTTGCCTGCTCTATCGTTACATTCTCTGGAGCATGATAGGTGTATTCGCCCTCTACCGTCTTCACCTTCTGGGCAAAAACGGAAGTTGTCAACAGTGTCAGCAGGAGGATAACCGCTCGTCTCATTACTTACCAGCCTAGGATGTCGTCGAGTTTCTTCTGTACTTCGTCACCTTGCTTAGCCAGTTCCTCGCTTGCCGCCTTTTTGGCTGCAGCCTTTGCCATTTTACTATTATAGGCAATACGGACAAGCACCTCATAGCCATTGGTCTTCTCACGGTAGAGCTCCACGACAGGAAGTACACGACCAATGCTTTGAATAATCAGGTTCTTATTCGCCATGATCGACTTGGCAAGGGAGTTCGCCACGTCTTTGCCTACTTGCTCGTTGGCTACCGTATTCTCGATAAGAGCCGTCACCTCGGTCTGAATCTTACCTGCCAAAGCCTGTTTGGCAAGTTCTGTTGCCTGCATCTTCGCCGCATCATAGACACTACCGAAACTCATCGCCTCACCAATGATGAACTTCTGGAACAGATCATCATCTATTTCCATCTCCATCATATAAGAACGGTCTAACTGTTTCTCCATGGGCAAAGCTCCTGGAGAAACCTTCCATCCCTCTTTAGTCAACTTCTTAGCCTCCTTACGGGCGGTCTTAGTAGCCTTTTCGTTCAACTCAGCCTTGGTAGCCTTCTTTAATTCTTTACGCGCCTCTATCTGTTCTTTTGTCAACTGTGCGTAACTAATTGTGGAACCTGCCAACAGACAAATACCCACCAATAATAAAACCTTTTTCATTTTCTCTCATTTATAGATTTAACTGTTATTGATTTTTGCAAAGGTACAAATTAGTTGGTAAAAAACAAAAAATATTGATATTTTATTTTATCTGCCCCAATTTATTTGGCATTTTACCCGATTTGCACTACCTTTAACCTATGGTTGAAGGTACTCACGTTCGAAAATGCCCAAATTTATTTGGCATTTTACTCACTTAATCGTACCTTTGTACCCGAAAAAAGAACGAAATAAATATGCAAGAGACAAGACAGAATAAGATTGCACGGTTGCTGCAGAAGGAACTGAGTGTTATTTTCCAGCAGCAGACTCGTTCGATGCATGGGGTCATGGTGAGTGTCACGAGAGTACGTGTGAGCCCTGACCTGAGCATCTGCACAGCGCATCTGAGTATCTTCCCCAGTGAGCGTGGCGAGGAGTTGATGGAGAACATCCATAAGAACGAGAAACAGATCCGGTATGAGTTGGGGACCAGGGTACGCCATCAGTTGCGTATCATCCCTGAGCTGCGTTTCTTCATTGACGACTCACTCGACTATATCGACCATATTGACGAGCTGTTGAAGAAGTGAACTTCCCGTTCTATATCGCCCGTCGTTACCTCTTCTCGAAGAAGAGCACCAACGCTATCAACGTGATCAGCGGTATCTCCGTCGTGGGAGTCGCCGTTGCCACGATGGCATTGGTGGTCACGCTCAGCGTGTTCAACGGCTTTCACGATATGGTAGCCTCCCTTTTCACGCAACTCGACCCACAGATCAAGATCACCCCAGCCAGGGGAAAGACGGTTGCCGCCGACGACTCACTATTGACACGTATCCGCCAACTGCCGCAGGTGGATGTCGCCACAGAGGTGATGGAAGACCAGGCTCTTGCCGTCTATGGGGAGCGACAGGCTATGATTCAACTGAAGGGTGTGGAGGATAACTTCGACAAGTTGACGCATATCCGTGAGGTATTGGAGGGTGACGGTGACTTTGAGCTGCATGCCGCCGATATGTATTATGGCATCTTAGGTCTTGGCGTCGCCTACCAGCTGGGGACAGGCTATACCTACGAACGCCCTTTGAAGATCTATGCCCCTCGGAGGGAGGGTCAGCTCAACATGGCAAACCTGCAGGAAGGTTTCGTGGAGGATGAGCTGTACTCACCCGGTGTCCTGTTCAGTATCAAACAAGGGAAATACGACAAACGGTATATCATCACCTCCATTCATTTCACCCGTCATCTGTTTGACCAAGAGGGGATGCTCTCCTCCTTGGAGCTTCGTCTGAAAAACGGCAGTGACTTCGAGAAGGTGAAGGCAGAGATGCAGGAGATCGCCGGCGACCGTTTCGTGGTGCGTGACCGTTATGAGCAGCAGGAAGACACCTTCCGCATCATGAAGATAGAGAAGCTCATGGCATATATCTTCCTCACCTTCATCCTTGTCATCGCTTGTTTTAATATCATCGGCAGTATCTCGATGCTGATGATCGACAAGAAGAATGATGTGGTGACGCTGCGTAACCTGGGGGCTTCCGACAAGCAGATCGTCCATATCTTCTTGTTTGAGGGACGAATGATCTCCGCGATGGGAGCCGTCATCGGCATCGCCATCGGACTGTTGCTCTGTTGGCTGCAACAGCAATATGGTATTGTACGACTGGGACAGTCAGAGGGAGCGTTTATCATCGATGCCTATCCCGTCAGCGTACATCCGTGGGATATCATCCTCATCTTCTTCACCGTCCTCGCCGTAGGATTCCTCAGCGTATGGTATCCCGTACGCTATTTCTCCAAGCGACTATTAAACTAATGTGATATTCTCCACCTCCACGGGTTCGTGGAGGAATATCTGTGCCTGTTCCTTGAACTTCTCAGGATTCTCTGTCGTGAGGTAATGGACCCCACCACCCTGGGTACAACGCTGTTCGATGTCAGGATGTCGCTGGAAATATTTCTGCAGCGCGTCAGCGACATATTCCCCCTGGGAGATGATACGGATGCCACGGGGAATGTATTTATGAATCTTAGGCAATAACAAAGGATAATGGGTACAGCCTAAGATAATGGTGTCAATCTCGGAGTCCATACGCAGGAGCTGGTCAATGCGTTTCTTCACGAAATAATCCGCACCAGGGGAGTCTGCCTCGTTATATTCCACCAGGGGAACCCAGAACGGACAGGCGACACCGCTGACATGGATGTCCGGGAAGAACTTATGAATCTCCAGGTTATAGCTCTGGCTCTTAATGGTACCTTCCGTCGCAAAGATACCGACATGACGGGAATGCGTCAGGGAACCGATGACCTCCGCCGTAGGACGGATGATACCTAACACACGACGCTGTGGGTCGAGGTTGGGGAGGTCGTGTTCCTGGATAGTACGTAACGCCTTCGCGGACGCGGTGTTACATCCTAAGATCACGAGGTGGCAGCCCATCTCAAAAAGACGGGTGACCGCCTGGCGGGTAAACTCATAGACCACATCAAAGGAACGGGTACCATAGGGGGCACGGGCATTGTCGCCCAAGTAGAGGTAGTCATACTGGGGTAACAACTGGCGGATACCATGTAAGATGGTCAGACCGCCATAGCCACTGTCGAAGATACCAATAGGTCCTGGTTTACTCGGAAACATGGTCATCGTTAACGTAACGCGTCTTTCACTGCATCTGTCACATCCTCACCCATCGTGATATTCATCCACGGCATGGCGTTCTGGTCTGTATTGAGGATAAAGGCGAGACCACGGGAGCTGCCCACACGAGCCAAAGCATCAGCAAGACGTGTCTTCAACGGCTGCAAAGCCCTCTCCCTGGCTTCCGCCAAGAGACGCTGACTCTCCTTCTTGAAAGCGATATTCTTGTCAAGCAACTCCTGAAGCTCGGTCTGACGCTTCTGTAAGATGGTCTGCGGGAAGTCACGCTGACCGTCCAGAAACTCCTCGTATTTCTTGTTAAACTCGTCTTCCACACGTTTCTGCTCTGCGGCATACTGCTCCTGCAACTGTGCCATGTTTGTCTCCACAAGGGCATAATCACTCATAGACTGGAGCACAGCAGAATAGCTGAGAAACCCAAACTTCAGTACTGCGGTCTCTGACTGTGCAGACACAGCGAGCTGCATACATGTCATGACCAAAAGGAAAGCAACTTTCTTCATATTCGTTTTTGAGTTAATAGGAGGGCGTGTCGTCTGGCACACCCTCCTCATGTTATTGTCGTAGGGAAACCCTTACTTCAACAGGTTCATCGTGTCTGTGGCAATCATCAACTCCTCATCAGTAGGAATGACAACCACTTTCACCTTAGAGTCATCGGCGGAGATCACAGCCTCCTCACCACGGACATTGTTCTTCGACGCGTCGAACTTGATGCCAAGGAACTCCATGTCCTTGCATACCTCGGCACGCATGCTCACCTGGTTCTCACCAACACCAGCGGTGAAGACGACAACATCCAGACCACCCATAGCGGCAGCATAGGCGCCAATGTACTTCTTGATACGGTAGAAATACATATCCTGAGCCAGTTTGGCACGCTCGTCACCACTCTTGGCGGCATTCTCGACATCACGCATGTCACTGGAACCGCCTGTGATACCGGCAACACCACTCTTCTTGTTGAGCAGGTTAGACATACCGTCAGCGTCCAGTCCGAGTTTCTTCTCGATGAAAGTCACGGCACCACCGTCAATATCACCGGCACGGGTACCCATCACCAGTCCCTCAAGGGGCGTAAGACCCATAGAGGTGTCGATACACTTACCATCTTTCACGGCAGCGATAGAGCCACCATTACCCACGTGGCAGGTCACCATCTTCGTACCCTCCGCAGGGATACCGAGGAACTCACAGGCACGTGCTGACACATAACGGTGAGAGGTACCATGGAAACCATAACGACGGATACCATATTTCTGATACAGCTCGAAAGGAATGGCATACATATAAGCCTTGGGAGGCATCGTCTGATGGAAAGCAGTGTCAAACACACCGACCTGAGGCAGTCCAGGCATCAGCTCCTTCACGGCATTCACACCCTTCAGGTTGGCGGGGTTATGCAGCGGTGCCAGATCGGAACACTCCTCAAAAGCCTTCAACACCTCGTCAGTCAGGATGACAGACTTGTTGAACTTCTCACCGCCATGCACCATACGGTGACCAACGGCATCAATCTCCTTCAAGTCTTTGATCACACCAATCTCCGGATCTGTCAACAGCGAGAAGATAAACTTCACGCCCTCTGTATGCTCTGGGATGTCATGCATGATCTGTTTCTTCTCACCATTGGCGAGCTTCACCTTCACAAAGGCACCGTCCAAGCCTACACGCTCAGCACCACCTGACGTCATCACACTCTTGTCGTCCATGTTGTACAATGCGTACTTGATAGAGGACGAACCACAGTTCAATACTAATATCTTCATAATTTCAATTCTGTTAGTCGCTTCATTTCTTTGCGTCCATAGCCTGACAGGCGGTAATGGCAACCATATAATAGATATCCTCTACGGAGCAACCGCGAGACAGGTCGTTGACAGGACGTGCGATACCCTGCAGGATAGGACCAATGGCTATGGCATCACCTAAGCGCTGTACGAGTTTATAACCGATATTACCTACCTCCAGGTTAGGGAATACGAGGACGTTTGCCTTACCTGCGATCTCCGAACCAGGAGCTTTCTTGGCACCGACACCAGGAACAAGGGCGGCATCAGCCTGCAACTCTCCGTCAATCTTCAGAGACGGATCCAGTTCCTTGGCAAGTTTCGTTGCCTCTATCACCTTATCCACCACCTCATGCTTGGCACTTCCCTTGGTGGAGAAGCTCAGCATGGCAACACGGGGATCAGCAAAACCTGCCACTGACTTAGCGGTCTGTGCCGTACATACGGCAATCTGACTGAGCTGGGCGGCATCCGGCATAGGAGTCACTGCTACGTCACCGATTACCAACACACCATTCTCACCATATTGAGGCTGCTTGGAAATCAACAGCATACCACCGCTGACACAGGTGATGCCAGGAGCGCATTTGATGATCTGCAAGGCAGGACGCAGGGTGTCACCTGTGGTAGAGAGGGCACCGCTGATCTGACCGTCAGCACCTTCCGTCTTGATAATCATACAACCAAGATACAAGGGGTTCTTCACTAGTTTGCGAGCTTCCTCGATAGTCATACCCTTTGACTTACGAAGCTCTGCGAGCTTCTCTGCAAGTTCCTCACTCTTCTCGAAATTCTCCGGGTCAATCAAAGTCGCCTTATCAATGTTTGTCAATCCTTTCTCCTTGGCAAGAGCATGTACCTTGTCAGGGTTACCAATCAGGATGATGTCTGCGATGTCGTCAGCCAATACCTTGTCGGCTGCACAAAGGGTGCGCTCCTCTTCTGCTTCCGGGAGCACGATGCGCTGCTTGTTTGCCTTAGCACGCGCTACGATTTGACTTAATAAATCCATAGTTTGTTTTATTATTATTAGTTTTAAGATATATACTGAATTGCAAAGATACAAAAAAACTCTAAACTCTAAACGCTAAACTCTAAACTTTTAATATATATTTACATCAATTCTTTCGTGAGGATACTCTCCAGTTTCTCCGCGGTCAGACGAATCTGCAGGTTAGACTTGATCGCTACGGTGATACCGCCCGTCTCCTCACTCACCACGATGGCGACACAATCGGACTCCTGTGAGATACCTAATGCCGCACGGTGTCGCAAACCCAGTTCCTTGGGAATGTCCAGATTATGACTGACGGGGAGGATGCAACCTGCCGCCTTGATACGTCGTTTGGAGATAATCATCGCACCGTCATGCAACGGAGAGTTCTTGAAGAAGATGTTCTCGATGAGTTGCTGACTGATGATGGCCTCTATCCGCTCACCGGTAGCCACCACATCATCTAACGGCATATTACGCTCAAAGACGATCAAAGCACCGATTTTACGTCTGCTCATACCCATACATGCCATCACAACCGGCATGATGGTCTGTTTCAGTTCTTCGCTATTTGCTGTTTTACTCTTTCCCAACAAACGGGTCAGCATTCGCATACGTTCATGGGCACCCAGATTATAGAGGAACTTACGAATGTCTTCTTGGAACAGGATAATCAGACCTATCACACCCACGCTGACCAGTTTGTCCATGATGGCACCCAACAGGCGCATCTCCAATACCTGAGACACCACCAGCCATAACACGATGAAAATCATGATTCCCATGAACACATTCAAGGAACGCGACTCTTTCATCAGCCTGTAGATGTAATACAACATCATGGCGACGAGGACGATATCGATAATATCTTTGATGCCTAACTCTACTATCATACTACTCGCTCAATTTTAACCGCTCAACTAACGCGACACACTCCACGGCTTCCCTCACATCATGGACACGCAGAATACTGGCACCCTTCTGCAAAGCGATGGTGTTCAGTACGGTCGTACCATTCAACGCTTCTCCTGGTTCACATGCCAACGCCTTATATATCATCGACTTACGGGAGACACCCGCCAATACAGGAAGTCCGATGACGGATAACCGTTCCAGCTGCATCATCACCTCATAATTCTGCTCCAAGGTCTTACCAAAGCCAAAGCCTGGGTCGAGGATAATGTCTTTCTGACCGTATGAGCGCAACTCATCCACCTCACGGGCAAAATGAAGCAGCATTTCACGAATGGTCGGCTGAACAGACATTAATATATAGGGTACACCCAGACGCGCTACCATACGGAACATCTTCGCATCAGCACCTTCCGACACGTCATTGATGATATCCACACCGTATTCCTCAACAACCATACGCGCCACATCAGGACGGAAAGTGTCCACACTGACCACTGCCTCTGGAGCCTCACGACGGATAATGGCAAGAGCAAAACGCAGACGCTCCATCTCCTCTGCTTCCGTAACCGGCTCACTTCCCGGACGTGTAGAGCAGGCACCCACATCAATGATGCTGCCTCCCTCTTGCAGAATCTGTTTGGTTCGCAAGGCAATATCCGTCGCCGTCTGCTGACGACTTTCCGCATAGAATGAGTCAGGCGTCACATTCAGGATACCCATCACCTGTGGGGTGCTGAGTTCTAATAATCGTCCGTTACAGTTCAGTGTGTACTCCATATTTTTTGCAAAGTTACGAAAAAACGAGAGAAATGCAAAAGGAAAGTTTACTTTTTCTTTTCATTTCCGAGTGCATAGTAAGTTCGGCAGAGCCAAAGATACGAAAAATCGAAAGCAGAACAAAAAGAATTTATTCTTTTTTTATGCTGAGATGGAGTATCTTCGTCTTTTTATGACAAAGATACGAAAAAGTTTAGAGTTTAGAGTTTAGAGTTTAGAGTTTTTTTGTATCTTTGCGTCAAAATCATAAAATAACAATGGATATTAAGGAACTTTATAAACTTTACCAGCAGCATCCATGTATTACCACCGACTCGAGAAACTGCCCCGAGGGTAGTATCTTCCTTGCCCTGAAAGGTGAGTCGTTCAATGGTAATCAATTCGCTGTACAGGCTTTGGAGAAAGGCTGCGCTTATGCCATCGTGGATGAAGCCCCCTCCAACGCTCAACCCTCTACGCTCAACTCTCAACTCATACTGGTCGATGACTGTCTGCAAACCTACAAGGACCTGGCACGGGAGCACCGTCGTCAGTTTGACATCCCTGTTATCGGTATCACGGGCACCAACGGCAAGACGACGACCAAGGAGCTCATCCGTGCCGTCCTGTCAGAGTGCTACAACGTGATGGCTACAGAGGGTAATTTCAATAACGATGTGGGAGTGCCGAAGACCTTATTCCGTTTGAATGAGGATCATGATATCGCCGTCGTGGAGATGGGAGCCTCACATCCCGGAGACATCAAGACACTGGTAGAGACAGCGGAGCCGACTAGTGGACTCATCACGAATGTTGGACGTGCCCATCTGTTGGGATTCGGCTCCTTCGAAGGGGTCTGCAAGACCAAGGGAGAACTGTATGACTTCCTGATCGGCCACGACTGTCCCCTTTTCGTCAATCGTGACAACGAGCATCTGATGAAAATGGTGACGGAAAGAGGGGAAAGAGGAGTTCAGCCTGATACCTACTACTATGGACAGAGTGACTCCAAGGACATCCTGATTCGTGGTGAGGTCATCAGTTGTGCTCCCTTCCTGAAGTTCCGCTGGCGGGAGCAGGATGCCGATGCTGACTATACCTCTGAGTGGATGGAGGTACAGACACATCTCATCGGAGCCTACAACCTCGACAACATGCTTGCCGCCATCACTATCGGCTATGTGAATAACATACCTTTTGAGCAGATCAACCACGCCTTAGAGAATTATATCCCCTCGAACAACCGCAGTCAGATGACGGTGACAGAGCATAACCATCTTGTTGTGGATGCTTATAACGCCAACCCTACGAGTATGAAGGCTGCCATCGACAACTTCAAACTGATGGACGTACCGCATAAGATGGCGATTATCGGAAAGATGGGTGAGCTGGGCGATGTTGTTGAAGAAGAGCATCAGAAGGTTGTCGATATGCTGACCGATGCTCATTTCGAAGAGGTATGGCTGGTAGGTGAGGAGTTCCAAGACATCCCTTGTAACTTCCGTAAGTTCAAGGATGTCGAGGAAGTCAAAGAAGCGATAGCCGCTAACAGCCAGACGCTAACCGGCAAATACATCCTCATCAAAGGCTCAAACAGTAATAAACTCTTCCAATTGCCAGAACTGCTATGATCAAAAGACTGCTGCTCTCCTCTACCATACTCCTATTACTTGCCTGTCAAGGTAAGCAATCACCTATGAAGGAGGGGAATGCCGTCTATTACTGGCGCACGGACCTGCGGCTCGACTCCACGGAGCGTGCCTTCCTGAAGCAGTATCATATTAATAAGGTGTATTGCCGCTATTTTGATGTGGTGATGAGCGACAGCCTGGGTCCCATACCTAATGCCACCCTCAAATTCAGCGAGACCCTGCCAGCAGGTGTTGAGATGATCCCTACCGTCTTTATCGTCGAGAGCTGTATGCATCAGAAGCCCGAGGGACTCGCCAGGAAAATCGTCGACCGCATCCTGCAGATGAATGAGACGAATGACATCAAAGGAGTGAGGGAGATACAGATTGACTGTGACTATACAGCACGAAGCCGTATGTTCTACTATCAGTTCCTGGAGGAGCTGAGGTCGGTATTGTCAACATTCAACTATCAACTGTCAACCACTATCCGCCTCCACCAGTTGTCGATGAAGGTTCCGCCTGTCGACTACGGAGTACTGATGCTCTATAACACAGGACACCCGATGAAGTTCATGGAGCGTAACCCCATCCTTGACATCCGTGATGTGGCACCCTATCTGCGTTATCTCGAAGACTATGACCTGCCATTGGCGGCAGCCTATCCTGTCTTCCTCTGGCATCGTATCATCCAAGGGGTGGATATCGAGCATGTGGCTACCGCTGAGGAGATCCTCAAGGTCAAGAATGCAGTGGAGAAAGAACGTGAGGAACTGAAACGCAGCATCCTCACCTATGATTTAGCAACAGATAATATTAACAGATATAAACCAGAAACCTATGAAAAGATTTATTCTCATTAGCCTGCTTGTCGTGCTCAGCATGCCGATGATGGCATGTGGCTGGTATGGAACAGACAACATCTACTTGTTCCGTTTGTACGACAGTAATGAATTCAGTGAGCGTGTCGACAAGATTACACGTGACAACTGGAAGGCCTATCTCGGAAGCGACCAGGATTATTACTGGTTCGATGCCGATGAGATCATCAAGGCTGCCCAGAAGAAGAACGATGCCTTGATGGTCAGCTATGTCAAGAACCTGAAACGCTACCTTGACGTATGCTCCAGTGTCAGGGACGACTCTTGGAAGTATCCCTCCAAGGAAGAACTCGCCCAGCGTAACAAGACACTGCGTGAGGTACAGGCGTATGCTCTCAGCAAAGTCAAGACAAAACTGCGTTCTCAGCATGCTTTACTTTATATGCGCTGTAATATGGTGCTCGGACTGAACCGTGACAACGTCACTTTCTGGGAGAATACGGCAAGCCTGTTTATTGAGACGGTCTATAAGGACATGATGAAGAACATCTATGCTGGTGCGTTGTATAAGACTGGCAGGGATGCTGAGGCTGGAGAGCTCTTCGCGGAGATGGGCGACTATAACAGTCTGATGACACAGTTCTACAAACGTCGCTCCTTCGCTGCCATCCGTCAGGAGTACGAGCGTGATGCCAATGCGGGAGTACTGCCTTTCTTGTTGCAGGACTTCGTGAACAACGCCCAGGAGGCTGTTGACCAGGATTTGGAGGGTAAGCTCTTCGTCCGTGATATCAAGAAGGAGGAGGCGATGCAGATGGCACAGTTTGCCGGACAGGTCATCAGAGAGGGTAAAACCAAGAATCCTGCGATGTGGAAGGCGGCACAGGGCTGGCTGGAATATCTCTTCGGGAAGAAACAGCAGGGTTATGATGACATCCAGCAGGCGCTGAATATGGACGGCACGGAATGGGCAAAGACCAGTGCACGTGTCATCCACTTCTATATCAAGTCGGATGTGGCTCCACTGAACGATGCTTTCGACAAGTGGCTGACCAACGAACTACAATGGATCAATGGTGGCGAGGGTCCTTACGAGGGTTTCAAGGGGGGAGCACTGACACGTGCCATCAACCAGCAACTTGTCGACAAGTACGACAAAGTCGGACGTGACTTCACGACCAACGCCCTGCTTAACATCACCTCCAACTATGCTTATGAGGCCCGCATCAACTCGATGAAGGTGGAGCGTCTGGAGGATTTCTTCACTTATACAAAATCACCTTCCGACAACGAGCTGGACGAGTATCTGAAAGGACAAATGAAGATTAGTCCTACGAAAATGTATGAACTGATTGGCACCAAGCACCTGCGTGTCTGTCAGTGGGAGCAAGCCATCAACTGGTTGCAGCAGGTTCCTGTCTCCTATATGGCTGACCAGACACAGGTGGTCTATGCCGTCAATCGTAAATGGACCATTGAGCCTTGGATTACTCGTCAGTGGCTGAAGGACGAGATTGAGTACAGTAATGAGAAACAGAAACTGAAGAGCAACTATAAACTCGACTTCGCCAAGGAGATGCTCGCGATGGAGAAAGAGGCTGCCATCATGAAAGGTGACGCACAGTGTCAGCGTTACTACGACCTTGCCATCCGTTATGCACAGGCATCATATAGCGGTGACTGCTGGTATCTCACCCGCTATGGCAAGAGCTGGACAGACTCTGTGGAAGTCAACGAGGCGAATTTCGGACAGATTGCCAAGCAACTGCTGCAGAAAGCGAGTCAGACCAAAGACCCTGTGCTGAAAGAGAAGGCTCTCTTCGGTAGTTGTTACTACTACCTCAACCCCACCCCTTGGTATGAGTCTGTATGGAATAACGACAACTCCCGCTTTGAGATCGTCTATCGTCCACAATCTGCCCAGTTCCAGGCATTACTTGCCTTGGAGCAGTTCGAGAAATCAAACAAGAACGGGGTGAGTGCCATTGTCTCCAATTGTGATGTCTATACGACATTCATCAAGAGAAACAAGTAACACCAAATGTTAAAAACCGATAATTCTCAATTGACCCTTCTCAATTGTCAATTAAATGTACTACCTTTGCAGGCGATTTGAAAAAATCGTCTGCAAATCGGGATGTAGCGCAGTTGGTAGCGCACTACGTTCGGGACGTAGGGGTCGGGCGTTCGAGTCGCCTCATCCCGACCAAAGCGGCAAGTGAGACTTTTCACTTGCCGCTTTCTTATTTGACAAGGTATGCCTGTCCAAGTAAATTCAGTGTGTTTACTTAGTAAATTCAGTGTGTTTACTTAGTAAATTCAGTGAATTTGGTCAGTAAATTCAGTGAATTTACTGAAATAAGGAATATCCCTTAGCGAAACATCCTGTACGATACCAACAAAAGAATCCCTGCCAAGCGTGACGCTCAACAGGGATTCTGTTTATTTGTAGTGGCTATTACAAGCCAAGTTTCTTCTTCACCTCCGCAGTCACATCGGTAGAGAGTGTGCTGCTGATGTAGGGGACACCACCGGCGATATCCATGATATAGACATAGTTACCAGCCTGACCTACTTGTTTGATAGCGTCAATCACCTTGGCCTGGATAGCCTGCATCTTCTCAGACTGCTCCTTAGCAAGAGCCTGCTGGTTATCCTGATAGGTCTGCTGGATCTTCTGGTACATATCCTGCAACTCCTTCTCACGACGCTCCTTGATATTTGCGGGCAGGCTAGCCTGTTCCTTCTCATAAGCCTCAGCCTTCTTCTGCAGCTCATCCTGCAGACTCTTCAACTCTGTCTCATAAGTCTTGGTCAGTGCCTCGATATCAGCACGAGCCTTTGTGAACTCAGGCATTGCCTGGATGATTTCCTGGGCATTAACATGACCAAACTTCTGTGCATTGGCGGTAGTGAAACCGCAGATTGCGCAAATAGCGCAAAGAATCATTTTTTTCATTGTCTTGTTTTAAAATTATTTCGTTATTACATTATTCTAGTCTTCTAGTTTATCTAGTTACTATATCCCAATCGGCTAAGCACCTCGCTGGAGATATCCACCTTGGGAGAGCCGAAGATGATACCACTGTCACTGGCACGATCGAGGATAAGCTGATAGCCTCGTATGTCGGCGATCTCACTCACTGCGTTATAAATCTCCTCCTGAATAGGAGTCATCAGGGCTGTACGTTTTTTAAACAGCTCTCCCTCCGGACCGAAGTATTTCTTCTTCAACTCAGAAGCCTCACGCTCTTTCTCCATAATGGCATCCTGACGAGCCTTCTTCTGTTCTTGAGAGAGGAATACCACCTCTTTCTGATAGTCCTTATACATGGTCTGTGCCTCTGTCTGAAGAGCATCCACCTCTGCCTGCCATTTCTTCGAGACTTGCGACAACTGCTCGTTGGCACGCTCATAGGCAGGAATGTTCTTCAAGATATAGTCCATATCCAACAAGGCAAACTTCTGTGCATGCAACGACACCGTCGCAACACACATTATCATCATCAATATTACTTTCTTCATATTTGTCTCTGTTTAAGTTAATACATCACTTGGACGTGAAAACTTCTGAAAGGTTTAAGAGTTTCCTTAGAATTCCTGTCCCAGAATGAAGTGGAACTGGCTGCCACCCTTCTTGTAATTACTACCGCTATATACCTTGTCGAAGCCATATGCCCAGTCGATACCCATCAGACCCACCATCGGCAGGAAGATACGTACACCGACACCAGCAGAGCGTTTCATGTCAAACGGATTGAACTTCTTCGTGTCCACCCACGCATTACCACCTTCCAGGAAGGTGAGACCATAGATGGTTGTGTTACCCAACATAAACGGATAGCGGAGCTCCAACGTGAAACGGTCGTAGGCATAGGCATTGTAGTAAGCACTCGTCCCTGCCTGATAAGCTGCCGTATTCGAGATAGATCCATTGTCATAACCACGCAGACCGATGGTCTCCTCAGCATAACCAGAAGAGTATCCACTCATACCGTCACCACCCACATAGAAGGTCTCAAACGGTGATTTCTTGAACCTGTTATAAGATCCCAACAATCCAAACTCCACACGAGTCATGAGGACCAGACACTTCTGACCATTCGTCAAGGAAGTGAAGGTACGAGACTTAAACTTCCACTTATGATACTCAATCCAACGATACTTGTCCTGCTGCTCTCGCTCAAAGGTGGCAGAAGAGCGGTCGGTGGCAAGATGCTCATAGTCTTTTTTGTCAAAGGCTGACCAGGGTGGTGTGAGTGTGACAGAAGCCATGAACTCAGAACCACGACGTGGGAAGAGCTGGTTATCCGTAGAGGTACGAGAGAGTGTCACCCCTAAGTTGATATTGTTACAGTTACCGTTCGAGATGATAAAGTAGTTCCAGTCACGCAACATATAACGTGTATATGACAAGGCAACAGACAACTGGAAATAGTCATCAGGCCAGCGCAGACGCTTACCCCATCCTACTGACACTCCGAACATCTTGATGTATTTGTCGTCATCGAGCATGGCATCATAGTTATAACCAGAACCCGTGCTACCATAACCAGACATATACATCCAATAGTTATTATAGAGGTTGTTGTTACGATAGCTGCTGGAGATATCAGACTGCTTAGAGTAGAAAGCACTGATGTTCAAGGCATTCGGTCGTTTACCGCCAAACCATCCTGTGCTATAGCCTGTGGAGATAGAGCTATAGTAGCGACCATTGGTCTGCAAGGAGAGAGACAACTGCTCACCATCACCAATCGGCATGATACCACGATGCATCTTATTCTTGCCGAAGAGGTTACGCATGGAGAAGTTATTCAATTTTATACCCACACGACCGATGACACCCGTCTGACCCCAACCAAGGGAGAACTCCAACTGGTCGTTAGACTTCTGCTCAAGCTCCCAGTTGATATCAACGGTACCATCCTCATAGTTCGGTTTGATATCAGGGTTCACCTTCTCCGGGTCAAAATATCCCATCGAGGCAATCTCACGGGCAGAACGCTGGATGGCGTCTTTCGAGAACAAGTCACCTGGTTTTGTACGCAGCTCACGACGCACGACCTCCTCGTAAAGACGGTCGTTACCATAGATACGCACATTACTGATATGTGCTTGTGTTCCCTCCTGGATACGCATCTCCAGGTCGATAGAGTCACCGACAATATTCACCTCCGTAGGATCCAGGTTATAGAACAGATAACCATTGTTCCAATAGTAGTTGCCAACGGCATCCTCATCCTCCGACAAGCGTTTCTTTAACAGTTTCTGGTTATAGACATCACCCTTCTTCATACCCAGTACGGCATTCAGATAGTCTGTCGTCACCACAGTATTACCTACCCAAGTGATATTACGGAGATAATATTTCTGTCCCTCGTCAATCTTCACAAAGACATTGACATGTTTCTCGTCATTGTTCCATACAGAATCCTCGAGAATCGTCGCATCACGGAAGCCCAGCTCGTTATATTTCTCTATCAGCGACTTCTTTGCCTCCTCATAACGCTCCGGCGTGAACTTCTTGGACTTGAAGATATTACCCAGTTTTCCTGCCTCGTTGATCTTTCCGAAGGCACCTTTCTTAAACAGCGAACCCTTGATTTTCTTGGTCTTCAACTGCTGGTTGCCCTCAAAGATGATATGGCGTACCTTCATCTTGTCCTTCTTATCGATATTGACATCAAGGATCACCATGTTCTTGTCTGTCACATCATCACGCTGAACAATCTGAATCTCCGCGTTCTTAAAGCCCTTGTCATCAAAATAACGCTTGGCGAGAATCTTAGCACGGTCTATCATGTTAGGTGTGATCTGACTTCCCTTCATGATACCCAGTTTAGCCTCCATATCCTCACGCTCCGACTTCTTGATGCCATGATAATTGATCCTGCTGACACGAGGACGGGTAGCAAGATTAATACAAAGATAAATCTTGGAGCCTACGATGGAGTCTGCCGTAATGGAAACACGTGAGAACAAACCATGACGCCAATAACGCTTCACGGCATCTGTTATCTCCGAACCAGGCACTGTTATCATCTGCCCTACGGAAAGACCGGAAAGACCTATCAGGACATAGTCCTCATACCCTTCAACACCCTTGACGGCAATACCGCCAATCTCACATGTCCTGGGAGTACCCGCATACGAGATATCAGGATTGGTTATCACATCCTGTGCACTAACGTTGATCGGTAAAAAGGCAGAAAGGTAAAAGAGTAAAATACCCTTTACCCACCTTTTGACCTTGTATGATATGTTCATTCTCATGATTACCGTTTTACTTTTTAACTTTTACCTCTTCTTCCACCTGTGCCTCAGTCTTACCGAAACGACGCTGACGACTCTGATAGCTCTCTATCGCCTTGTGGAGAGCCTCCTCATTGAAGTCTGGCCAATAAGTGTCACAGAAATAAAACTCGGAATAGGCACACTGCCAGAGCAGATAGTTGGAGATACGAACCTCACCACCCGTACGGATAAGCAGGTCTGGGTCTGGCATCCATGATGTCCACAGATGCTGACGAATCGTCTCTTCATTGATATCATCAGCACTCATCTCACCGTTCTGTACTTTCCGAGCGATGAGTTTTGTGGCGTTCACCAGTTCCTGTTTTGACGAATAACTCATGGCTATCGTCATTGCCATACCATCGTACATCGCTGTCTCTTCCTCCATAGAACGTAGTTTGTCCTGTACGCTCTTAGGAAGCCTGTCACGATCACCTACCACATGGAAGCTCACGTTATTATTATGAAACAGATCCATCTTGATGAAGCTGAGTACCAAGCCCATCAGAGCCTCAACCTCATAGGCAGGTCTGTCAAAATTCTCAATAGAGAAGGCATATACCGTCAGATACTTCACACCCAAGTTTGAGCAAAGTGTAGTAACGTTCTCTAAGTTGTCGAGTCCAGCTTTATGACCGAAAGTACGATCCAGCCCGCGGTCCATTGCCCATCTGCCATTGCCATCCATAATAATGGCAATATGCTGAGGTATACGCGTCTTATCCAGTTCTGCTGTCATATATCTTTTTCTATTTTACTTCTTCAATCTCTGTCATTATGACACGTCTTACATTTAGCCCATAGGTCATAGGTCATTGACAAGCGCAGATGACTGTAGCAGTCTGTATTCTTGAAGAGACCGCTACTCTTGATGCCATAAGGGTCCTTCACCCCGTCAAGTAGGTCACTTGTCGTAAAATGCATAGTCCATTCCAGTGCCAAGTTCGTACGTTTTCCCATCTTATACTTTACACCGGCACCTATTGGCAGATTCATTGCCACCTCCGTTTTCTCTGGTTTTGCGAAAGTGGCACCTATACCCATATATATATAAGGTGTAACCCGTTTTGCCCCACGATATTCTCTTCCTGTTCCATAAGGCCAGAAATTATACTCATATCTCACACCCACATCCACGAGTCCATGACTGAAACTCACTTCCTCAAGGAAGGGATAGTATGTCTTGGCATCCTTCGACGAGCCTTTGATCTTACCATAGCTCACGTTCAACGCCAAAGCCATCCGCGGGTTAAACTTATAGCGGCCCAACAAGGTAAACATCGGCTGCATGTTCTTAAAGAGGTTGCTGTTGAAGTCACCCTGATAGGAGACAACACCAATTCCACCACCTACCTCAGCGCGATATTCAGGATCTTCCTGCGCACTGATGGAGACCGTTAAGGTCAACAGCAAGATGGATAACAGCGACTTTCTCAACATCACACCTTATTCTGACTTATCCCAAGCCACCCTGTTCAGATGACCCTGCCAAACCTGTCCGTTACTACCGACAAGCCATATCTCCTTACCGTCAGTAGCTGCCCCGAAGGGGACTGTTCCACTTTCCACGAAGGCAACTGGCAGTTGATAGGAACTATTCTTCTTCCAGATGATACCATTGTCACGACTCTGGTATATCTGTGTATAAGCATCGTCTTTGACTCCCCAGGCAAGGATACCGTCATCATAAGCCATCATGACTAAGTTCTCCATCAAGGGAAGGGCATAGCTGTTATTGTCTGAACGACTCATATATACCCATTTCTCATCACCTTGTAAGTCGTACTCTACTATCTTGCGCCATACAGAGGCTATGTTTGAGATACCAGTAGAGATACCCGCTAACAAGATATTGTCAGCATAATAGGTCATCTGGGCAGGATAGCAGACATAGGCAGTCCCCGCTGTGGGAAGCCAGCTCTTATCGGAATCCACGAGATCCTCCTTCCAGGTCTCTCCATAGTCATCGGATAACATCATCGTACCGTCACTGGTCAAGCCAAACAACTGGTCGTAGCTGGCAGCTACCAACTGCGTGATATCCAAGGTACTGTTCATCTCTTTCCATGACATACCGTCAGCTGACTGCATTAAAGAACCATTGACAATGGTATACAGATGATTTTCAAATACCAGCAAATTACGATAGGCGTTCTCGTCGTTCAGTTCCTCGAGGGGTTTCCAAGAATCTCCGTCTGTCGTCATATAACCTAACGTCTTTCCTTCTTTAGTACCATAGACAAAAAGCTGGTCATCCAACATCACCGCTTTCATCAGGTTCAGCTCTTCTAGCTCCGGACTATCCTGGTGGAGCATCCATATGAACTGGTCACCTTTCTCCTTATGCACATTCAGCTCTACCTTGTAGGTGTCATAGGTAACACCATCTGAGGCGTATACCTCAAATTCACGAGGGGTAGAATAGTCGATGCTGTCCGAAGAGCTGTAAAAAATTAAAGTTCCCTCTTCCTCCAGACTCTTCAAAAAGGGAGTGGCATTGTTCATCGTGGAGATATACGTAATGACATGTTTCACATCAGTACCATAAGGCAGTGAGTCCACATTGAAGATACGGTGGTTTGCCTGATCGATACTGAATATATAGTCAGAGCCATCGAAAGTCCTCTTGTAGATGGAGTCAAGTCCTTGAGAGGACTTAGTATGCAAATACTGGTTGAGTGTTCCCAAAGAGAAATAGGTGATGGCAGTATCGCTATAGAGCGTAACCTTGTTATCGTCAGATTTCATACACGATACCAGCAATAACACGGTCACAAACAGCCAACAGACAGTCTTTATCAGTTTATTCATTTGATTTCGTTCAATTTTTGGGTGCAAAGTTACTCACAATTCTGCAAATACCGACATTTTTCTACCTTTTATTAAGTTAATTATATGATAAAATGTCATATTTTAGATTTTGTAAACAAAAAAAGAGTGCGGTATGAATCACTCACTCCGCACTCCTTCTTAACGAATGTTGGTTTTTATAAGTGTTATTACACTCAAAATTGTCGCAATTACTACCGACACCAACATAATCGTTGTTTGAAAATCTAATAACATAATCTTTACCTTAAATCTATTAACTACTAACCTAATGAATAACAACGTAATCGTCTCGATTACATGTGCAAAGATACGAAACAATTACTTATCTTCTATAAAA